>OKKB01000229.1_pt1 | contig 24935 bp, 11 predicted proteins | sample 1613931 | NCBI WGS metagenome assembly OKKB01 (sample SAMN04436893, study PRJEB24849) | human gut metagenome | biome: human gut; feature: NICU; material: stool | host: Homo sapiens | place: USA: Saint Louis, MO | collected 2012-02-08
GAGAAAATTTAATATTTGAAGAATAAAATTGATGGATCATTATATTCTAAACCAATTTGAAAAAATTTTCCTTTAGTTGGTAAATGTTTATTATCTCTTGTATCATAATTCAAATTATAAGAAATTGATGATTTAAATTGAGATCCTGATTGTTGTAAAACTTGCATTGATTTACTCTGGTGGTTATTCAATATTTTCCAACTATTTTCCAATATAACTTCGTGATTTAAGCATGTAATATCACCATGAAATCGGGTATATAGTTTATTAATCATTCCTCGAGTGGTGACATTTGATTGTAACCAATCTAAATTTCTAGTGTTTATTAATAATAAATTCTCATTCATATATTGTAAATTATTACCAATGGGTTGATTATAATTAAGTAAATATGATGATTTAGTTTTCGTCCCCGTTATAGCATCAAATATTAAATTTTCTCCACCACCAAATAAATTTTTAAATTGAAATTGTATATATCCATCTCCTTCTCCATTACCTATATTAGTCCCCGTTTTAGCGAAAAATCTTTTCAGTGGAACAATATTGAAAACGGGGACAACATGATATGCTTGACTCTTGGAAAACATTGGTGGATTAACTAAATTATTCACAACTTGTAAATTATCAATTATACCGGAATTTATTAAATCTTTGGATATTTGATTCACATTTTTAACATAATTACCCAAACTCATGATTTCTCCATTAAGTAAATTTCGAAATTGATATTTTAAAAATTCATCTCTATATAATTGACCATTGGTGATTTGCACATTTCTAATTTTTATTGGTTGATGTTTATGATCTTGAAATAATGATTCTAAATATTGTTGATTTTGTTGTATCATCAAGTTTTGTTTATCTTGTTGTAATTGATTTAATTCTTTTTCAGCTTGTGATAAATCCAGCGATGATAATGATGATGATGATGATGGAACCGCTGGTTTTAAATTATCCATGAATTGATCATGCTCATTATCTAATGACATGGTTAATAGTTGACACAAGTTGTTATTGATTTGAATTTATGGATTGAAAGGAAGTTTCTTGATGTGAAAAATTTGTAGCACCCAGAGAAAAATAAGTTTTGTTCCGGCACGACTTGGCTACTTCTTTTTCTGCGTGTGTGTGTGTGCGTGTGTGTGTAAATACTAAACCATTCGTATTTTTTTTTTTTTGCATCAAAATATACACATCCCCCCAGTTGCAATATGATAATTCAAATTAACCTTCAATTATGAAAAGTCCATTTATATAATACACAAGAACAATAATAATAAATAAATACAAAAGATATGAAAAAAAAAAAAGTATAAATGTCAAAAATAAAAAACAAATCATTCGTAAAACCAAAAGTAAAATAGAATAAAAAAACAACCAACCAACCAACCAACAGGAATAACTATCGTGAATGACAACAACCTAAAAAAAAAACTAAGTAATTTCAACACCACTACTAGTAGCAAGTGGTTTACCACTTGAATTTGCTTGTTCTTCTAATAATAATCGTTTAACACATTGTTTCCCTGCTTCAGTTTGAAAATGTCGTCGTAAGGCATCAGCACGAGCAAACAGTTTACCACATCCCCATCTAGTACCATCTTGTAAATAACCTTCACATTTAAAATTTTTAATACCTTGATGTAATAATTCATGACGTTTTTTGTCATGAGATCTAGCAAACAGTTTACCACATTTACTACATATAAATGGTTTTTCTTGAGTATGAGTTCGAATATGTGATTTTAAATTATAAGGTCGAGTAAAACGTTTATCACATAAATGGCAAGCATATAAACTTGGATGTTTTTGGGTTCGTTTCGATGACAGTGAAGGTAATGCCAATTCTAACATTTTCTCTCGTGATTGTAGTACATCATCTGATTCATCATTATCTGATATAACAGCATCATTTGAAGATTTGGCACTTGATCTTGACCTTGATCTTGATCGTGGTGATAAACTATTTGGATTGGTCGAAGTTCTTGATGCATGACTTTTCCGTCGTCCTCGTTTCACCGATTGAAATTCTTCTGGATTTAATAGATTATTCTCATCGTTACTACTACCACCACCACCATAATTATCATTGTTGGAATTTGGTGATGAAGGTAGCAATTGTGAGTTCGGTACAAGACTATTACCATCGCCACCATTATTATAATATTGACCACTTTTATTATCAATATCACTTCTTGGTGAATTATGAATTGATGAATTTGCTGAAGAGTTACTAAATAATGATGGTGTTTTAGCAGCAATTTCTTCAGGAGCTTGATTAATGGAAATGATTATACCTGTGGCATCTCGATGGATTTGTAAACTATCGTTATCATTACCTTGCTCTGTCCGTTGTAATTGATTGTAATTGGATAAATTATTTTCTGTCAATAATTGATTAGAATTGTTCGTAGCTGCAGTACTCACAATATCAAATTGACTATTATTATTATTATTATTGGTGGTGCCACTACTATTATTCATATCCTTGTCGTTGCCAAAAGGTTTCACTTCTAGTTGTTGTGGTGGAGGAGTAACTGTAATATCAAAATCAAAATTCATTTGTGGATTCGAAAAAGTATATTGGTGATTCATATTAGTTTGTTGATCTTCTTGTTTGATTTGAGTTTCAGAAAATTGATGGGTTGCCAATCTCATACCACTATTATCTGCACTTGCTCTTTGTTCCATCATCGCTAGACTAGTATAGGCTTCTTGTCCATTACCACCACCCCATTTTATACTATCTTCCTCCATAGAAGGTAAATTTGTTGAACTGACAGATTGTCCAAGTTGTATCTCTCCTGTGCTTAAAAATTCGTTAACAGAATCAAAGTGTTGGTTTGCTGATAGCCCCAAGTTATGAGAGGGGTCAAGGTTCTGTGATCCAACATCTGATAATGCAGTAGGTATCACTGGAGGAATAAAACTATTGTTACTAACATGGGAAGCTGCATCTAAAAATGGAGATGCAGGTTGTGATGAATTATCTGAGTATAATGAATGGGATGAATATTGTGATGGTGAACGAGGATTTAATAAATTGTTATTGTTGTTGTTATTGTTGTTGTTACCACTACCATTAGTGTGATTCACTTGTAAGAAATCTTGCAGCAGTTGTGAATAATGACCAGGTGAAAAGGGCGTACTAAGTTGTGATGTTGGAGAAAGAAATTCGTTAGTGGTAAACTGAGGCAAGTCCTTTGTGTTTAATGATATGTCGGAGGCGTTATCATTAATATATATGTTTGAAGGAGGGTAATTGAAATTAGGTAATGGGTCATCAGTTAATTCCACAGTAGGTGCCGGTGGAGGTTCAAAAAATGAATTATTGGAATAATGAAATTGAGTAGGCAAATCCTCATACAAATGTTGTTGTTGTTGTTGTTGATGTTGTTGGTTTGATGAATTTCCCGAAAATGTGTAGTCTTGATAGCTATTATTAGGGTTGTTGTCGTTCTTAACATTTTCAGTATAGTAGTTGTTGATATCTTGTGATTCTTGATTGAGCATAATTTTATTTAAAGATTGATCAGTATCGGCTTTCCTGATTACAATGGAAGGAGGTGATATTTCAAAGTTATCATATAGTTGTGACCCATCATCCTGGGGATGAGGATTGTTAGACATGATTGGGATTTATGAAATTTAGATATAAAAAGGGGAAAATATTTGAACTTGGAAAGATGCTGTTAGGGGAAATGAAATGACCAGATTAAATTGTTCTATTTTTTTATGTTTAGTCGAATTATAAGAAATTTTTCGTTGTTGTCAAGGGAAAACAAAACAATATCAACAATAAAAATAGCTTGGTAAGCTTGATTAGCTTGGAAAATGTAGTCGATAGTATAGCAGAATTTTTTGTTGAAAGCTAGTATCTTCAATAAATATTTCTGCTATAAGCTAAATATGAAAACAAAAATAAATATAGTAAAAAATGTGTAAACAAAAGAAATTAATGCACTAAAAATTCACAAATAACCAAGTTAATCCAATTGTGGTAAATATGATGGAAGTTGAAATGTATATATGTAATTTGATTAACTAGTTTGTATAGGTTGATAAATAGATATTGGGGGGGTCTGTGATAATATTCTATTCTAATTTTTTTTATTCTTCAGAAAGTAAAAAAACTGTTTTAAATTAGTTGAGGGACTGGACTGTCACACACACACACACACTTGGCACAGTAAAAAATATATAAAATTAAGTACTAGTAGTTAGCAGTGGAAGTAGATAGTTAGTAGTAGTAGTAAGTAATATTAACACTCAGGAAACAAACAGGTTCTTTAGCTTTGGTTTGTTTTTTTGTCTCACACTAAGAAAATTTAATTTTTTTGTATTTATTCTGATTTTTGGAACAATATACACTACCCACACACACACTTATAAGCAATAACTTTCCAAAGCCTAACCTATGGCTTATATATATCTGTTTAGATGGTATTAGTATTTGGTATATTATATACTTTTTGGGTTTTGATTCTCTTATTTTTCTCTTCTGCTGGATTTCAAAAATGCGTGATTTTAAATTTAATTAACACTGAATATGATAAATCAGTAGTTTATTTATAGACTCTAATTAGACTTTCTTTGGTTTGTAACCTGAACCAGTCTAGATCGATTGAAACTATTAGATATATAGAAACTACCACTTTGCTCAAAACTACAACCGCAATTATATGAAGAAATAGGAGGTGGATATTAGTTGATTTATATTACTTTTATTTAATAACCAACGGCAGTAAATAGCCATTTTTCATCAAAACTATTCAAGTTTAGTTTCAACGTCATTTGCTTTCATTCTATATTGGGGGTCTTCTCCTCCTATTTTTGTGTCCTCATCTTAAGTTATTATTAGAGAGAAAGACAACCATTGAGTTTATATTGCATCACTTGATTTTGATTTTCCGTGATACAAAAAAGGGAGCAGATGCAAACCGTATTGTTCTGTTTATTTGTATAATATGTTGCTAATTGTTTGATTCGGCTAGAATTATTTAAGGCATTTTGTTTGATTATCCCCGGAAAAAAGTCTAAATTCAAAATCCATGAAAATTAGTCATAGAATAGTTGGTTGGTGTTGGTTGTAAATTGAATTCTTCTTTTCTTTTTTTTGCTTTTCCACTCCTTTCAAGTTTAGAAGTCTTTCATGTTTAATGGGAAGCAATGCATGATACGCTCTTAACAATTTGAGATTGGTATTAAAAATCAATGTTGTATTGATTGAAGATGAATCTCATCTGACCTTCTTCATTGTGATTGCAAAATTAATAAAGTTTGCATGAAAAAAAAAAAAAATGAAAATCAGAAAATTCTTAGAGAAGGCGCAGCACATTTGATATTTGTAACCGTTACAGTATTATCATCACTACCACCACCACCATTTATTGTTGTACATATTGTCCCCGAAAGCTCTAAACCTTGACTAAAAAGTTATTTTACGTGGGAATTTTAAACCTAAATAGTTTGCTTTTTGAAGATGAAAAATTTATCAACAGATACCGTCTTTCTAATATTTGTAAGTTTTAGATGAAGACGAGGCTGAGAATAGAATAGAAAGAACTGGTGGTTTTCTAGTTTAGTTTTAGTTCTCTTTGAGTTACGACTAAGGCGTTATGAACTAAAAACCTATATGGAAACTTCATGCAATATTTTGTACATCAGTAAATAAATTTATTACATGATCATCATTTATGGTATTCAGCCTCGAAATATCGAACAATAGGCAAATTTAAGTCTTTATTCGGAATTGCTAATAACTTTTTTTGTATCTCTTCGGCCCAATTTTTAACACTACTAGAACCGCTAATATTCGGATAGTAGAAACTAATAATAGTAAGCAGAACCAATGATTTTATCTATTGCTGCAACAGTATAGGATGATATGATATTCCCCTGTTTTTATACTCAACTATAATTTTTCTTGGTGGTAACTTATATTACATTGATCATTCAGTTTTCCTCCTGACAATAATAAAACGTATAAAGAGTTAAAAAACCATTAGCCAGTCCTTAATAATATTTGTTAATTGTAATCTATTGTGCCTATTAATAATCTTGGTAATGCATTTTGCATCGGGTTAACGTTTAACCGAAAATCAACAATGTTCTCCTATTTGTTCAATTGATTTCTGGAATTATGAATAGCACCTAGCAGTAATGTACTTTATCTTTTTCTTAAATATGGATTTTTAACCTAATTGCATGTCCCTAGATTCTTACAAGCCTCCTTTTACTTTTGACCCTTGGATAGGTACATCTTCCCCATAATTTGTAATTTTCATCGGTCCCACTAAGAAAGTCAACACGGTCCGTAATTCGGAGTTCAATCAAATTCTTCATATTAAAATACAAATCATAAACATTTCATATTTGTTAAATTCTCTTCATGGATAAACGTATATTGAGAAAACTAAATGCAACCACTGAATATGTATAATTATATCAAATGACATGATATTGTTTAATGAGAATGACTTAATTCATTAATGTAGATTGGCAAGATCTCTAGTATCTTAAGAGCCGGTATTATGTCCAATCATACTAATTACCGAACGAATATTCAGTTTATTACATTTCTACCGTAGGTTTATCTTTTCTTTGCTTGAAAAATTCATGGATCGGGCAGATTATTTCTTAACATGTTTGTAGAAAAGTGTTTATTGCTAAGATCTTGTTCTTATCCAAATGCTAATGATTTTAACTATTTTGAAAGTATATGCCAGTAATTAATGTAGTGTCAGGGTACATTTTTCATATCCTCTTTTTTTTATGTTCATTCATTTCCGTTTCCGTTCTAAACACTTACTTATATGAGATGCAAATCTTCCACCGGCAATATTTCTACCACAATTAAGACATCGGAAATATCTTGAAGTTTCTAATTGTTTTAATTTTGATTTATCTTGAATTGTTGAATTTTCAATTTCATTATTTTCATCACTTGTAGTCCCATTGCCACCATTACTGGCAATTGTACCGTTGGTATTGCTATTAGTATTGCTATTAGATGAATTTAATAATGAGGAATGATCTTTAATATTGGTTAAACTGGTTAATGTATGTTGTTTAATGATATTGTTGATTAGATCATTAAATATAGAATCGGCCTTTGAAAAAAAAAAAAAACAGATTTTAGTTAGTATAAAACAAAATAACATCAAACAAAACTATAATAAAAGTTTGGGGTTTTTTGTTTGCAAGTTTGTGCTTGCCTTTCATACTAGTGTCTTGTACGTTATTGGTGTACTTGTCATATTTTGTAGATAGTGTTAATTAAAGGTTGTGAGTTATCAAAGTAATCTAATGTTGTCGGTTAGAGCATAGAGTTTTTAGGGCCAAGTTGTTTTTTTTTTCTTCCAAAAAAACACGACTTGGAAGGAGCTGAAAATTGTGTGTGTGTGTGTGTCTGTCTGTCTGTCGTATTTTTTTTTGTTCAGTTGCAATCAATCAAAAAGTTTGTCTCATCGCTCAACAGTAAGACAAACCAAGCCAAGGGTAATGACAGATGAACAGCTAGAGTCAAAGACTTCAAAGGGAAAACAAAATCGTAACCGTAATATTGACAATGACAATGAAAATGACAACGATAATGAGGACGATAAATTTCAAACAGAACAAGTTTATGACGTTGAAGATGAAATTCAAGATTGGAAATTTTTGAATAAATCAACTATACCGAAAAGAGGTACTAAAGAATTTGAACCTGATGGGACCAATTATCAAATTTCAGCATTAGAACAATCACAACAAACCATGTTTCAAGCAATTAATAATGTTAGAGGACATCATACTACGAAAAAATTAATTGGAATTTGGATGATTGATGAGCATGATCAATATTGTTTTATTCCACAAATTCGTGGTAATTATTTTAAAGATTTGGGGAAAGCAATCAATATTGGGAAATTTCAAGGTATGAAATTGAATAGTTTAGAAACAATTTATTTAGCAGAAAGAGGATCATTGATTGTATATTTGGGAAACCAGGAATATTCCGATTGGTTGTATAATAGTGCTGAGGTGGAAGAAAATGAAGATGGGGACAAAAATGTACTGTTCGATGTGGAGTCAAATCTAATTGCATTGGATTTGGAATATTTGTATAGTTTGTTAACTATCCCACTAGCGAATTATCAAGTTTATGCTTATTTAAAAAGATTAGGATATATCATACAGGAATATAAAGTGCAAGATGATGTGATGGACAAAACGTTATTATCATCATCACCGACAAAGGACCCAAAGAAACTAGAACTGTTGGTTCGATTCACATTATGGCCTCGTGAATGGGGGATCATGGCATATCCTTTTTTCCATTCATTACATTTTAAAACGAAACATTATTTCAAATATACTGATGTATTTAAGAATTTAAAATTGAATTTTAAACCAATTGAATCTGACCCCAATGAATCGAATATAAATATAACATTCAATGTATGGAAACCATCACCATCATTTTCTAAAAAGACTCCACCACCACCAGATTTTCAATTATGTGTTGTTGATTCATCCAAAAATACCGATTTCTTAAAACTTCCACAAATACAAAGATTATTCTTCCAATTGTCACCACCACCATCACAACAACAACAACAACAAAAGCAAAATCTTTTTAAGAAGACAAAACCTAGTACCAAAATGGAATCAAAACGAGATATTCGTGCAAGAAGATATGCTGAACGTCAAGCTAAATTAGATAAACAATTACAATTGAAAAATGAATATTATCGATTACGTGATGATTGTTTTAAAAATGGGGGTCAATCAGTTATTATAGCTATTGTTAATAATGGGATTATGAATTTTATATCATTATCATCAGGTCAATTTGACTCATTACAAAATGTGAAAACTCGATTAAATGAAATATATCCTAAAAAAATTCATTCAATTATATACAATGAATGAATGAATGAAAATGTCTATTTAAAAGTATATAAAAATATGTAAATATAGGGGGGTTGGTGTTTTAACATCCAATTAATTTATGTTTGGGGAAAGTATAACCACCATCTTCAAATTTTGTTAAATTAACATTTTGATAAACATTTAAATGTTGTTGAATATAATCATAAGTTGGGAAATCGGTTGGATCACAACCAACATTAATTTGATCTTTAGGTTGATAAACTCTTACATAATCGACTCTCATAGTTGAAGGGAAAACTAAACTTGGCCAATCGATATAAGCCCAATTATTAGATATACCAAAATTTAAAATCAAACTTAAAGGTTCTTTAGGTAACTTTCTCCAACCAACATTACCATTTGGATGTAAAGCTTGAGAATAGATTGTAAAAGTTGGATTGTCACCAACAAACCAACGTAAATAACCTGATTCATCATCATTTAAATATTCATAACCATATTTTTGGAAATTATGTTGATGATCACCATATTCATACCATGTAACATTTAACATTGTTACACCCGAAATAGCTTGTTGGAAAGGTCCACCAGCATAAGTATTCATTAATGTTATTGAACTATTATGAATTTCAAGAAAATCATAATTGGGCATATACCAAATATCATAAGGAGCAACTTGTAATGATTGAGAAACTCTACCTATAACACCATGAATTTCCCCTTCCAATGCATCAATTTCAGGGGCACCTCTACCAACACCACGATTAGGATGAGCTTCACCTGGACAAGTACATTTATTTAATCTTTGACCTGGTAAATAAGAAATCCCATCTGGAGAAGATTGATTAGGTGTAATACCAGCATCACATGAATCATAAGTATATGGCCAAACACCTTCAGTCAGGGCAAGATACCCTGGACGACCTAAATTTCCCATTGACCATAACCCAGGCCAAAATCCAGTGATATTACCATACCCGGGTAATTTTGCCAGAAATTCCAATTTCCCCTGAGTAAAACACATTTGATTCCAACTTTGAATCATCCCTGATCGATAAAATAATCCATGATTTTTAAAAGCATCCATACGTAAAGTTAATGTTCCATTAGCCGTAGTTACAGCATCGGGATCATACCATTCTAAATCTTTAGTGGCATCATAATGTAAATCTGGTGCAGTGAAAAATTGATCATCACCTTCATAAAATGTTCTACCTTCGGCATTAAATTCATCACTAAACACTAATGGCCATTCTTCACCATTTTTAGATTTCCAAAATAAGGCATCTTCAGGAGTATCAGGATCAATTAATGAAGTTCGGATAGCACTTAATCTTGGATACAGATATCTAGTTAAAACCTCATAATTTTCAAAATTTTTCGCCTTGGGGTTATATCCAGTATATGTGAAAACTGGTAAAATTATAAATATAGCAATAGCAATTAAAAACATTACAATAAATGCAATTAATCCATTCATAGATTTCTTATCCATGGTTTTTAAATCATATAAAAACCGATTTTTATCATATTCGGCATCTTGAACAGGATCAGGATTATGTAAATAATCATCGGGTTCTTTTTCATCAATACTTAAGGGGAATAAACTTGCTGGATATCCTCCAAATGGACTAAATTCTCCATTTTCATAAACCATTAAATCAGTGGCGGAATCAGGTGAATACAGAGATCGATTAGATGAATTGTTATCATACATGTGTTGTTGTTGTTGTTGTGATGGCGATGATGATGATAAACCAATTCTCAGCATTGATCCACCAACACTGGATTGAGTTTTAAGCGGATATCTATCGTACCCTGCTGATGTTGGACTGTGTTGAATATAATTTGAACTTGACCGATTTGTATTCTGGTTATACTTAGCTCGAGTCATTTCGTCTTGGTTGTCCAGATATGATTGAAAATTAGAAACTAAAGGTGATGTTGATATTGGTGATGCTGAATATAATGACAGTGTATCATGTTGTTGTGATGGAATACGTTGTCTATTATTGCCTATACTGCTATTGCTATTATTACTATCATTATGAAGTAGTGGTTGATGAAATCTTGTTTCTGATTGATATAATGATTCAGTACTATTTTCATGGGAATTGTCAGAAAATGGATTATGTGGTGGTGGTGGTGGGGCTTGTCTTCTGGAATTGGCATCTTGTAGTTGAGTTGATGAAGAGTCATGACTGGTTAAATCATTGGTTGAATTGTTAGTCCGATTGAAATAAAAATGTTCTTCTTGTCCTTCAGTATCGGTAAACTTTATTTTCGGGGCATTATAAGTCAAATCTCTTTCCATTGTAAGTTGTATTAAAAGTTTAAGTTTTTAGTAGTCAATTGTATATATATGATAAAAATTTCTATAATAGTAGTGGTAGTGGTACTGGTATTAACTTCTATAAACTGTAGTACTCCACTAAATAAAGTGTGAAATATTGAATATAGAATATTGAATATTGAATATTGAATATTGAATATTGAAAAAAAAAGCTCTATATATTATATATAGTAATACCGAAAACACGTAATTGTTCTTTTTATTAAATTAGAATATTATTAGTATAAAGAATTTCTTGGGTTACATTGGCATTGGTGGTGGTGGTGTAGGTTTTCCTTTTACCAAGAAAAAAAAAATATAATAAAAAATTGAGAGAAGAATAAGAAAAAGAAAAATGTTGCGAAATTTTCTTGGTGTGAATTTTTTTTTTTTGTTTTTTTGAAAACAATCAAAATAAACATTCCCACACCACTTATTCACTTACTAATAACAATAACAAGAACAAGAACAAGAACAAGAACAATAAGAATTAATACTCACACGAATACTTTTAATAGCAAATTTTTTGGTAATTCAATTGAATCGTTTTGAGTAGTGTTTTAGTGAGCAAGTTTGTTAACTATCTGGAGTAACTTATACAGATTTCCAGCATCGATTTGACAATGACATCACTAAAAGTTAACTGTTAATTAGTTTATGTAAATGCATGTAACCAAAAGTAAGGTGTCAAAGAAGGTCACACAACAACACATATCAATTGGTGATTTCGTTTCGTATAAGTAGTATAATAATATTAATATTATTATTTGAAGAAGAAGAATTGATGCAAAAAAAAAAGAAACGTAACTGTTATAGAACATTACTTCATCCTGGATTTTTGCGAAATTGCAACCAATTATTTTTTTGCAAAGAAATGATTATTCGCTAAATAAAGTGACTAACTTTTATAGATGTCACAAGATAAGTAAAGCCAATATTCAATAACCAACCTCTATGCTGCTTGTCTCAAAAATAGTAGTTGTTAAATAGCAACTTAAAATTTCCAGCCAGATAATTGATGTGGGCTTAATTCGAAATGCAAGATCCATTACAACCTACAAAATTTCCTAAAATATCGAAATCGATTACTAATTAAGATTAAGCTTATGTGTTCTACAATTAATAAAAGCCAAAACTTAATCCAATATAAAAAAGAATAATTCCTTTATTTTCAACAAAAGCAGTACTAACAAAGAAAGAGAGTTTTGGCACCGCCTCATTTACATGTCACGTGACAAAAGAAATTTAAAACCAAGATTTTATATCTATTGTTCTTGTTAATGAAAGAAGAAGAAGCTTATATTGCTAAGCTTAATTAGGCAATTGTAGGCGGTGCAACAAAAAAGAAACCTTCAACAATTGATTTAAGAAGTTTGCATTACTTATATAGTTACAATTATGAGGGTGTTACAGGATGTGTCGTTAAATATAGTTCACGACAAAATGTGTTGATAATAAATCTTGTACGAGAATTTATATTTGGAATAAAAAGGAAGGGCAACAAAACTGGTTTGTATCTGAACTTGGTTATAATTGCTCTATTTTAGTGAGGTAATTGCTTAATTGTGGTAAAACCCTTATTGCTACTACTATTATTATGATTTCTTTCTTGCTCTTGCTACCTGTTTAACCAAGAATTTTTCAATTTTTTTTTATCCGTCGTGTCTTTTGTGTTGCAAGCATTCTAATTTGTAGGCTTTTACAGATTGATTATGATATTCAATTTTACCATTTTGCATTAATTTCATTCCCGTATTAATATTAATATTAATATTGACAACTGATAATTGATATTTCTTTAATTGGTTAAAATGAATTTCTAAAAAAAAAAAAATTGAAACACGCTAATCTTTGTTTTCAACTTTGAAGTTGACATTTAATTAATTAATTAATTAATTTATATTGTGAAATGTACATAATACGTAAGGGCAAAGAAGAAGAAGAACTAATATACATTGTTATTAATTGTCGTCCGAATGAATTTGGAGAACTGAAACGCCAACGCCAACGCCAACAACAACAACAAAGGACAAAATCAACAATTTAAAATCTACAGACTAAAAAAAAAATGAAAAATGAATAACACAATTTCATTCAAACACGGCATGTTTGGTTTGGTTTGGTTTGGGCCACAAAAAACAAGGCACAAAAATAAATTGGTGAAAGATTGATGAGATGGTTGTTATTTGGTGTTAATAAGTCAAAAAAACACTGCTGCCTAGTCATCTCCTCCTACAACATTTATCAAGTTATATGAAAGTGATGTAAATGGAGAATGAAACATTGAATTAATCCCAGTTAAATGTATGGTAAATTTTGAGTGTATAAAAGTTGCCCCAATGCAGTAGTAGAATTATGAGACCTTGCATGATGTGTTCTTGAGAATGTCATGTGACAAGGCCTGTTTCCACCTCCCAAAAAAAAAAAAGTACAAACAGCCTTGCAAAAAGTCTTCATTTAGAGACGCGTTTTCTAATAGATATTATAATCTTATTCCAATCAAACCGCGGATCAATAGAGTTAATGCTTTTATCTACTTTTGATAAGATAATATTGTAGTTAGTAATCAAGAGAGAGATGAGCCACGTTACATAGATATATTGATAATTGTTTATCCGGTTGTTAGTGTGTGATTGTACTATTTTTAGTAATAATACAAAAAAAAATTTCAGCAAATATAAACACACAAGCCTTGGGAGTTAAAGAAGAAGAAGAAGAAGAAAAAGGGGGCGAGAGAGAGAGAGAGGGAGAGAGGAAACTATGGTAGTAAAAATAGTGAGTGAGTGTGAGACGCCGAAAGTGAAAGAAGGGTCGTGTACATGTTATGTAGTTGTTGTACACGACTTAGATAGAAAAAAAATTTCTTTTTTTTCTTTACCCTTCCCGTTTAGTTATTCATTGTTTTTGTGTGTGTGAGTGTCAGTGTATTGAATGAAAATGATCAAAAAGTTTTTCCCTTTCCCATTCAACAACAACTACAACAACTGGCTACAACAACTACTACTAACTACTTTTATGTTTTTAATTTTTTTTTTTTTTAATATTTTCTTGTTTTCTTCCTTTTCTTCATTAGGTTTCTATTCTACCCATTTGGTTAATCAACTAACTAACTAACCACATTCCACCTAACATATATTCTACATCCCATTACATTCGTTTCAACAATCATTTTTTAACAACACAAGAATCAATCAAACAATAAAAACAATAAAAAAAAATAATATAATTTAAACAATAATCAAGATCAAATACAATTAGTATAAATTTTTTTTTTCTTGTTTTTCTTGTAATTTCTTTCGACTATTCTATTCTATTCTATTCTATTAAGGAAATCTTTATACAAGAAAATCAGTTACTTTCTTTGTTGTTCATCATCATTATAAACATTTTTTCAATTTAGAGAAAGACCAAGAAAAATTTGGAAGTTAATTCTTAGCAACCCTTTATTATACTTGGCAACATTTGCAACAACCACCATTCATATATATATATAATTACTTGATAAGACCTCAAAATGGCGTCTCAAAGAGATTTAACTTCAAATAATCCTCATTTCCATATATCGAGTTCTCGTAACAATACCAATGATGATTTCAATTCTGATCATAATCCAAGAAATCCATTTGGTGATGAACCAGAAGAAGAAGAAGAATTAGATTCAGCATCATTTTCATCCTCATCACAAAATAATCAACCCCATCACCCTTTTGCTACATCAAATCAAACCCTGAGCACTAATAATCTTCATAGTACCAACAGTATTCGAAATGAAGCTGAATATGGTAAACCATTCCAAGCTTATAGTGGCTACTATTCAAATGGTGGTAGTTCACTGTATTTAAATCAAGAAGGTGTGATTTCTGATGAAAGTAGACTATTATCATCGGGTAATAATAATAATAATAATCGAGATGTATCTAGTGTTGGTGGTGGTGGTAGTGGTGACAATAGATTGAATCCAACCAGTCCAGCAGAATTTGATAGATATCCATCAATGGCAGGTTCAAGAGTAGTATCATCTACTTCATTAGTGTCGTTTAACAATCCTTCCAATATGATGCGTAACCACCATCAACATCAACCTCATCTCGGTTCATCTTCATCTCCAACTTCTAGTAGTATGAATAATGATTCTATATCAGATAAATCAACTAGCCCCTTTCCTAATGATTTCAGTCCATTTGGTGGATACCCTGCTAGTTCATTCCCATTGAGTATTGATGAAAAAGAACCAGATGATTATTTGCATAATCCAGATCCAGTACAGGATGCTGAATACGAAAAGAACCGATTTATGCACGATTTAAAGAACATGGATAAACGATCATTGGGTGGGTTGATTGGATTTATTATATTATTTATAGCTGCATTAGCAGTGTTTATCATTTTACCTGCATTGACTTATTCTGGAGCTACTAACCCTTATCATCCAGAAAGTTACGAAGTTTTAACTAAATATCTGTACCCAATGTTGAGTGCTATAAGAATGAATTTAGTGGATCCAGATACTCCTGAATCAGCTTATAAAAAGAAGGCTAAAGATGGTAGTGAATGGGTATTAGTTTTCAGTGATGAATTTGATGCTGAAGGTAGAACTTTTTATGAAGGCGATGATCAATTTTTCACTGCTCCTGACATTCATTACGATGCCACTAAAGATTTAGAATGGTATGATCCAGATGCTGTAACCACAGCCAATGGAACATTAAATTTACGTATGGATGCTTATAAAAATCATAATTTATTCTATCGTTCAGGAATGGTACAAAGTTGGAATCAATTGTGTTATACTCAAGGTCATTTAGAAATTCTGGCTCGTTTACCAAATTATGGTAATGTAACAGGGTTATGGCCTGGGTTATGGTCTATGGGGAATTTAGGTAGACCAGGGTATTTGGGATCTACTGATGGGGTATGGCCATATTCTTACGATTCATGTGATGCCGGTATTACACCTAATCAATCTTCTCCTGATGGGATTTCTTATTTGCCAGGTCAAAGATTAAATAAATGTACTTGTCCAGGTGAATTACATCCTAATCGAGGTGTTGGTAGAGGTGCCCCTGAAATTGATGTTATTGAAGGTGAAGTGATGACTGATAGTAGTGGTAAAAAAGAAAATTGTGGTGTTGCCTCTCAATCCTTACAATTGGCCCCTATGGATATTTGGTATATTCCTGATTATAATTGGGTGGAAATCTACAATTTTTCAGTTTCAACGATGAATACTTATACTGGTGGACCATTCCAACAAGCATTATCAGCAACAACCATGTTGAATGTTACATGGTATGAATTTGGTGATAATGCCCATAATTTCCAAACTTATGGTTATGAATATTTAAATGACCCTGAAACGGGTTATTTACGATGGTTTGTTGGTGATGATCCAACATTAACGGTTTATTCACAAGCTTTACATCCAGATGGAAATATTGGTTGGAGACCTTTAAGTAAAGAACCAATGTCATTAATTTTAAATTTGGGGATTTCAAATAATTGGGCTTATATTGATTGGCCAAGTATATCTTTCCCCGTCACATTTAGAATCGATTATGTAAGAGTTTATCAACCACCAGATCAAATTAATGTTGGTTGTGATCCAACCGATTTCCCAACTTATGATTATATTCAACAACATTTGAATCTTTATGAAAATGCCAATATAACTTCATTTGAAGATGGTGGATATAAATTCCCTAAAAATAGTTTAATTGGATGTTAAAAAATAAAAGATGGTACTACTATTACTACTACTACTTGTTTTCATGATTTTTTCTTTTTATTAATGTTTTTGGGGTTGATAGGTTTGATTTGATTTGATTTGATTTTGCATCTTTATGTTTTTCATTTGTTTGTTATTTGATTTTTTATTTTTTTTTTCATATCTTGAAATAATACTTTTTATAGTTGGCATTTTTTTTTATCATATCTAGCATTTCATCTTCTTCATTGGTTACAATACCTATCTCACATCATATACACTAGAACATGTTCATTATTAGAAGATCTCGAGGAATACTATTATTGGTTTCAATTGTTGTTTTCAATTTGATTGTATTATCACTATTTCAATTCACCCCCATAGATAATTATGTCATTGGTAATAAATATATCGACAATATCAAACAACTACTAATAAATTACCAACCAGATTCCCCTTCATCACTATTTAGTTCGTGGAGTTTGAGCAATGATGCAGGATTTGCATTATCTATGAATCATGATAAAGAAATTGCATTCCACAACCAAGTGGCGTCAGCTGCTGATAATCATGAATCAACTAATGAATTATATAATCAACTCGATTCAACAACAATTAAAGCTAGTCAATTCAACGTCATTGATATTCCTAATGATATCCCTTTGGCTTATCAACCATTTGATCCAAGATTCACATTGGGCTTGATTTTGAACTATATTAATGAACAAGAAAATAAGGATCTAGAATTGCCTAGTTTCCATTGGAGTGATTTTGTTGATATGTCACCATTGGAAGATCAATTTTTCCACGATGAAAATGATATTGAAAACTATCAAAAGAAGAAATTGAATTGTAAAGATTTTGATGCCACTAAAAAGAACCCTCGAATTAATCAGAAAAATATGTTATTTCCAACGAAGGAATATTGTATTGATGATGACGAAATTGACAATATACTAAATGATCAAGAACAGTTATCAAGCTATGATTCATATGTTGTTGAACAATTAAAAAAAATCAAGCAGCAAAATTCACCAATGTCATTAGGGTTTCATATTTTCGAGTTCCCAGGAAGAAATGCTAAAAAATATCGCCCTATATTAGGCAAAGCTTATGTTTATGAGTTTATGAAAAACCCTTCAACATTAACAATGTTATTACCAACCACTAATCAAGAACAACAAGGTTTTCAAATGATGTATCAAATGCCTGTTAATCAACAAAATCGAAATAAAATATCAAATTCCAATCAAATATTTAAACTGGGGGTTACAATTGATTTAAAACAAGAATTAAATAAATTGATAACCAGTAATAAACCACAAAAATTAACTAGTTTGACTTATGAAAAACATTTATCACACGATATGTTTGTCGATAACTCGCCTGCGATAATCATGTCAATACAACAACAACTACAAACACAACCACTCAATCAAACTGATACTAATTATTTAAATTCATTGAAATTTTCCTTGCTTTATGAAAACCCTGGTAAATATTTCCATGAAGCCAATATTCTTACTCGAGAAGCGAATTTTGCTCTTGGGGGTCATTATGATTGGAGATTCATGAATGGGATAATCAATAACACTCCACAATTGAGTGTATCAATCAATCAATTGATCAAATCATGGTTCCGATTGACTAATCAATTTGGATTGAACACTTGGATTGCCCATGGTTCATTGTTATCATGGTACTGGAATGGATTACAATTCCCCTGGGATAGTGACATTGATGTACAAATGCCAATTCTGGATTTACACAAATTATCAAGATATTTGAACCAATCAGTGATTGTTGATTTTGGTCATGATATCAATAATATTCGATTAGGTAGATATTTCTTGGACTGTTCCAGTCTTATATCACAAAGAGTTCGTGGTAATGGGAACAATAACATTGATGCACGTTTCATTGATATGGATACCGGGTTGTACATTGATATTACAGGATTAGCATTGAGCAATACCATGGCACCAGCAAGATATAATCACTTATTACACTCAAGTCCTAATAATGGTGAATTGGCTCGAGAAAATAGTCGTGATGCAACTATTAGTGAATTGGCAAGAAATGAATTCTTACAAGTTTATAATTGTCGAAATAATCATTTCAGTCGATTAGAAGAATTGTCGCCCATTAGATTGAGTTTGGTCGAAGGGGAATTTGGTTATATCCCAAATGAATTTGAATCTATTTTGAAAATAGAATATAATGAAAAATCAATCAATAATAAAGACTATAATGGGTTTGTATTCTTACCCAAGTTACGAATTTGGGTGAAAAAGAAACCAATTGTTAATTTTGTTGCTGCAAAGGAAGAAAAAGAACAACAGCAAAAACCAAACCAATCTTCCAAGAAAACTGCTGATGTTATTACTATTGATTTAACTGATGAAGAATATTCCCAGTATTTATTGGAAAATCAGTCAGAGTTGATCAGTTATTTGATTACCAGTAATGTCACTTTATTCCACCAGGATGAATTAGTTCATTACTTTAATGGGAGGTCGGCCAAATCATTGTTTTTCACTGACGAGGAATCACAACAGGTACAGGAAGAACTGCAATCGCAATTGATTTTGAAAAAAGGGCTAATACAAGATTTGAGTCAAGATTTATTCAAATTCAATTCATTTCAATCAAATTATAATTATGCTGATAAATTGAATAAAATCAAACTTTTACTTGGTGAAAAGCAACAACAACAGAATAATGATGACAGCAACAGCAAAAATAGTAGTGGTGATAACGATGATCCATTAAATAGAAATGAAATTGTTAATGAGATTAACTGAATGAAAAACAATAAGCACAACTGACAGATGTATGTATTGCATATTTATTCGTCTATCAAATCAATAGATCAGTTATAGGGACAGTTAGGTGAGCTCATAGTTTTTGTTTTTTTATTTTGTCGTTTGCAACCAGCTCTTTCAAGAATGATATTATAACGCTATCTATAGCTAAATAGGCTATACAAAAAACGTGTACTAACTAGAAATTAAAAATATCAGAATAAGAATATTCAATTCCAACACTAATATAAAAAATAAAAAAAGATGAGTAAAGAGAAGAAAAGTTGGAATAAGAAAAAAAAAAGAACTATATAAATACTATACATCATGTAAGTATTATCAAACGAAACCACTAAAAAGGTCTGATATTTGTTGCAGTAGTATTTTTCAAGCTAGCAAGTCCAATTAAGTCATCTTCAAAATCAACGGCAACAAATAAATTTCTGAACACGTATGCACCTAATTGAGCAGCATTACCTTTAAGCAAAGCAAGGTAACAGTGATCGGTGTTTTCAGTAGGAACATACAAAGTTCTTAAAGGGAATGTGTAATCAACACCATTCAAATTATAGGTAAAGTTTTTACCTTCAAGTAATGAACAGGTAATTTGACCACGGTCGGCTCCAAATTTTGGATCTTCAGGCAAATTAGCAATAACTTGATTATATGCTGCTTCCGGTAAGAAACCGTACCTACCACCGGTATCGATGGTGTAGTTTTTATTAACATCAATGATTTCTCCGTTAATTTCAATATGACCAAGATGTGCTTGAACATTAGCATTTCTAATACTTGTCCAAGTGATATCACCGTCAACTTTAGCAGCATCATAACCTCCAACAGTTAAAGCACCTGGCGTTCCATCAAGGTTTTGTAAGTAGATAGAATAAGCAGCTTTATCAACTAAGCCATGGTATTTAGCAGCCCAAACAATACTTTGATTTTTGTCAGATGGTGGTCTTGCTAAACCAAAAATACCATCACCCGCAGTTGAATTATAAACATCATTGAAGGTTACTTGAGGGATTTGTAAATTTCCAATTTGGATAGAATCACTGACTAACTCACCAATGTAGTATGCCAGTCGTGTAAAAAATGACCTTGCTGTTTTACCCAGCTTTACAACGGTCAGCGAGCCAGATGAATTATAAGTACCGTGTTTATGGCAATTCGGACAAGTGGCATTAGCATCATTGATTTGTATTAACCAACTACCAGTATCGGCTGCAAGTGTTACTGGGTCTTGGTTTGATCCAATTTTAAGAGGGAACGACCAGTGAGTGTCCTTTACTGGGGCAGCAGTACCGGTACCAAAGTTGGTATCTCTTTTGATAGGATCGGAAAATCTTAGCTCAAAATCAAAACTAATGACCTTTGGGTTGCTTTTCAAAGCAACAGCATCAACAAAAATTGCTAAAGAAATGAAAGACAAAATATTGAAAATCATGTTATTCTCTGTTTGCTTAATTGATTGAGATATTGAAAAAAAAAGAACCAATCAACTGTTGAATTTATTCTTCTTGTGGACCATTTGGTGACCTTTAATATTAATTGTTTGGGAAAAGATGTCCTTGTAGAGGGGTAAGCTTTTCCCAAGGAAAACTCAGCATGGTTCATACTCTGAAATTTGTACAAATGCAAATAATTAGTTTCCTAATAACTTCTTTTGCTAATGTGGGTGTTCTTAATAATACAGTCCTTAAATGGTTGGTATCCCATGTCTGTCTAAATCTCATAGAAAACCTATTGTTGAGCAATGGAGCTTTCTTATAACCATTTCATAACATGAAATCCACCATTACTAATATTTAATAACTACTGATACAATCAATAATACAACGGTTATAATTTTTAACTTACCACTATAGTTCATATTACACGTTTTTAAAAGACCTTTGTGTTTAATCGTGTTTATAGTCGGATCACAGCAGTCCTCTACTTTTTCACCAATCTCTTGGTTTGCAACTATTCTATTAAATCATTAGTGAATGCCACATAAAATTCCAAAGAATGATTTAACAATGATAACAAGAGAAGAAAACATTTTTAAATTGTATTTCTAATTAGTTTTATTTTGGCATTTTCTTCGGGCACATTGTTTGGTAGTTGCAACGTAATCATTGAATTGTCTTTGATAAATATAATGGTATTAGTGTTTTCCAAATTCTTAACCCCAAGCGGAATTTCTGCTATTTCTTCAAATGGTAATAAATTGATAACAAATTGACTTTGATGGGTACAATGTTCATAATCTTTTTAGTTGTCTGTTGTTTTTTCTTTCAAAAGTTTCTGCTCTACTGGTTTGATTTCTGTTGATAACAATTAGTGGTCGTGAACCAACGCCAACGAGAATTTTCCTTTCCGCACGCTCCCCTTTAATACCAAACAACATTGACTTACAAATCTGGGTCAACTCAACATCTTCCGAGTTGTTCATTTTTTAGTTTTTTGCAAAAATCATTGAAGTAGAAGTGTCGCAAAGTACCATGGAGGGGCACCTACGAAATTGTTGTTTAGATATAGATATTGTCTTTATACTAAAAACGTGAAGTAAGATACAAGGTTGCAAAGATTAGAAAAACAAACGTATAATATCACTCTGGCACAACAAAACAAAAGATGCACAGAGAAGAGAAAGAAATAGAGAAAAATAAACACGACAAAGTAATTCAAATCAGCACACTAGCCGTTTAAAACAGTTTGATGTTGGTTTCGGTGGTGTTTTTTAAACTAGCAAGTCCAAACAAATCACCCTCCAAATCGACGGCAAGCAACAAATTTCTGAATATCCAAGCTCCCAATTGGGCAGCATTCCCTTTTTGTAAGCCAAGTTTACAAACACCGTTGGTCTCCTTGGGAGTGTAAAAGTCTCTTAATGGAATCTCGTACTCAACTCCATTTAAATTATAAGTGAAAGTTTTACCTTCAAGTAATGAACAGGTAATTTGGCTACGGTCAGTTCCGAATTTTGGATCTTCGGGCAAATTAGCAATAACTTGATTATATGCAGCCTCTGGTAAAAATCCAGTACCACCACCCGTGTCTAAAGTATACTGTTTGTTGACAGGGATAGTCTGACCATTGATTTTAACTTCAGAAAGTAATGCATGAATATTTGAATTCTTGATACTGGTCCAGTTGATTTCACCATTAACTTTAGCAGCATCGTAACCACCAATGACAAGAGATCCGTCAGAACCATCAAGATGTTGAATAATAAGTGAGTAAGCAGCTTTGTTAATCAATCCATGGTTTTTTGCGACCCAGGCAATACTCTCATCTTTAGTAGATGGTTTTGCTAAGCCAAGAATACCATTACCAAACCCACTGGTATTATGAACGTCATTGAAAAGAACTTCAGGAACATTTAAATCACCAATTTGAATAGAATCACTAACCAATTCCCCGATATAATAGGCATGAGCTCCAAAAAATGATTGACCTCTCTTACCCAGTTTGACAACAGTGGAAGATTGAGATGAGTTATAGAGACCAGTATTTTTGCACCCTGAACAAGTTACATTTGAGTCAAAAATGTGTGTCAACCAACTTCCTGTATCAATCGAAAGACTTACAGGATCCTTGTTGGATCCTATCTTCAAATCAGCATAAGAATAAAAGACCTGTGTCAATTCTGAGGATCCAGTAGCATCACCTCTTTTAACCAACTCAGAAACACCTTGTTTGACATCCATTCTGATTACCTTTGGTTCATCTCTCTTGACCACGGCAGCATTAGTAATAATAGCTAAGCAAATTAAAGATAAAACATTAAACAACATTTTGATTTGGTTTGGCTGTTGTTGATATGGGAAATATAAGTCATGAAAATTAGTTTATGTCAGTATTTTAGTGTCTATTTATAGTTTTGGAATGTCGTTTGTCAGATCTACTGTCTTCGCCATAGTGAATTGTGATTGGACATGGATTTTCCTAATGTAAATTAATATCCCCCCTCCCTTCTCCCCCTCAAGATAGTGTTATTGTGTCATGTTGCAAAAATAGCAATGTTGGTATTACAATTAACATTAGCATATTAACTAGTCAAAATGGTTGGTAGCCCGTACACTTCATGAAAATTAAACAATCACATTATATTTAAACTAACCAGTGTCCACAATGGAAATTTCATATCAAAAGTGTATCTACGCAAAATATTAATACAATTTGATGAGCTTGTGGTCAAAATGGTTAGCAATGGTAGTTGTTTCAATGCATAATGCACCACATGTTCTTGAAGTTTGGTTAATAGCAAATGGTTTCTCCATTGCTTGCACATATCAGGAAATTTCTATTTTAAGTTCAGTACCATTTTTGGGAATATAATAATTGAACCACGTTCTCTACGATCCAAAGGTTTCCAATTCTTCTGTGATTGGGTAAATTTTGCATACATGTTGGTGATTTGAGGGGGGATAATTGAATGGACAAACAAACAGGAAGAACCTTCTTTCAACTGAAATATTTTATTGTTTGTTATTTACCTCCTATTTTTAGCAAGTTGATCGACGCTCAAACGCTAATGAAGTCTCGATTGTTAAAATATGATGGTATTTAACAATTGTAAATTGCTCTGTTCACAATTGACTGTAATCACTAATTATATGTATCTTAGCATATATGCAGCATCTAAAGTCTTGAAAAAGCATTCTCCTCCCGTGAAAAAACATTGATGTAAGTTAACGTGCTTTCCCAATGGAATATATTTGGATTGAGGAAGTATAGAATCATGTTATTGATATTTAATAAGCAGAAGTTGAGAGGTTGTTCTCCATTCGACTTATTTTATCCTAGAGACTAAAACTTCATGTTGATTTTAGACGACTTCACCATTACTAATTTATTGTACTTGATCGAATCTGTCAAAGTAATCTCACATAAGTTTGGTCTTCTCCGATCTTTCATTCATCTTTGTGTTTCTCCTGCAAATCAAATCATACAAATAAACCTTGGAGATCATAACCATTCACCCATATCTAATAACATTCTGAGGGAATTGTTGACATGTGATAGAGTTTTGGAATAATTCAAAAAAAAAAACCTAGCAATGTAATTAAAAAAAGTAAATAAAAATTTACTCCGATACCGGGAATCGAACCCGGATCACAACATGGAGAGTGTCGTGTGATAGCCATTACACTATATCGGACGTTTTACGAAATGTTGTATAATCAGCCTTGCTCGTTGTCTGATTTACAAGGCTTGGTTCTATTGG
>OKKB01000231.1_pt1 | contig 24642 bp, 7 predicted proteins | sample 1613931 | NCBI WGS metagenome assembly OKKB01 (sample SAMN04436893, study PRJEB24849) | human gut metagenome | biome: human gut; feature: NICU; material: stool | host: Homo sapiens | place: USA: Saint Louis, MO | collected 2012-02-08
TTTTCACAATTGAGGCTGACTCTGGTCGAGGTGGTATCTGTTGCTGCTGCTGCTGCTGTTGTTGTTGTTGCTACCAAGCAGAAGGCGGTGTTTCTATCTCCGCAGTTATTCGCACCCAATAAACACACCCCACCAAATCAATCTTTTTCGCTATAATAACCGATAACCAATTTCACACGACCTGCTACAAAAGTTTTAGGGGGAGAACAATACGGCACAGGTTCGCATTTGTCAACGATTCCAAATTAGGAAGGTGAGAAACTTGATTCTACCACCTAATACATACAAAATGGTGAAAAATGGTCTGCGCAATCAAATCCAGGAGGTCAGATTACTGCAGGGCCTTATTATTTTGGGAGGGCTGTTCATTTAAGAGATGTTATTCAATTTTTTTGTTTTTGAAAAACTTCTTTATAGAGATCCTTTTTCTCATACAAAAACTTTTATTAAGTATGTACGCCGCACCACTCCCTTTTTGATTTCGTTGACAAATGTGAATCTGCTACTTTTTAGTGTGTAAATAACGTGCTATAATTTTAGTTTAATTTGAAATTCAAACAATGCATAATCGGAAAGATCAACAACAGGGAAACGGAAGAAAAAGAAGTGTAGCTTAAAGGGAATTCCTCTTTACAGGGTATTGAATCTTTTTTTTCTTATCCAATATAAGCTAAATCGAGTGTATAATTCAGGGCACCAAACCCGATTTTTCATGGCAAAAGAGTAGCCATTAGTACAAAAAATTAAAGACTACAGCACTTCAGGGGGAAGTAGAAAAAGATTATCGTTCTAGATTTACAATTCCAGATTGTTCATACACAAAACGATCTGTTAAACCTAAGTACAATCTTTTGAACACCTGCTATTGATATTCCTCAACATAAGAAACTTTTAGTTCAAGACTTGTACAAAATTTGCTGAAAACAGAAAATGCTTATTAAATTGGGAATTACACAATAGAATTCTTCTAAAGTTCTATTGTTCATTCAGGTAATTCATTGTTTTCTTAGACAAACCACTAGAGAATTATTGTTGCTATTCAGATACAGCTCCTAACTATATGGAATACTATTGAATAGAAAAGTTGCAACCAAAAACAGTTAAATTATATATTAGTTACTACTTGGTTCAGAACTTTAATAGAACTTGAAATTGGTTAACTGGTTAACCAAATAGCTGTTGATTCATGGCAATAAAACGTCTCAGCTACGTGTATAAAAAGTAAATATGTGCATAAGATAGCATCATGGGAAGTACAATGCATGCACAGTTTAATTGGTTACCATCGTAGTGCAAGGCATCTAGAACACATAAGAGATTCAACAATAGTCAATTCAGTATTTAATCAAGTTTTACGGTCAACGTTGCAACAGTAGCCCAAGACAACTTACATACAGACTACTTCTACAATCATTACTAAAGCTATTCCTATGGTTAGCAGCACATTTAGATATTGAAAATATCTGGTGTGTTCCAAAAACTTAACCCCTTGCTAATAAATGTAAATCACTTAACTGCAAACAGCTATGTCACGTGATTTAAGGTGGTTTTATATAGTGTTTTAGAAAATACTAATCGGCTGTAGGACTTCGACAGTAGAACACCTAGAGTTTGTATATTCTTAGAGACTTCCTCCAAAGTCCTACGTAGGTCAGTAAGTATCTTATATGAATTGACAAGAATGCTATTAGTAACCGTCTTGTTATAGTATAATTTAATACTAGTATTGTAATTCTTTCCGCATATTTATCATCGACGAATCAAATCAAAGGAAACTGCGGTTTTGACATCCCGTTAAACATATAATCTGCAAATAATAAACCAGAAAAAGCTCAGTGAAATTATTGCTTGACACATAGTAATCAAGAGTAATAATATTTGTTTATTATTATGAGAGTTTAATTTGGGTTCGATATATGGTACACTACCCAATTCTTATCAGCAGACGATAAGTGAATATCTCGTTTTTATCGCACCAATCAAATCCAATCATTTTTGACATATCACGTGCAAAGTATCCAATTAATTATTATTGACATGTTTGTTACTTCTTTTTTCCGGTTCACAATTTTTCAGGCCGCCACCACTACCGCCAACCACTTTCTTTTGTTATAAGATGTACGACATTTTATTAAGTAGACGAAAAATCCCGGAAAACATTTGTTATAATATGCGGAAAAATGTTTACCCTGTGATATTTCTTTTCCTTTGGTTTGCTATGAATATAGGTGATTGTAGTTGTATTGGTTGATTGGCTAATTTCATTAGTAGGATATTGTTCAACCGGAAATAGGGAGGCGACGCCGAGTGTGAGTGGCTCAGAAATGTAAACAAATGTTGCGAAAATGAGATTTCCCGTTACAACTATGCCAGGCTTTCGTCGTAGTTTTTGTTATTCTACGAACTATTCTCAATCTCAAGTTCGATCATTTGATGTAATCGAAACACTGGTTGTTAGAGAAGAAGTGACATGGTAGACACAGTCGTATGAAACTTGACTCCATAGTCGATAAATTTTATTTTTTGTGTGTCTCTTGTTGACCACAATCAGTACAACTGGAACAAAGGAAAAAAATGTCACCGAGGCTGCTCTTTCTTTCAACAATTTCATCAATTGTTTCAACATCAATTCAATTCGATTTTAAAAGCTTTTTTTTTTCCTTTTTTTCTCTTTTTCTTTTATAATATATTTGTTTTTATATTATTTCGTTATCTATTTCATTTCGTTCCTAGGTAGTATTCAAGCTTCATTAGTGGTCTTGAGTTAAAAATAAAGTAAATATAAAACAATAGAATCCAATAACAATAACGACCCTCCCAATCAGCATTCAAGTTCAAGTCTCTGATTTTAGGTTTTTTAGCTTATCCGACAACAGCAAGAATAACAAGCATTCCTAATAATAGCCGTGAGACAGTCAAGAAAGAATATCCAAAACTCCAATAGAATATATTTTAACAACTATTTTCTTTTTTTTTTTGACTTCATATAGTGTTCATATCCCCTTGACACACATAGTATTCCAGTGACCACATATTACAAATGACAATGAATTTTAATCAAACAGGTAAATATCAATCTCCATATGTTAAATCGCCATCATCAACCACGTCAACCTTCCCACCAGCAACAAAATCAAACAAACAACAACTGCTACCATTGCAGCTTAACTCGTTCACAGCCACTACACCCTTATCACAAGTGATAAGTAAAGAGCAAGATCATATTGAAAATGTATGGAAAATGTACTACCGTGCTCGTCACTCATTGCCTTATCAAAAAAGAATGGAGAACTTGACTTGGAGGATGATGTATATTAACAACAAATCGATTTTCACTAATACTAACAATGCACCTAAAGAGATTTTTGAACAAAGTTTGGATCCTGAAATTGATGATTTTGATTATGTGGCACATATAAAAAAGATTGGTCAATTTAATCAGCAAAAAACACAACAACAACAAGATCATTTGCAATCAAATTTAGACAATCACAATAGTATATTTGCTGATAACACTGGTTTTTCTAACAACAATGACAGAGGTAGTTCAGGTGGTGGTATGACTTCCATAAGTAGTTTACTGAAGAAAAGACCAGCTCCATTTTCGCCAATGATTCAACCAGAAAAGACGACAATCATCCCCACTGCCACTAATACAATGTCCCAATTATCACAACAATTAAATGAATTCAATAAATTTAACCACCCCAGTCAAACATCCAATTTTAATGACGTTAATCATCATATGGAAATTTCAACGTCCCATATAGCCCCTACTTCTTCGGCTTTTGAGTTTTCCTTAGATCCATTGGCATTTGAAGGTCCAAATCAAAATTTCCAACCTGAACCGCACCATGATTTCAACACCAACTCTTTTGATTCTATGACATCATCATATGAGAGACCCTTGTTTGACGATTTTCTTCCTCGTGATCATCATAATATTCAAAGCTCAAGTGTGCCTACTTCAGCATCGTCATTTTCAACAATTGTGCCGAAAAATACCCAATTCTCAACGTCAGCATCAATAACATCGCCAACGTCAACATTTTCCAATCAAGGCAATAATAGCAGTAATTTCCACCGATTGAATTCTACTGTCAGTATAACGGCAACCCCGGGTAATTTATTACGTCAAGAATCAATGGTCAGCTTACCAGATTATGCCAACCATTTACGATCAATGTCGCAAACTCCAACTATGAATAGTAGTAATGCACCATTCTCGCATAGTTTTAATGATGGTGGTAGCTATTTTATGAATAATTTTACTGGAATCACATTACCTAGTCAACCGTCACCACAACCTATTCATTTTGATAATAAACCAAAAGATGATCATTTTAATACTTCGTTATCTGTGTCACAACAGCAACCTTCTGCCAAAAAACTGAAACGAAAATCGACCATTACAAAATCGAAAAAGAAAGCTGCAAGTCCTGAAACCACAATAACCAGTACTGGAAGCACTATTACGACGAAATCAACGAACTCAAATTCAACTGGTAAGGGAACAGCGACCGGACCAGCAGCACTGAATACTGGTGTTTCTTGTACAAATTGTGGAACAAAAACTACTCCATTATGGAGACGAAATCCCCAAGGTCAACCATTGTGTAATGCATGTGGTTTATTTTTGAAATTGCATGGGGTGGTGCGTCCATTGAGTTTGAAAACAGATGTGATCAAGAAACGTCAACGTGGTAACAATAATGGTAGTGGAAATAGCAGTGGTACAACAAACAATAGTAATAATTACAATAATAAATCAATTAGTAAAAAGAATGAGATTGATGATGGTGATGATTTAAACCCTACTTCGATAACTAATAATACGGGTTTGACAAACAATAATAATAGTAAATCTCCGGCCAAATCAAAAAAGAAATCAAATTTTGACAACAACAGTAACAGTGCTCTTAACAACTTGGATAAATCTAAATTGAAAATCAATACTAATGAGATCACAAACATTTCTGAGACCACATCGAATAGCTCATCACCAGTGATTAACTTGAATCACGGGGGAAGATCTTCTGGAGTGTTTGGTAATACCCCAGATTATTTAAATGGAATAACTTCACCCGCAGTGTCCCTTGTTAAATCTGAGATTGATAATCCTCATCAATTAAATAATAGCAATAGTAATGGAATGTTGATGACGATGCATCAGTCACTGCATCAACTGTCGCTACTGACAACGTTTGATCATGAGGTAGAATCAAATAATGAGGGTTCCAATTCTAGTGGAGTCAATACATCAACTGCTAATAATCAAGATTGGGATTGGTTAAACATGAATTATTAGTGAAAAGTCTGCAGGTTTCTTTTTGTATGTACAAAATCTTTACTTCTTCACATTCATTATAGATCCAATAAATATTTAGTAATTATGTTTATGAGAAAGTTAACGGTAAGTTTCAAATACAGATTTTATAGTCATGTTTTGTTTAAGTCACGTGAATGTAGTTACTTGCAACACAGAATATGTAGTATGAACTTGAAATTCTATAAACCGGTACTAGGTTTTTTTGGAGTGGTGATAAGTTATGGTATTTATTATAAATATTTGTATTTTTTGTTGAATACAGTAGAACACTAGGGTATTGGTTTGGTTAATTCGTTTAATCAAAGGGGTCCCCAACATTTGGTTGACAAAAAATGACCAATATCACCAAAAAAATTATCTTCAACTGTGAGTTTACTCAACATATCAACAAAACTTTCAACGATATCCTAACCAATTCTATATAAAGTTACTTTTCCTATAATATCAAAATGTCAGATCCAACCCAATCATCAACTCCTCTGTCATCTATTAATCTCAATATCAATAAATATCCCCGAATAATCATTCAATATTGCCATCAATGTAAATGGCAAAATCGAGCAATTTGGTATTTACAAGAATTCTTACAAACTTTTGCATCATCTAGCACTCTGGAAATTAAAATTTATGATATTAGTATTCAACCAATTTTTGATTTCCCAGGAGTCTTTCAAATCATATTACAAAAGGAATCCACAAATAATAAAATGGAGACGAAAATCATTTATAGAAGAAAATTTAAAAATGAAGAGAAATATCATAATGAAAATCAAGGAGATTTCGTGTTTGATGGATTCCCTGATAGTAAATTTTTAAAGAAATTGATTAAAATGGAATTGGGGCCCGAATTATCAATTGGTCATCATTTAGAAAAATATAGCGATGATAATAAGTTATACGATGGTAACAATAACGATAAGAATGATGATTGTAAAGATTGTAAACTAGAATCGTAAGTATTGGATCTATTACGAACAGGCAAAACAGAATAAAATTAAAAAAGAAAGACTAAACAACGAACTATATAATGTAAATATACATGTAAATACTATAATGAAGTAAAAAAAAAAACAGGAACTTCTCCTTAGTTATTAAAGATTATTTGTGCAATATCAATATATACCCTTTTATCCAGCAACAAAACTTATAATCAATTGTAGGTTTGGGTCTTGGAAGGTGGGTTCTTAGAACTGATAGTTTACTGCTTCTGGTCCAATGTCATCCCATCCATTCTCAGCAACAACATAAGGCAAAGAACTACCTAAGGTACCAAAATATAATGCATTATTAGGAAGTCCCAATAATTGCTGATACTGTTTAACAACAAATGTTGGAGAAACGTTCTTTGCTGGTATTGTTGAAGGTGAATTTCCAGAAATACTCCCACTAGAAGCAGAAGAAGAAGAGCCAGTAGTACCATTGCCTACTCTATGACCTAATGATTTCTGTTCCAAACTATGCTGTTGTTGCTGAAGGTGGTGGTATCCAAAACTATGATGTAGATTAGTTGTAGGTGTATTATCATTAATGTTATTGTTACTGTCATAGTTATTAACAAGACTTCTTGATTTAATAGCAGCAGCACTTATTGCTGCAACTATGTGCGCATTGTGATTAGTTGATGAATTCAATTCTTTGGTGATTTGTTTCCATTTATGCTTTTCACCAGCTAACAATAACTGACGTAATATCTGAATATCATTATTAGTGAATTTGGCACTAATTCGAGGATTAAGAGGAGGGTTTGTAGAAGCTCCTGTTCCCGAGACTATTTGATTTTGAAATTGTGGTAGTGAAGCTGACACAGTTGGTTGTGATTGTGGTGGAGGTGCCACAAGAGGTTGTTGCTGCTGTGATTCGGGTGTACCATTGCTATGTGAAGTTATGGTACCTGCTATTGTTGTTGTAGGTGAAGCATTAGGTTGTGGGAAAGGGTAGCCTGAAGTGGGAATACCACCAACATTAACATTACTATGGTGGTGATGATTATTGTTTGTCATGAATGGAAAGTGTTGATGTGGGGGATGTGAGTAGTAATGATGTGAATTTACTTCTGGTGCTTCTGAAAATATTGAATTACTGGCGGATATACTTGAAACTGAAGATTTACCTGAATCTGTATTTGTTGTAGGTGCAGCTGATGTTGATGTCGCTGCCGCTATTGTTTTTATTGGTCCTGTCGATCCAGCAGTACCGTTATTATTATTATTATTATAAATGCTATGATGGATCAAACTAGGATTATAATAATTGCTTTTGCTGTGAGTCGCTGTGGTTGTAGTAGTGGTAGTGGTGGATGTCGGGGTGTTTGTATTTGTATTTGCAGCAGTAGGAGAAGTAGTAGAAGTAATGTTTTCTGACATTATGTAAAAAAAAAACGACTAAAATAATAAAAGTTAAACTGAAAATGAAAATGAAAATGAAATAAAATAAAGTAAAAATCGAAAATTTGGGAATTGGAGTGGTGAATTGAAGGGAAAGATGGAATGATTAAATTTGAAAATGTAAGAAGGTGAATTAATGCAAAATGAGGCAAAATGAAGCAGAATTCTCGGTGTTTTCCTTTTGTTCCTCTTCAAAGAGAACTACTATACTGTGGGTTTGTGTGGGATTATGTGTGTCTATGTAGTGACGAACAAACTAACCTCCTTATTAGTCTCGGCAATTATTATATTTCAATGTAAATATGTGGAATCTTGATATTAGTATCAACCAATAAACTGATTTGATTCAAAGATAAATCTCCTTTTTTTTTTGAAAATGATTAATTATTATTATTTCAATCTTTAAAAGAAAATAAAAGAAAGGTTAGAGGCAAAAAAATTTTTCATGAACACACAAGGGGGAAAGAGGTTTGGGTTATATAAATAAATGAAAAAGTTATGAGCCATTGATTGATTACTAGGAATGATTTACTAGTCATTTCTACTCATAGTTTATTTCCCAATTCTCCTTCAGGTTTTTTTTTTGGTGGCTTTTTGTGCATATTTCCTTGCCACCTCTTCCAAGGCGTATAAATTAACTTACTATTTTTACTTCTAAATAATCAGTTGATAACCATTTCAGTTGGAATTTTAGCTACAAACCATCATATAGGAGAAATATACATTCAGGAAGGAGAATGGTTAACCGAGTATTTCCCTATACAGAGCGCAAGGCGCAAACACGTTAATAGTGTAACAAAACTGGGGCCTGGAAAAATAATAATTGTGTTTATGTGTAAAGTTTTTTTCTACTTTAGTTTTGTCATATTTCCGGCGTATTGCGGTGTGTATATATATTACACTGAAATGATCGCCTTTCATTTTTAGTTTTCTCTTAATTTATTGCTTACTAATTGTGGTGCTTCTATTAGTAGTAGATATATCGATTCATCTACTTTAGGGCGAGTATGTGTATATAAGAACTGGCATGATGGTGTGAACAACATGTTGGGTTATTTAATCTACTTCCTTTTTCGTGACCTATTACGAAATTTTTGTGTCGCGTGCTCTATGTTTTGGGATTGTGTATATTTTTTATCTACCAACTGACCTTTTAAAGTGGCTTAAATATCAAGATGCCTCTCTCCACCATATTATTTAGTATTACGGCGAAGAACAAAAGCAAAGACCAAGAAATATTGTTACATGTACAATTTTGTTTACGTGTCAGGCGATTTGCTGAAAGTGTTGATTAAGGTCTTCTATGGTCCGTTTGATTAATAAACGAGCTGCTGCTACGGAGGTGATCAAAGAAGTTACACAGAACTTAGTGATAAAACTTATTTTCTTTGTTCTACATCTTCTTATTGTTGATAAAAGAAGCGAACTCTTATTGATTAAAGAAACTTTCCTTTGAGTGTGTCATTTTCTAGCATTTCCGTATTGTTATTCGAACTTCACACACTTTCACCAATAACACACAAACACGGGTATATATATTGTTAAAATGAGCGAATTTCTGACTGACTAATGGATAAAATAATACCCAGTATCACAAACTGTAGAACCCTCCACAAGTCAGAGCATTAGTCTCTTAATTAGCCATCGTTTTAATGAGACAACGTGGTCCCCTTTTTTTATTATTAATCAAATGTAGACATCCACCTCCCACCTCAATTAACGAACAAAAGAGTACCATATGTAGTGGAAATGCAAAGCAATTAAAATGAACTAAAACATTAAGGCAAATGTTCAAGTGGATTCACTTAATTTCCTGTGAACTGTTAGTACTTCAATACAGAAACAAATGAAACAGCAATAAGCATACAAACCAAGGGAACAAGCGCAGAGAGTGGGGTTAGTTGTTTCACTTATTATTAATAAATTTATTATTTGCTTTCTTTGAACGTGAATAAATCTGTACACCATATGACGAAAGAATTATTATCAAGCACGGTTGCTAATATATTGCACTATAACCGACGTTGACAACAAAAAAAAAAAATTTATACGGATATATGACAGCTTATTGATGCATGCCTAGAACCGGGTACAATATGTTGATAACAAAATGCAAAAGTGTGTGTATATATTATTGTAGTTGTTGAACGTTGTAGATTTTGTGGGAACTTGAGTCTTTATAGGGTTTTTCGAAATATTGTTACAAAGGAAGTCCGTCCATTTTCCACGTTGATTAAGATTTTCAAAGTGATATTTCTTAATTAGACTAAAAAATACAAAATCGCCGTAAATACGGAGGGACTCTAAAACCATTCGACTAGTAATAATAATGAACTGAGCACCTTGTTACTGAGTACTAAATTTTATTTTATTCTCCAAATAGGGGCCAGCAAATTTTGCAGTATTTTTGTGTATTAGAGAAGTGTGATTCAATATGACTCAAAGTACTTTTGAACAATAGATATAAATAACAAGGTTAATCCGAATGAAAAATATAAATTACTGCATGAGAACACCAAGATCTGACGGATGTATTAGTCCGACATAGATATGTGGTAGTGTTATTTTTCTAGAAATAGACGAGTAATCAAGTTTGATCAGTAGTACAAAACATAAAAGAGTGAAGAGTCATGTAAGATTGGGAGTCCCCCCACTCCAAATTATTAGTCGACTTCCTAAGCAGTGGAAAGAACTAGCACCCAGTAGGTGGTGGAAGTGGCAACGCTTATCAAATGTTATACGGATATTATCTACAGTAGACCAATCAATCTCTGAATGGTTATACATTTAACCTATAATAGACGTTGCAATAATCATAGTATCATCTATTAATAACCTAAGGCTATTGATCTTCCATTACACCTTTACCAATATAATCAGAAACAAATTTAAATTTATCATTACTAGAATGCAATGAATTAATGAAAACATCAAAATTCTCTTTATTCTGATTAGCAGCATCTCCAAGTTTATATTGATTCAATTTAGCATTTTTGATATCATTGAATTTATGAATACATATTGGACAAGTGAATTTATCATCATCGTTATGGTTAATAACAACGTTATTATTTGGATTCAACATCGACGTTGACGTTGATGTTGGAGTTGACAGTGTCAGTGATTCAGTTGAAGTGGCAATTAAATTAGTCGATAAACATTTCTGATGGAATGAATGTTTACATTTGAAGTGAATCACGGGGAAATCCAATTTCAAATTACATCCAGAACACTTATTATTCTGAATGACAAATGGTTTCGACAATTCAGATAATTTAAAAGAATTTTTCGTTGATTCTTGTTCGTATTTCTCAATCAATTTAGTATTATTGGAAATTTCTTTAGTTTGTTGTTGGAAATAATCAATAAAATAATCTTTAACTAATCCTAATGTAATAAATTCATTATCAGGGTTTTCTGTTAATATATCAACCAATTCAATGGGAGTTAATAATTTATAAATTTTGATTTGTTCAAGTATTACTTGGATATCTTCATATTTAATCTGATCAAATATGGTTTTCGATGAAATTATAAATTTGAGCATTAGTTCATATAATTGAGGTTTGGTGTCACCGTATTTTTCTAAAATTTCAAAACATCCTTCCACATCTTGGTTCAATTGACAACTCATAAACAAATCTATTTCATTCCCACTTTTCTCTTGAGCAATCACTTCACCAGGTTTGAAATTATAAATATGACTCAACAATAACAATGCTTGATTATCTAATAACTGGTTATAATGTCGTGTTAATGTTTCGGCTTTATCTAACCATTCCTTGTCGCCAGTAGATTTATTCAATGACAAGTATATCTCTAATAATGTTAATAGAGTTTCCCGTTTATCAACAATATTACCATCATATTTATTGAATGCTTCGAGACTCGCCTCAAGAAAAATCACAAATTCCTTAGGGTGGTTAGTAAAACTGGCATAAATCAAGTTTGGTTTGGGTGGCAAATACGTCGGTTCTTTGTTTGATAATAATGATGGGTTCTCTTGACTAGTTTTACTTTCGGTATGGTTATCACTATTGTCAGTTTCCTCCAGTTGTAAAGATAAATAATTTAAAAATGCTCTATAATTAGATATATCAACTGACTTTTCTCTTTCCAGTGATTCCTTTTCGGGATTTTTCTGGGGTTGGTTCATGGTGGAAGTATTTCCATTGTTAGACACATCAAAAACATATTTGGCATTGGGTTTATTAGGTTGATATTTACCAGTAAACACATTAATCAATAATTCGGTAGTTTCAAGCGGGCATGAATCCAATAAGTTTGTTGAATGATCGATTAAAATCAATAACAAATCATCAATGGTTAATGTCTTCATATAGTTCAATGCCAATTTCGGTTTATGAAGATCATTCAATTGAATATCGACAATTAAATTGGGTTGATTTAATTTATAAAGTAATTTTAACACTTGATCATAAAATCCACATTCTTTAAATAAATTAATAATTAATTCATAATTCAATTCTTGCAAATTTTCAATTGATAAATCCAATTCATCGATAAATTCGTTTAGATTGTCAATCTTCTTTAACTTACAATAGCAACATAATAATAAAGTAATATGATCAATATTAGCAAGTGATTTTTCATATAATCGAATCAAAAACTTTGTTAAATTAGATATATTTGTAGCTTCTTTGAATTTAGTAATTATATTGATAATGAATTCATCGATATCTTCTTCTTCTTCAACTTCAGTTTGATTGTCCAGTCGATTATTCTTCTGTTTCTGTTCTACTATCTTGCCACTCTTTTTAAACAATTCAAGGCATTTTATATACACATCTATTGCCTCGTCAAATTTATTCTGATCATATAAATAATCACCATGTAATATTTGAATTCTTAATAATGTTTCATTAGGTAATTTATATTGTTGGCCCAAATTGAATGCAACGGAAAACAATTCTCTTTGTAGAACAATTTCAATTTGTTGGTTGATTGATTTTTCATTGATTTTATACAATACTCCATCGGTAGTCAATAGCAAGAATGTTCCATTTGATAAACTAAATGCATGAGAAATTGAACTGTCAGAAATAAGTAGATTAAACGAAATATGATTGTTGACTAAATCCAAAATAACTATTCTCGACATTAATGATTTATCAATGCCATGATCGGTTTCAGATACTCCCGCTTTATTTCTTTCTTCGGGACTAACAATCAATAAATATTGTTTGCATTTGATAATTCTTGATTTAGCGAGTTTGAAATTAATTGTCAGTATTTTAGTGAAACAATCATAGAATTGTATTGAATCATTTAATCCAACAATTAAATTTTGATTTGATTCGTCAATATCAGTACAATTCAAATCGGCTCCATATTTATTGGATAATATTTTTAAAGGTTTTTCATGATTTCTCCCCGTTGTCGCTACCGTTAACAATTTTTCAGTGGTAGTTACATATAATACTTGTTCAGTTTCATTAAATTGTACTCCGGTTATTGGATCATTGTTACCACTATTATAAATTAATCTTTGTTTAGCCCCTCGATCTCGTAATAAATCCCCTCGCACAAGAATAACTTTACCATTAGTGTAACCAATGGCAAGACATGTTAAATCATAATTGAATTTAAAACAACTGATTGGATATGAATTATCTCCGATTCCTGTTGTACCACTACTATGATCGTTGACTAACACTTGTGTTTGAAATTCAAATCTATATTCTGATTGATCTAATTTGGAGTTTTTACTGCTGTCATTGTTTTCATTATTGGCCAAGTTTAATAATTTTGAAATATCCCATAGTTTGATAATACTGGGCATTCCTTGCTTTTCTGCCAATGTGACAAACAAATTATTTGAATTATGAATAGGTTCAATAAATGTGATTCTATAGTCGATATTATAAGCATCAAATGTCAATTGACAAGTCAAATCGGATAAATTGATTAGTTTGATTGTGCAATGATTAATGGCGATAATTAAATAACTAGTGGTAGTGGCTGTAATACAACTCAATGTTGGGTCAGAGTACAATGCATGGGAAGAGTGATAGTTGGGATCTCGTATTGGTGTATAATCAAACAATTGGAACTGTCTCCATGATGATAATGATAATAGAGGAGATGATATTGTCCTCGAAGGAGAAGATGTAGGTGAAGACATTTTTTAGGTGGTGTAATGAATGTAATTGGTTGGAATTGGTAAGCGTCTGTGTACTAATGAAAACTAAGAGATGTGGCACTGAATTGTTGTTATTAACCTTTTCAGTTATATATGTTATGCAATATAATTAGAATATGCCTGTGTTTGTGATTGATGACAAAATTGACTAAAGAATATGGGTTATGGGATGGTGTTTGTCAGTTGGAATAGTCTTTCTCTCGGCTTGCATTTATTTTTTTTTATGGCGTTGAGATTTGTCCCACTTCTGACGAGAAGAAGAAGAATCATAACTACACACCAAATACCCCACCATCATACATAGTTCGAATCACATGTATTGCCTACATAATAATTATCAATAGTCCAGGTAATAGTAACAACAAAATAATTAATCCCAACACTGAAAATGATAGGTTTTGTGAAGCTGATCGGAATACAAATTGTCGATTTTCTGGCAATACAACCCCAGTAAATCGACGATGATAATTATTACCAGCATTATTATTATTGTCATCAGCAGTTGGGAACCGAATTCGAGAGTGTATTGTTTCTGTGAACTGTATAAATGAGTTTAAAATATTATTGCCTTGGTCGTTTGGCTTAGTAGATGTTGTTGATGATACGACACTGGTTTTAGGAACTGCTTTTGTGGTGTTGTACAATGTGCTTTCCTGAGTTTGATTGTATTCTTTTGTCGTTTTGCTAATCTCCGGTTTATTGTTATTACTGCTACTGCTAGACATCAACTTGGAGGACTTTGTATCAGTTGAAGTTGGTGAATGTAATTTGGTTTCTTGTGGTTTTTTGCTCAAAAGTTTGCTCCTTATTATAGTGAAACTATCAGGAAATTTTGGTTTATCTAACTTTTCTGTGATTGTGACAGGTTCAGAAGTGGAATCAGTTTCCATGGTTTTGGTCTCTGTTGGCATCGACAAAGATACTGGTTGTTTATCAGAACTACTATCTTGATAGTTGTCATAGGTCGAGGAGCTTGAACTAGGGATCACTATATTTGTAACGCCAGAAGCAATGCCCGATGATGTGCTTCCAATTCTAGTGATATGGATTGATTTTGACATAGCAGAAGATATTTGTGTTGACACTTTCATAGTCTTCTTAGCTTTAATACGAGGTCTTTTTTTAGTTCGACTTGGTCGTGGTGGTCTTTCAACGGTAAATTCACTATGATGATTAGAAGAACTAGGAGGCACGGATCCAGTTTCTGGTGCTAGTGATAGAGTGTTAACATCTGGTAGATTAGTTTGATTTATTGGTAGTATTGAATACAAATTCAGTGTGGAATCCAGACTGGATAAATCAATAGGGAAGGTAATGTCATCAATATCTTGTACATTTGTTGGTATTTCAAAATTTTCAGTCCTATTGGTAAACTGTTTGTGGGGATCTTGCATTGTTGCAGATGGGTCATAATGATGTGTTGGTTTAAGAGAATAAGGATCATCATTTGTTGGAAACCTCATCTTTTCTGGAATTGGATTTTGTTGTGTATTTTCCTTTCCATTACCAGAATTATATTCTTCTGTCGGATTTGCATCAACTTCCTTTAAAACACCACTAGATTTATAATAGCCATGGAGTCTACTTTTAGTTGCTATGGGTAATGGGTAACCAATAATCAAGTGGCCACTTTGATGTTGTTGAATTGGCGTTACTATTGCTGCCAAATCGTGTCTAGCTAGTACTTTTGTGATAGTTAATGTGATCACTTCAACTGTGGTGATCTCATTTGTTTCGACATCTTTTGATTTGAGAAGCTTAGGTCTTCTTTTATGTGATTTTCTAGATTTATGCTTCAACTTGGATGATTTGGATTTGGATTTGGATTTGAGGGTTTTCTTTCTTGAACTTCCAATTAATCTTCTGTTGTTCAGTTTTGGCAGTCTGACTAATAGATTATTCTTCGTCGATGCTAGCTCAGCTCTATCATCATTGTTGTTTATTGCCATTTCTGGATAACGTAAAAAATGATTATAGAACTTCAGTCTATTTTTATAATAATAGTGTTGATGTTCCTGTTCCAACTGGTTTTCATTTTCATTTTCATTTTCATTCTCATTTTCGCTACTACTAGTATCATAATTTAACACTCTATCATTTTCATTTTGAGTATCGCTCTCGTTAGCTTGATTGTTTTCCATATTTTCAACTTCATCACCATTGTCGTCACTATCATTGCCCTCGTCACTTTCATCAGAAAAATCACTGGAAGAATTCATTAGTGCTATTTGCTCATCATTGGATGAGACATCTTCAGAATTGGATGAGCTATCGTCGATATCTGTATCGGAATTATCCAATTGAACAAACGTGGAATTAGTATCGTTTAACAACTTTATATAGTCGATATTGTTTGTGCCGTTAACTCCAGAAATTGTTGATATGGGATCATAAGCAAGTGCTGTCAATTCTGTGGAGACTGAAGATGTCACAAGAACAATTGAATCATTCATAGATTGTAAGTAGGTTGTTGTTGGATGTAAGAAAGTATTACTTGAGAGCAACAATAACGAAGTAATGTAATTCATAATGAAAGTGGTTGTATTGCAACTATTGAATATAAAAGTTCCTCAAAAGGAATAAAATTTGGATTTCAGAGCGGTTGCAAAAATAAGAGAAAAATTGATTACAATTGAAACAAAATGAAAAATATCGAAACACAATTTATCAAACCACGCTTTGTTTGTATGTCTAAAAGAGTATCCACCTAAATACAACTATATTCCTGTTTTCATCCAGTAAATGGATTAGCTGATTGGCTAAGTTGGTTGTTTATGTATATTCTGCCAATTCATAATTGTAGTGCCCTTTGTAGTACAAACTAATATTTTTTGTAATTTCTTATGATTCCACAATAAGAGCGGCTAAAATCAAAAAAAAAAAAATATACACTACACGTGACCTCACAACAAACAACACAAGAAATCCATCAAGATGTCAAAACTATTCAATATTTATCTAGCTGGATGTTGAGTTTACTAGCAAGATAATAGACAATAAATGCATTCAATTGTTATCCATTCAAATGGTTGCACTGTTGGAGTTTTTTTTTTTTCTTAGATAACAATAAGATTTAAATTAAATTGAGCATTGAACAAAGGATTAAGTAATTAAACAATCATCTAATTATATTACCAATTTAAGATAATTTGTAACCAAGTTTAGATGTAGTAGTAAAGCTATTCCCCACTTCTTTGTTCAATATTCTATTTTTTGGAAGAAAAGAAGTTCACCAACAATAAGATGATATAATTCAAACAATAAATTGATACATCTTTCTTCTCATTAATCTATCGTCAGTGATTGTGATAACAAAATAAATTGTTAGCATTTGCGGTATAATGGAAGTCTAGTGGGACAGTTTACATTTTTGAGGCAAACAGAATTCTGTGAGTGTTACCCCACATTCTCTACACAACATAGGATAAACCCCAAACAACGAGCCAAAAGATGATAAAAGTGTTCAACTAATATCGTTGTTGTATTTTGAAAAGACGCGTTCTTATCAACAATAGAATAAGTTTATGAAATTGCAACAACTTTTGTCGATAACAATGGAAAGCAATATTACAACATGGAGGGATGTACATATTTAAGATAAATAAGAATAATTAACCCAAGCCACATTTATTCAAAATTATACAATTATAACCGCTGAGGTAATATTCAATAGTAGGTGTTGCTTTGGGGGGAGGGGGTGATTAAGAGAAATGTAAATTCTAGATACCAGGTAGTCTATACAACAATATAGTTTCATGACCCCCTTTTTTTTGTATTTGTTTTGACCCTACCAGGGTAGCAATAATTGTGATTGTGGAGTTGGTTAATGAGAATCTTTAACTGGGTTGGATTGATTTTATGAACTAGTGTTAATCATGTTGGGATAATATTAATAGTATGGGTTGTATTCATTTTGTGGATAAACACTTTTGCATTGACGATGGAAACAAGAAACCTAGGAACATTATTAATTGAGAAAAGATCTACAGGGTGAAAAACATAAAATAATAATAATAATAATCCATTAACCTTGTGCTTGCTTGTTGATCCATTTTTGAGGGGGGTGAGTGGATGGGTGGGTTCCTAAATATTTTTTATTTTAGTTTATGCATAACTAAGATTAACTATTTACAGAATCATAACCCACTATTGCTGCAAGTAAAACTTAATGAAATATCATAATCATTACCGATAGAAACATCGTCAAAAATTAGGATCTAAAGAGACTAAGTGGAAGAGTAAAATAAATCCCGCAAAAATTAATTATTCCCCTTTCGTTGTTTTAGTATTAGTTTTTATTGAGGAAGCGTGTAATCTGTTTCTCTTTTTTTTGCACCCGTGATTATCACCACAATTTGGGTAGTACCACCAACTATGCCCAGCTAGGTTCAACTGGGATATCCCCACAGAGGTTATTCTTTTTTTAAAAAAAATAGACGAGCTCTCATATATTCTACTAATTACAAAACTTGTATTAAATTGAAGAAAATCCCTCAATCATGCAAGAGGTTTAAATAAAGATCTTCTCTGTCCCCCTTGAGAATGTGATTTTAACATTTGAATATCAACAACGCGTTTTGGCTTATTAATAGTTTTCTAAATTATTATTATTGGTGTAGTATTTAAGATTTGGGTGTTCTATTTTGTTAGCGATATTGTTCTTTAACTTCCTTTTTTCAAAAAATAATAATAAATTGTGTGGTCGCCATAATATTATTATTGTTAGTATTAGTATTATAGATCATATTATACAACTACCACAAACCTTATTATGAAGTTACAGATATATAATAAAGGAATCTAATTATTGGTTAAGGTTTTTCTTAAAACTTTACAAAATAGAAGAATAGAAAATTATAAATTTTGACAAATTGATGTTTCATAATTATAATCTTTCAGTTTTAAGCTTTCTTTCTTAAAATTCTCTTCAATAAACTTGACGGTATTGTTACCTGTCACATTTTTGCTTTTCCATTAAGTCAATTTCAGTAGGTGTGTCTCACTATTATGATCGTGCTGATGTTACTGTTTCCCATGAATTCTATGCATTTTCATACACAAAAATTATTGACATGTTAGTGGGGCATTGGGGCTTTATTCTATACTATTTATGTGAACCATTTTGTACACCTCATATTTTGTTGGGACATGATAGTAAACGTGTGTAGAGAAAACCAAATTGACAGAGGTCATGAAATACTTCAATCGTCTTGTCACCAATAAATGTACCTGCTACCAAAAAGACACACAAAAAAAGCAAACACTAAACGTGTGTGTATGGATTCGTAAAAGATGACAGACATCACACAAATGCACACAGGTATCCACTTAATCCAATAGGTTTCCAAAATTGTTGGGTTGAGGGACAATTAATGACCTCAAAGTGTTGAGCATACACTGAATATCTGTTTTCTTGGGTAGACAACGCGTTTGATTATTATTCTTACGAAATAATTTGTATTTATCTTGTATAGGCAATAGTTCCCTGCGAGCTAGGCAAGATCAACAGTTTAACCTTTGACGAAAAGAAGAAAAGAAAAATTATACATCCTTTTAAAGCAGGTGATTATACTTTATGTTATAATTTACCCAATTTTAGGCAAAATAATACGAGAAAAGAAAATAAATCACGTGTAAGAAATAAACACTATTCACAAGCCTCTATTATATGTTGTTATATGATATGATCGTCGTCAACAACGTACATCAATGAACAAAGAAGGACAAAATAAATTAATCCAAACCGCTTGTGGTTTGTGTATTCTTTATTTTTTTTGATGTACGCCCTGGACAGAGGTATGTGCATGTACTTTAGGTCTTAGGGGTGTATACTTACATCATTGATAACTAATGAGTTAACTCCGCTGTATCCGCTCGTCTACCTGACGCTTGGTAAATCGTCTATTCGCCAATCTATAACCATTATCACACCCCATGTAGGCAATTTCTCTTTCTTATCTGTGTTGAATAGTTTCCTTTTCCTTTACCGATCATATTGCCAGTAAGGGAAATATGGTATAAGTAGACGCGTTTGACGTTACTAGAAGACCCAGAAGGTCTTACTTGAAAAGACACGTCTATTTCGTAGTAGTATATCCTAATTTGTAATATCTGGGAATGTGTGGTTTTACAGTGTGCCTGTTTCAAATATTAGTTATTTCTCTGGTGCGTCGTTTATTCTTCTCTTCTTCGTCTATGTTCTTCATTATTTCTTTCCTTCCTTATTTTTTTTTTTTTACTTTACAACGGTTATTAAGATTTTGCTCGAGATCAACATACAATATTGTTCAATTACAATGGGTAGAGGTTAGGTTAGGCATTATTTAACAAGAAGTTTCAGTTTCTTTGTTGATTAGTTTTCACATGTGATGAATATGATCTGTTTGAACTGGGCATTCATTCGTTTACTCGTGTAATTGAAGCTAATCGAAAGTAAATGGATGTTGTTAGAGACAAATAGCGGGCGAACGAACGGGCAAGAAAGTCAAGTATTTCTATATTCTTCCAGGGTTCGTTTGTTGGCTGGTGGTGGAGGTGGAGGAAGGGGTCCATCTAAATTAGTTAGGGGTGTTAGTTAGTTTTGTGTTTTGTGTTAAAGTGCGCAACCAGTCAGTCCCCAGCAGCTATCGGTTGTTCTTGTAGTTAAGCCAATAATGAATGATCAATTTCATTAAATGTGATTGGTCTATTGATTCGTTATTGATAAACTGTTGATAAGGCGTGACCCTGTTCATAGACGTAAAACATGATAGTAGAGAACAAATTGTATTCTTATCAAAAGTTTAACCTATTTTTTTTTTGTCATACCAAGGTATATACATCTATTAGTAAAGATTGTTCAATTTTGTTACAAATAACAAACAAATCTAATAATGACCAAAGTAGAATAGAAATTACCCTAAAGAAACTAAATTAACACATTTTTAAATAAAATAATAATGGAACTTGCTGGTTGGTTGGTCGTGTTAATTGATAGTTTTGCTGGTGCTGGTGGTAGTAGAAATATAAAAGGCTGGGCCACGCAGGGGAAGACCAAGAGAAGAGAAGAGGAGGAGGAGGGGGTGTGTAACATAAACTAATTATAATAATAATTTGTCCTAAAACAGAATAATTCTCGTTTTAGTTTTTGTGTGATTTATTATGTTTTAGACGGAAGACAAGAAAAATAAAAGAAGGCTACCAAAAAGATAAAAAAATAATAAAGAACATTGAAAAGACAATTTTATAATTCTATAATTTGACTTTGCATATAATAAGATTTATTAAATTAGAAACTAAAAAACCAAATTCTAAAATAATAAAACAAACAATAAAGTAACACCTGTAGTAGTAGCGGCAGCAGCAGCAAAAGAAGAAAAAGTTGATACTCGTCTCATGTTGTCTTTTTTAATATTTTATTTTTGTATTGTTTGTCAATTTCCTTCACTACGTTTGTTTGTTCCTGAGATAATGTGATGGTTTTAAGGATTTCATTTCTTTTTGAGTAAAATGTGTTGCATATATTGATAAATTCTGTGATATATAAATACCAATGTAATTTTCTAGTTTCAAATTCAACTTTCTTTATTCTATTATATCTTGTACACATTCTATTTTTTCTTTTTTTTCTTTTTTGCATCTTTATTCGTTCATTAAATTTTTTTAGTGTCACTGCAGCAATTTCCACCAGATAAGCAAAGTCGACGCCAATCTCACACTCACACACTTATATAGATAACAGAGCATAGCAAACCAAATACAACACTTCAACTCAATACGCAGCAATTACAAAAAGAATTGCAATATATATTTGAAAAAAACTAAAAAAAAAAGAGAACATCAAGTTACCCTTCTTAACATTTACACTCAATACATTAGATTTGCTACATACTATATTTCAAAAGATCAACAACACCTATTTAGCTTGTTGATTGAATCGTCAACTGTTTTAACATCAATTGCTTTCAAGTATTTATATAAGTCAAACATTACCCCAAATCCTTTTATTTTTGTTTCCCTCTTTTTCAACCAACCAACAACAAATACCAACACATTAACAGTTACTTCTAACAATAACAATACTCAACCATGAGTTCAACTTTATCCTATTTGCGTAATCCGCATCGAAACAGAAAGCTGAGCACTACCACTATGTCATCTGATACTACTACCAGTACTACAGTCACAACAACATCAGATTCATTATATTACACATCTGATAATGTCAATATTCCTAGATCTTGTTTAATACCACCATCTTCAAACATACCGCAATCTTCACCAACAACAACCCTTTCCCCAGCAATTGCAACTCCAACTTCAATAACCATGTTATCTTCATCATCTTCAGCTTCAAGTATATTGAGTAATGTTGCCCTCCCAAACTCTTCTTGGACGCAGGAAAGTCATACAGCATCACTTCAGAATCATCAACAACAACCAGAGCAACAACAGCAACAGCAACAAAAACCATCAGCTACTTCATTGGCATCTCTATTATCCTCATCATCAGCTTCAGCACCACCTACAAGACGTACGAGTACCACTGTTGATAACAATGTCATAACCAGTGATGGCGGTTATAAATTTGGTAATGGTGGTAGTATGAACAATAATACTAATAGCAGAAAGAGTTCCCGGTCAAGCAATTATAGTAATTGTCATACTGCATTCCAAGATTTCCAAGATGTTTGGTTGTTTAGATTCAATAAAGGATTGAAAAATTATTTCGGTATTGATACTAATAACAGTAATATGGTGGGAGAAGATCAAGTGTTTGTGATCAATACTGTTGCTCAACTTAATCGGTTATTATATTTCAATTACCATCAGAAACTGGGATTTGATTATGAATATTCTGATAAATTATTTCCTTATTTGCATGGACTTAATGATCGAGACCAACAAATACATTTTGTTAAAGAAACTGGTAAATCAGTTGATAAGATTAATCATCAACTTGAAAATTTAACTATTAATAATTTCATGTTTATTAATGCCACTACTGATAAGAAAAATATTCCAAATTTAATCAATACTATGAATATCGAAGACTTGGTACCATCAAGATCTCAATACTCAAATAAAAAAGATCATGAATATCATTATTCCAATAGTGGTAATAAAATCAGTTGTCGTAATTTCGGGCAACAAATTGAATTAATGGCTCCTTTATCTCATATGGTGGTGTATAATTACAATAGCTGTACTGATAACAAAAGCAATAGTGTTGATAATACTAAGATATTAGTTAACAAATTGTTGTCGTATATGAAATCTTCAGGTAATCGATTTATTTATATTATTGACATTGAGTGCGAACACCAATCTTCCACCACCAATCTTGCAAACTCAAATTCAAACCCCTGCACGCCCTGGTGGCAATCAATCGATCAAAGTTATTTTGATAATGACTCTGATGAATTGCATTGGTATAATAATGCCATTATTAATCAAATAATCAAATCTCCCCAGACCAAGAACAATAATGGCGACAAAGTTACTAATAATAGCACTGACGAAGTTTTCATTAGTCAAGGAGATCGTTTTTTCAATAAATTTCATCGTTTGGAACAAAATTTAATTTGGAAAATGTATGGTAAACATTGGATATTAAACAATAAAGTATGTGTTGGTAATATACTTGATTTCCATCAAATACAAGAAAAAAATGATAATCAATTCAAATTGGTCATATATTGTGAAGATTATCAAAACGAAGAATGTTATGATGAATTCCCAACTTTACAAGATTTACAATATATTTGGCAAGATTATATGCTGGGGAATCATATTCACCATACTTATATGATAAAGATCCCATCATTAGGTTTTAGAAATAATAAATCAATTGATGAATACGAACTAATAATGATTTTGAATCTTTTGAAATTGATTGAACGCATCAGTCGAGTTAATAAAGTATTTATTGGTTGTTATGATGGATTCACTCATTCTACAAATTTATTAGTATTAGTAATGCAATTATTGGGTAAAGTTATTATTGAAGAATCGATTTTCCAATTGACAGAAACTGAAAATGTCAAATTATTTTTTTCAAATCCGGGTATTGTTGGTGGTGATTTACAATTTTTAAGAGAATTAGAACCATTTGTTGATTATTTGAATAAACATTTGATTCAAGAATTCCCGACAATTATTGATATGAATAACTTGGATTTGGATTCAATTCATCGGTATTATTGTATCAATCCTATTGCTAAACCTCCACTTTATCAAGATGATTGGTTTGTTGCCAAGACTAATAATTCCAAACATGATATAAATTTACCAGCAAGAATTTTACCAAATGTGTATTTGGGAAGTTCAATGCATGGTGGGTCATTAACTATTCTACAAGCTTATAAACTTACTCATTTGATTTCTATTGATGAATTACCAAATTGGTGGCACACGTTGAAGAAATATTATAAATTTGATTTCCAATTACAAGATGAAGATAAAGATGAAAACAACCACGGTAAAAATAAAAGTAATTACAAAATCATTAAACCAATTTATACATTTAATAATTCGAAATCAAAAATTTATGAATTTGAATTCAATCTGAAAAATTTGAAATCAATACCTCAAGAATTATTAAATAAATGGTCATCTTCATCTTCTTCATCAATGGGGTTACCACATAAAAATTTCAAATCATTGATTTATATCCATGATTTTAAAGATGACGGTAGAGATTCATTAATGGAATTATTAATGGAATTATTAATTGATGCTCCACCAGCAATCCAAGATAAAATATTATTAGGATCAACAACCAATAT
>OKKB01000232.1_pt1 | contig 24609 bp, 12 predicted proteins | sample 1613931 | NCBI WGS metagenome assembly OKKB01 (sample SAMN04436893, study PRJEB24849) | human gut metagenome | biome: human gut; feature: NICU; material: stool | host: Homo sapiens | place: USA: Saint Louis, MO | collected 2012-02-08
ATAATAATATGTGTAGATCTGTGAAGATGTGTGAGTTTATCATGATTTATAAAATGAAGTAACTTTTTTATTGAGAAATTTGTTTGTAATATGGGGTAAAGGAAGTCAAATATAGTTGGAAATTAGTAGTTATTCTTCTTCTTCTCGAGTTCTCAAATTAAATATTATAAGGATATTGATTGTCGTTTAGATATTATACAAAGACACCTTAATGAAATTGAAATCAACCTTCAAAACAAAAAGAAAAGCAAAAGATAAAACAAAAGAAAACAAAAAATATTACTTTATAGGATTTAATAATAATTATATACTCTCTCGTTCTCTCCCCTATATATTAGTAAAACCACTAGAGACAAACGGAGTGAATTCAATGTACATGTTTTAGTTGTATTGTTAATCAACAATATAGTTAATAAATTATTATTACTGGGTGAAAAAAAAAATCAAACAAAACAAGTAAAAAAGACAAAAAGACAAAAAAAAATGACTAAATTACACTAAAAATTATATAGAAAAAATGTGTTAGCAAACGTACAAAGTCTTATTTCATTGTAATTGGCGTCAGTCTTTTTTTTTTACTTACCACACATTACTTTCTCTCTTTATTTCTTTCTTTTTCTGCCTTTCCCTCTTTGTTAAGAATAAAATAATATGTAAAATGTATAACCATAAACTAGATCCAAAAGTGTTGTTGGAAATGATCATGATGATGTCAGAACGGAGGGAAAAAAAAAGAGTGAACAATCGGTTAGTAAATTTAAAACAATTGACTACAAAGCGTAGGGATAGAACAGATAAATACAAAAAAATCCCTCAATGTTTCAATACATGAACTAAACATTTAGATACGAAATTTCTAGATTTGTTGAGTCAGTATGGTACAGCCTCTGTATACATCACATACATAATACATCGTTAAAACAGAATTGCATAGAAGCTAACTGTCGGTTGTTAAGCTTTTATCATGTCAAACGTTACTAGATTTATGTGATATACTTCGGTAATAGATATGGAGCGAGGTGTGCAAATACCTAATCGGTTCTGGTTTTGATTACTAGTGCACTACACACACACGCATAATTGTTGAAGAATAATTCCCTTATTCAACTATACAACACGTACAATTATGAGCCTAATCAAGACAAAAAAAACAAAATGTCTGCCGCTAATTTGTTTTCAATTTTGTGATATTTCGGAGTTTTGATTGCTGAAATTATGCAATTGTTTTAATTCTCTATGGACAGAATAGTTAGTCTGTCTCTTGAAGTTGTCGTTATTGTTGGTTGTCGTTTCAAAAAATTTAATCCCGTTCCAGTACACAAACATTAATTTTGTTTTTGTGTGTTTTACAATGGATAAAATAATTAAAGACTTAAGCTTTAATCGACCAATAGAATTTCAACTTAAACAGAACAAAAGTTAAAAGTTAAGAATTTTTTCTTCTTTTTTTTTTATTTTTGTGGTTTCCCCAGATTTTTTACATTCAATATTTTTTTTATTTCCCCAGATTTCTTTTTCCTTATTTTGTTGTTTTTTTTTTTCAAATTTGTTTCCTTTAATTTTTTTCTTTTCTGACTGTTTTCTTGTTCCGGGATCATGTAACTTATAGATCTCAACGTGTTATCAGCAATCATCAACAACAATGGCCATGTATTGTTTATAAAGTCCGGTCATAAGAACTTCTTATCTAATCTCCCAACATATCTTCAAAAGGAGGGGAGTTGATAAATCAAGTTGTTGGGTAAGTAGTACGAACAATATACACACATACATCTACAAAAAGCTTATTCAATATCCGAAATATCCTTAGCCGATAAGCAATGTCTCTTAAAATCCGTGTAATAGTTGAAGTTTAATAAAAAGGGAGCAACAATAGAAATATTCCAAAATAAACTATAAAGTTGGATCCGGGAACATACCTAGTCTTTATCAAGGGGGGGGGCGAGAAAGAAGAAAGGGGGTTGTGCTTCAAAAGTATATTTATACCTTTCCATTAACTGTTGTTGTAAATAACAAATATACCAAGTCTGTATTTAATAAAATTCTCTTGGTTTTTGCTATATCGTATAATTGACTTAAACCAAAAGAAACATTGAAGACTAAAGATCAGCTACAAAAGAAACTATTAATTATTATTAAGGTCCTATAGATGAAATTTTAGAAACTCGAGGTCCCTTCTTCGTCAATTAAATTTGTCTCTAGTGGGGCAATGCTAATGGGGCGTATGGTGGGGCGAAGAAAACAGAAAACGACCAAATACAACGACTAGAAGGGTAGACAGGGTATTAACCGCAACAACTACTAATAAATATGTAAGAATATGTATTATTATGTGTGATGAGATGAATATTAATTAACCCTTCTTCTAAACGACCAGATCAAGAGATGTTGCAAAAATAATAATATTATTATTATTAGTGTGAGCCAAGGCCCCACGATCTACAGATTAATCAAATCAAGTGTCAAGCAAACGTTTGATCCAATATAATTCTGCTTCCTGTTATTATTGTTGTTCCAGCCCCCTTTGGTTTTCTGTGCCAATGCAAAATCTGTTATAACACCTGTATAAATACTTATGGTGATAAGATATGAAACTGTTGACTGAAATTGAATAAGCACCAAACAAGCAAAAGAAAAATGTTAGGAACTGACACGTTTGCTACGTGTGTTAAATTTTGATTGTTTTTTCCTTGTTCATATTTTTGTTGGGTCGACACATTATTTCCATTATTTTGCTCTTTAGGGAATATTATATATGTTTTAATTCCTATGTGGCGATGTCGGGTAAGATTAGTATGTGTTTTAGATTAAATTTATACCAATCAAGTTAAAAGTTCAGACATTTCCTCTAATTTTCTTTTTAATTGTTTTTTTTTAGTGCTGCTTTTATAAATGCGTGCCTATTATTCCAAACCCAAACCGCCAAAGGAAGGAAGGATTATTAGTAATGCGCCGGAGCGGGGCGGCAATTAATGGAAAAAGGAATCAAAGGAAATTGATTTCCGAAATCTGGGGTATGTTTGAATGAGTTAACGACACGAGGTACGAGTAAATGTATATAACACTGCAAAATGAATCAAATAAATAGAAGTACTAAAAATGTGCCGAGGTAATGGTATCAAATATTTCCGTTTTTGATCTATCACCGTCCTTGAACAGGGGAAACCAATTCCCTTCATAAAATTTTCTTAATCCACACAGTTTCAGTAAGCCATCACTGTAGCATCGCTTCTCAAACAAAATTGTTAATTAGTATTCATTAAATTATGTTTATGACGATAATACTACTATTAATCCAAATTTCTATCACGTACTTTACCAATTCTTCAACCTAATTTAATTTTGGTGTAAATTATTGCTAAAAACTTCAAAAAAAAATACAAACCAGAACGCTTTCTTACAACAACAACCAGCTGACTATACAACTATTTCATGAATTACAGACTTTTCCCATATCATTCAAGCTCTGGCAATTCAAAAAAGAGGTACTCAGTTTTCTAAATTAGAAAAAAAAAATATGGACGAGATAAGAGTCGAACTCATGACCTTTCCCATGCTAAGGGAACGCGCTACCAACTACGCCACACGCCCATTTTATAAACTTATAAATGTCCTGCTTTTACAGGACAAAAGAATAGCAGTAGCTTTTTAGAAAAACATTACTACAAATTGGATCTCAAGAACATCTTTTGTTGCAGATTTGCAGGGACTATCGATACTCTCTATTTAGGTCAATCAGCACTTACAAATATACGTTTACGTTTGCACTGGATATCACCTAAGTAAAAAAGAAGATTTTCTTGAAAGTCTAGGCGTAATTATATATTATTATTAATAGTAGTTAAAGGTAATATTTGAAATACTTAATTAAGTACATGTATACATGTTAATCTATTGTGTGTAAATGTGTATGAGTGTGCAAAAAACCATAAAAAAGGAAATTACATTAGCTTTGGTTTTTTACAATCTTCGACATTAGTAGCTAAAACATCTTCAATTGACCACCGAGGTGGTTCACCAGGAACTTTACATCCACCAGCAATACCACTACTGAATTTCAAAAATACCAAATCACCAATGTCACTAATTTTGGCCAACACATAATCTAAATCTTCTTTGGTCAATGCCGAACTGACACATAATCTGGCACGTGCACTCGTCAAGGGGGTTGCTGGATAACTAACAATAACAACTGCTATACCCATATCATAAAGCATACGAGATACAGCTGGCATTTTTGAAGGCACAAACAATAAAAATGGTATCACAGGAGAATCATCAGCTCCATATACAATAAATCCCAATTTTTTCAAACCCAATCTTAAATAACGAGAATTAAAGGCAATTCTTTGTAACCTTTCTTTACCTTCACCAGGATTTAATTCACCTTTAATCACTTTCAACGAAGAAATAATTTGTCCTAAAACTGGTGGTGGCACTCCTTCTGAATAGCTTTGACTTATATAATTGAGTCTCAATTTTTCAATCAAGGTTTTATCACCAGCAATATATCCACCAGTGGCACCAAAAGATTTGGTCAATGTACCCATTAATACATCGACTCTAGCTGGGTCAACTGAGAAATAATCACAAATCCCTCTTCCTTCAGGTCCTAACGCCCCAATAGAATGGGCTTCATCAACAAACAAATAGCACTTGTACTTGTCTTTAATTCTAACAATCTCTGGCAAATTACACATATTACCTTCCATTGAATACAACCCTTCGACAGCAACAATGATTTTATTCCATGGTCTATGAGTTTTGGGTTGACCTTGAGCAATTTGATTACGTATAAGGTTTTCCAAATCATTCATATCATTATGTTTAAACACTTTGACCGAAGCCCCAGATAATCTGATTCCAAATCTAATCGATGCATGATTTAACTCATCGGATATAACCAAAGTTTTAGAGTCTGCAATTGACGCAAATAGATTGGCATTAGTCCCGTAACCTTGACTGACAATGATAGCATCTTCTTTACCAACAAAATCAGCAATGACCTCTTCACATTGACGGTGCAAATCAGTGGTTCCACAATAAAGTCTTGGTGAACAACCAGAGGTTCCATAATCATCAACACATTTAACAGAAAAATCAGTACAAACACCACTTGATTGAGCAAACCCAAGATAATTATACGATGATAAATTAAGACATTCCTTGGATGTGCCGTCATATAAATAACCAGTTTTCCCACTTCTAAAACGATTGAAACATTTAATATAACGACCAGGAGCTCCATGGATTGGACGAGCAAAACAATCATCAATTCTAGTTTTCAATCTACGAACATAAAAACTTTCAAACCCATCATACCAGGGGGCATAACCATCTTTTTCCACTAAATGTTCGTATTCTTTAGGTTTAAAAATCTTACCGAAAAAATCACGAGTATGACCAATGATAATTAAAATTAAATAATTGATATATGTGGCAATTAATATAATGTAAGGTGGTTCATCATCTATTGGAGTTGGTAATGGCTCTCCCAATGGATGTTTTGACACATATAAATAATCGTTTGATGTCAATTTACCATACTCTCGATCACTTCTCTCACTTAAAGGTCTATTATCTTCTGGAGCGTTTGGAATATTTCTCAGGTAAAGCTTCCCATTTTTTTCTACCATAGTTTCAGATATCATTTTGGAACAAAAAAGAAAAAGTTAATAAATAAATGAATGGAAAAATGGAAGAAGGAAACGGGGGACAAATGCTGATGATATTAATCACTTAACTTAATAACTAGTGGGACAAGTGGAACAACAGAAAAACCAATAAGAAATGTAATTGAAAACAAACAAATCGGATAAGTAAACGAATGTGGGGGGTATGTCTATATACAAACAGAATGGAGAAAAAGGAATATGAATGCAAATCAAATCAAAAAAAAGAATCCTCTATTCGTTGAAATTATATAAATTGGTTTATCAAGTAATGGAATGTAATAAGATTAAAGAAAGAGGTTTTTTTATTGAATTGAAAAAATTTGGTAAATTTTTTTTTCTGTCTCTGTCTCTCTGTCTCTGTTAGTAACAAATTGTTAAAAGAGTTAATAGTTAGTTAGTTCTTGTTGTTGTTGGGAGTTTGGATTTTTTTTAGACGTTCTTTTTCTCTTTCTCTTTCTCTCTTTTATCTTTACAAACAATTAGTATTTGGTGGTGGTGTCTCCTATTTTTTTCTTCTTCTTTTACTTGTTTTACGTGTACCAACTGATAATTAAATTTCATTTTCTTCTATTTTTTCTTTCAAGTCGCGTATATTATTTATATTTTGTAATTACCTACACTACCTAAACCAACCATACATACATAACAGGGCTGCTAAGCCATCTCCCAATTGATTTTGAATGTTTTGTAATCTCTACCATTATTATCGTTAATCAATTGGATCATATAATCGTATTTGCACAATTCCCATTCTAAATGACCAATAGATATCACTGTAGTATCGTTTAATTCTTTTTCTATCAATTCATGACATTTGATCATTACATTTTCATCGTCCATACAAGAAAATGCTTCATCCAAAATCAACAATTCTGGTTCTTTAATAATTGCTCTTAAAAACAATGCTAATTTCTGATCCGTTAAACTCAATTCGTTAAATATGGTATCTCCGTATTTATCAATTCTGTCCGCAAAATATTGTAGATACTTTTGTCCTCCTGCAGTGATATTATTAGGATCACCTTTGAAATAAAAATTGGAATTACCCACATTTTTAACTAATCCATTATAAATAATATCTTTCATAGTTTTATTGTGTTGAGGAACCAATGCATGCAATTCAGGGGATGAAATACCTATTTTGTTATTGATATCGAAAAATGTAACTCCTGATCCAGTTTTCCTTAATATACCATTCACTTTAATCACCGATTTCCATGATTGAGGATGATCAGCAGTAATAATAGATAATAATGTTGTTTTTCCAGTACCATTGTCTCCTAAAATTCTCCATTTACTCCCCCTTGGTATTTTCCAATTAAAATCATCAAATATAACTAATTGTTTATAGGTAACTGAAGCATTTTGAAACTCAATATGGATGTCATTCTCTGTGAAATGATTTTTTTTTGAAATTTCAATTGGTTTTGATTGTTGTTGTTGTTGTTGTTTATTGTGACGACTAACATGTGATTTATGGGTTGTCGTAATTTGACTCACTAATGCGTTATACTCATTTAAAATTTCCAGTTTATTCCCAGATAATTTAACCCCTGATTCATCAACATAACATAAACTATTGATCCAATCAGGTATATCGTCCTGTACTCGTAATCCTAAAACAATACTTGTATCCAATTCTTCACTCACTGTCTTCAATGCTTCACTAACTCCTTGAGTGTTAATGGGATCTAAGCCTAAAAACGGATCATCAATGATTAACAACTTGGGTTTATTAATCAACGATTTGGCAATTCTTGCACGTCTTAATTGTCCATTACTCAAACTGTTAATCCATTTGTGTTTCAAGTGCTGTAACTTGAAATAATCCAACAATTCATTGACAAATTCCTTGGATATTGATGTGTGCTGAGTGTTATAATTGTTCAACCCTGTGACATAATTATACACTGAATTCACATCATCCAGCATTTCCAATACACCTTTATACGAATACGTTTCGTATCTCGCCGACATATGCACTTTATCCAACCCAGATCCATCTCTAAAATTGAGAAACTGTAATTGTGTTGGTCGATCGTTAATTAATGGATATTGCCTTGATAATGGTGGGTACAGAATATATTCACCAGCTATAATTTTTAACATTGTGGTTTTAGAGTTACCAGTAACGGCCCACATTGACGAGCCATTTTGGACATTAGCTGGATAAATGTTTATATTTGATATTGGATTGGGGTAAATGTAAGGAGTTTTCAGTAAAGTATCCTTTTTAAATTTGGCATTTTGAAAAGACACCAAACATTTTTTTAAAGTTGAGGTCTTACTCATGATTCCGATTACTTGAATTGATTCTCTTTATTGATTGAACTATTTGCTATTTTTTTTTGAATCTGTAAGGAAAGTAAAAACAAAATCTCTTAATTAAGTGGAAATAAACTTGTGGTGGAAGGGGAGACCAGTCCTTATACAACGAAAAATTCTTCAAGATTTCGGAACCGGACCGACGGGCGTGGGGGAGAAAGCAACAAACCTCAGGCGAACTTGTATGAGTACATTACTTTGTTGCAAGATATATATAGACATCAAGTATTTCAAGCAATACCATTATGTGATAGTGTTTTGAAAAACTATGAATGCTAATGATGTGGGGTGAAGGGATACACAAAACTCCTTAAAATCATATAATGAAACCACTTTCTGGAAAAAGATCTCGTCACTCAAGTTTTCTTGCTTGTTGTTAATTTACATTTTCTCGTTTCTATTCCTCCTCAGTTTGTTTCAAACCATTACTTTATATCAACAACAATGGATTACATAGACCCAGTAACAACTCAAGAGCCTACCACAGAGTCTCAGATTTCTAATACCACCAATACTTCTTCTGCTGCACCCCATGATACAGCCACTATCAAAACCGAAGAAACAATCGAGAAGTTAGAATCAGAAATTGATAAGGCATATGGATTAGTTGAACATAAATTTCAAGAATTATGGGAAAATGCATCGAAAAACGCCGAAAAGTATCACTTGGAGGAATATAAACAAAATTTTATCAAACAATTGAATACTACGAAACAATCGTTAAATGAAAAGACTTCAGAATTACACGTTCAGGAAAGTTTAAAATCAATTGAAGATCAATTGAAGAAAATCAAATTACAAGATATTTCCACTCAAGCAAATTCTGCTTTAGATGTATTAGATTCTAAATTGGAAGTTGTTGAAAGAGAAGCTGGTAAATATTTTGGTAATTTCACGACGTTTTTATCTAATATTGTATCTATTTCACCAGGCGACGACAGTACCAACAACAACAACAATGCTAACCAGCAAACAAAAGAAGTGTTGTTCAACTCCTCCTTGAATCAATATAATAACTACGGGACAACACGTTATGATACTGACTTATTGAAATTACATACTACTGAAGAATTTTACCTTAGTGATGAATTAGATGATGAAAATGAGATTAAGGATTTCAATGCCGATGAAAAAACTAAAAAAATCAGTGATTTATTGGAAAAATACTCGACTACACTCACTAAAACAATGAATGAATTGGTGCCTGTCAAGATTGCATATAATTTGTTCTGGTACAGATATTTCAAACAAGAAAATAAATTGAAGGAACACGAAAAGAAAAGAAAAGAATTATTGCAAAAGAAGGAAGGGTCTAAACATAATCATGTTGCCGCAGATGGAGACGATGAAGAGGACTTTACTTGGGACGACGATGACGAGGAAGAGGAAGAAGAAGAAGCAGAAGAGAAGAAAGAATCGACTGGTGGTAAATCAACCAAAGAGGCGGTTCCAGAAAAAGAAAGCAGCAAAAACGATACAACAGCGAAGGCAGCTGAAGACGAGGAAGATGAAGATTGGGAATGACTTGAATAGTTATTATTTATGCAGTTCTGTATATGTAAGTTTGTTTTATCACGTGTAGTTTCTGAATTTTAGTTTTGCGTTTCCATATTTATACTCCCTCATCTCAAATATAAGTAGGTTTAACGATTTCAATTCATTTCTTTACCTCTCAATTTGTGTTTCCTTTTTTTTACCATATCTACTGGAGATATTGTAAATGTGTGTGTGCATTTGTTTGGTTGACCAGTCAAAACTACAAACCAACTAAAACAGAGTTAAGAAAAAATCATCCGAGAGAACTGCCCGCCTTGAGGGGGTTTTGCATAAATACTAATACAAGTTAAACTTTGCTTTAGTGCTCACTTTCTCATACTCAACAGTTCTAGGGGAACCAAAAAAAAAAATATTAAAAATAACCAAGAAAGAAATAAAGAAACAAGAATTCTGGTTATAAAACGAATATAAAAAAAAATAATAACTCATGAATTTTCTCTATAACAATTCAGATTATAGTAGCACATCACATACTATGAAGTCACCACTGGCATATAATCAGTTTCCTAAACTACAGGCAAGCAATTCGACAGCTGGTAACAATAATACAGCCACAACAGCAACGGCAGCAGCGGCAGCAGCATCAGCATCAGCATCAGTTACACCACAATTGATATCACCAACAACGTTGACCACACCACAGAACAAGTATAAACGTGGAGGATTGGATAATACGCTTCCCAAAATAGAAACTACTAGAAAGAACAGACCGGATGATGGCAATTCAATCACGCCCAGCAATTCGATCAATAGTGGTACAACAAAGTTAACCTTACCACCACGACGAGTTTGGGTTAAGAAACCGCAAACAAACAACCCAACCACGGTACTTTGTTATGTGAATGATATAATTGATGATTTAAAAGTAGCAGTGGTGAACAAATATCCAAATACCATTGGCAGGTACGAGGATGCTGCCGATTTGCTTGTTAAGATAGATTTGAACAACATCAGAGTGCCAGTTTCCCCCAGTGTTAATCGAGTGTCGCAAAGAACTCCATTTGATAATTGTATAATTTTGGAACCAGATCAGAACGTTTGGCAAATACTAGACAATTATTTTCCTAATGGAATGGCCATGCACGATGCCTTGATAATTGAGACACCAACATTCAAACCAGACCATCAAATGCTAACACCAATAACAGCCAATATGAACAATAATAGTAACACTTTTATACCTTTTCAAGAACGTCAATCGAGTATCGGGAACAACAACAACAGTAATGTAAACAACAACAATAAAGCACAAGCAGTCAAACACCCGCAACCAATGCAACCAAACAATACTCGTGTAGGTTTACACAAGTCTTATGCCATGAATAGGTCGAGTTTCCTGACCAATAACAACCCTGTCCCATCTATCATCAAGGATAGATCGGTGTCACCATCAAACTTGGGAGTTTCAAGAAACTCTCCTGTTTCCCATAAAAGATCATATTCAAATCCAGTTTCTTCACCAAATTCTGTTGCTACACAAGCTAATAATCCGCTGGCAGTTTTACTATTACCCAGGAATTTTTCATTAGCTAATAATAATAGTAATCAAGGACAGCAAAGTAGTGGTGGTACACCTGCCAAAAAAGTTTTATCCGAGGACGGAAGTAAATCGCTCAATGACAAGACAGAAGAAGATGTATCATCCAAATTGAAACCAAACGATAACAATAAAAGCTATCAAGCTAAACAGCAAGAACAACAAACTGCCGAACAGTCTGAAAATGGCTTTAGTGAAACTTCAGCATCACCTGAAGCGGTTCATAATTCTAAAGCAGCACCATTACCGTTGACCAAATCATCAACAACTGCTACCACAACCTCTTCCAACTCCATTAGTAATAACAATAATACTAATAGCAAAGGAAAGCCAAGTCAATCCAAATTAAAAGCAGCTAATGATCCAACGCCGACGGATATAGTGTTACCGTCTATTTCTGTATTGGTAGTTGAAGATAATGCCATCAATCAAGCTATTTTGGGAGCATTTTTACGTAAACGTAAAATTCATTATCAAATTGCAAAAAATGGCCAAGAAGCAATAGATAAATGGAAAAAGGGAGGGTTTCACTTGGTATTGATGGATATTCAATTGCCAGTGAAATCAGGGATTGAAGCAACTAAAGAAATCAGACACTTGGAGAAATTGAACAGGATTGGTGTATTTCATGAAAACGAAATTGGGAAAAATGTAATAATTAATGAAGAAGATAGATTGACTTCCAATACGTTTAGATCTCCGGTGATTATAGTTGCTTTAACCGCCAGTTCAAATTCTTCTGTGGATAAGACTAATGCTTTAACAGCAGGCTGTAATGATTATTTAACCAAACCAGTCAATTTAGTTTGGTTACAGAATAAAATCACAGAGTGGGGGTGCATGCAAGCATTGATTGATTTTGACGGATGGAAAGATAAGAATCGAAGATTAAACAAAGCTTGAAAGAAAAAAACGGATTTATGAAATGCCACTAAGATGAGTCGTTGGAATAAATTAGGTTTTCGGTTTTTTTCAGTTTTTGCTTTTAATGATTAATAAAATTTGTTAGCGAGTTTAAGACATTTAGTAGATGAAAATTCTTTCTTGAAATTGGTTGGTGGGAAGGTTTACTGTATCATTTATGTAGAAATTTAACTAGGGTTTTTGTATTATGTTCATATATAATCGGATCATACCAAGAACACCATCAGCCTTTATTTTATAGTTATGCCATTGAATAGAGGTACAAAACAGACAAATAGTAGTACTTTTGGATAACTTCAACAAAAAATACTTGCTATAATCAATATTATTATTTTTTTATCTTTCAGTTACAAAAATCCTTGACTGGTTTAACCAATAGGAGATTAATACGTCGTATTGCTAGAGTATTACTGGTTAAAGTTGTAGAGATTTTGGATTTGACAAATGATTCTTGTAAAAAGTCTCTTCTACAGAATTATACAAAATGAGCAGCCCTTATTTTTATTAAACTGAGTGGCAACTAGTCGAATTTTTTACTACTACCAGTACGGCCAGTAGTAATACTTCCATTTCATTCTCAATATCGTACTTCGGGCTTTGCAAGAAAAATTTTTTTGCTTTGTGTTTTACGAACATTGGCGGTGATGGGTGGTGAGTTGTGTGAAAAAAAAAAAAGAATAATTCTAGACCCGCTCGGATCAAGTACTCAAAATTCATGAAACTGCAAAACTTATAAACAAGACAGATATTTGTGTAATATGGTCTAAGCGTTATTTGGTTGACTTCAACGGCTTTTGTTGCCTTCCAAAAAATTGCAGTAATGAAAAGTGTTTAGTGGATCTTTGAAAATGTTGGGGGATGAGGTCTTGGCTGTAAGTACCAACTAGACCTATTACGTTTCATTACTACATATGAAACAAAATCAAAAAGTTACAAAAGTCAACACAAAATAGCTGACTGGCATCATGCCAACAAACGTACAACCTATTAAAATCATTTACACAGACCTATATATTACCCTTACAAAATTGAATGTTCCCAGTGTTATTAATGGCCATATGCTTACTCCAATTGTTCGTTTATAATTTTCTCTCTTTAATTTACGTAATGAGCTAAAATGTAGATCTTGTTTTTTTTTGCACAATATGTTTCAAGTTAAGATCTACAATACCAAAAGGATGCTCCACACTTTTGTTCTGATTCAAGGGAATTTGCATTCAATAAACCTCATTCTTTTACTTGATTTGGTTAAATTGACAAAGATCACCATTATGTTTGAAAAAACAAAGAAGTTTTAAGAATTGTTTTATAAGAGTTTCTCTTCTGTTTAGTCTGTTTGTCACATTATACAATGATATGCAACAAAGGAAGTAAGTTTCTTGGCTTCTCACAATCTGCTTCTTATGTTGCCAGGTAGTAATAGACAAATTCAAGTTCCCCTTTGCCTCTTAGTTGTAGCAAATGAATATGCACATGATCAGTCTTTAAACGCACGATTAATTGGATGATTAATAATTGCAAATTTTCATTGTGGGTGTGCATGTATCAAGTTTAACAAAATGTTGGATAGTGTAGGTTTGCATCGAGATACCATTTTAGTAGACTTCAACAATGATTTGTGACGGTTAAACTCAAAACTGAAGGCGACGTTGTAGATAATAATTTGAGTTTTAGCTTTTAAAATAAACTAAATTAATTACTATTCCAGATTCGGAAATGTAATGAGACCAAAAACGAGAGAAAGCTTATTATATTAATTTTAATATTATACAAACCAAATCAATTTTTTTGTACCATGATTTATTTTTTAGTTTATGTGAAAAAAAAAAAATTTTCACTTTTTTCACCAATTAGCTTTTTGCAAATATTAATTGTAATAATAGGTTGGAACATTTTGTGGTCTTATTTTTTTTTTGCCACTAGTTATTAAAAGTCTAGATTCGTGGTTATAGGTTTTATAGGATTATTATTGGAGGTGAAAGAGGTCATGAACTGTCACACCCAGTTTAGCACATGTCAATAATAGAGTATGCTTCATATTAACTTGAGACTCAAAACGCTAAACAAACTGTAACAAATTTTGCATATTCGAATGGGAACTCATGCTTTTCTGTACTTTTGATGTTTAGTCTTAGACAAAATGAGTTACGAGACTATTTATTGCTTTTTATTGAAATGTTAACCAGTGATTAGTAAAAAAGAAACAAAAAATAACTCTAGTATATGAATCAGTTAGTCTATCATGCTGTCTTTCTGATTGATTCTCTATCGCTAAATGAACAGGGGGATGTAGAATAAAATTCTGCTTCTATTACTGCGAAATTAATATAAAAAAAGTTCAAATGGCGAATACAAAAGAGCCCAGAATAACACTATCAGAAGAACAAATGGAAGACAACTACAATGAACAACGATCACATCTTAAATGCTTATGATTCTACAAGTTGGTATTTCTCCTTTTTATTGACTTATTGAAATAAAAAGCATAGTATTGACGAATAGGAGTAGAAAATCCGAAATACTGGGCGCCAAACTTGCAGTTACGTAACAAAGTTTAGACCAAATATTATAGAACGGTTAGTGTGATAAATTGATTCCTTGTTTCATTCTTTTCGTAGTTTCGAGTACTTTCATGCCTGCTGTGAAAGGGCAAAGGGGAAGAAGATAGGAGATCCTTGACAACTGGATTGTGCCATACGCGCCGCTTAAATCTATCGACTGAATGGGTTAGAATATTAGTTGATATGTGTTTATTGGCGTCGTGGTAAGGTTTGGTCCTTGTTGCAACGTTCAACCAAAGGGCATCGACGTACTGCCAAAAAAAATTTGGGTGAATGTACACGTCAGAATTATCCAGCCACACACGACTAATTTATCTTGTATGCCGTCTCGAGGGAAGAAGACGAGGAAGAATTTTTTTCTCGCCGCTTGTTGACGCGCCCTTGGGTTAAATTTCGTCTCATCAGTTGTTTCTATGGGCAAGAGAAGACTTTTTTTTTGCTATTCTGATTATTGATTTGGGAACGACTCCAATAATATCTACAACAACCACATCTAAGTTTTTCTCATAACTCATTCTCTTCAACAACTTTTGTTGAAAAAATAAACCACCTAAATAATACTATCTATTAGATTAGTTCAACTTAAATTATTTTACAAACTAAGCTAAAAAGTCTAGAATTACCCAATGAGGTTCATTATTCAAACATTATTATATTTAATTTAACTAAAAAACGAAAATTGTATGACTTCTACCAAGCTTTGTAGAAGAAAAAGAAGAAAAATTGGAAGAAAGATCTTCAGTTAAAGTGCAGTAATACTGAGAGTTAAAAAAAAAGCAACATTGCCTCACTGCTTTTTATTATATTGTCGTTCCTCCTAGAAATAGACACATCGTTCTATTCAACTCACTTTTACAAACAGGGTCGTCTTCATTTATTTCTTGTCTTTCATTTTCTTTCAGAAAAGTGTTGCTTGGTGTTTGTATAACTTCGCCCCCCTTAAACTAACAAGGGAGCAGCAACAACAACTAACCAAGCAACTAACTAATTCCGAGGATCTAATTTTGCTGTAAGTGTAGTGAAAAAAGCAATTGAGAACAAAGTATTATCCTCTATTGTCAATCTTGTGATGCACAAATTCAATTCACATTCCTTTATTCACAATACCCACTTATGCATCTAAGAATAACAAAATTTCAGTAATTTATTTTCATTTTGATTGTTTTAGGAATCTTAATGAAGTCTAGATCTACTCTGCTTCCCAATTAAGTAATATTCCACGGCACATCACCTACCAATTGGGCGGTATCTTACACAAACTAAGGGTAATTTTTAATGCACAGCTAACTAAACAATTAGCTAAACAATTGTAAAATTGCAGCAACTGTGCACGACTTTACTCAAAAAATCATTCATTGCTGATAATAATTTTTTTTTCTCCTGTGTCTTTAGAAAATTGATTTTGTTGCAGCTCCCCAGTTTACACTGTGCAATTTCACACTAATAAATGAGGTTAATTTATTAAGTTACCTAACATAAAGGTTATAATATGTATGATCTAGGCTTTAACCACATTAGCTTATTGGTTTTTGGGATTTGTAATTTGTTTGTTGGCCTCCTTTTTTTTTGACACAAACTAACAAAAATTAATAGCAAATCCTAATGAAAAAAATTTTATTATATTGATTTGTGTTTGTTTCTGCAATTTTTTTATTTGCATTTTGCATCTTTCGCATAAATGAAAATTTCTTTTTTGTATTCTGTGAATTGATTTTCAATTTTTTGCTTTATTATTGCACGATCCTAATGTCCACCAATTGTATAAATAAAATCTAATCTGTCTAGAGTATTGTCTTTTATATTTTGATTTTACCTCTTCTTCTTTCTTTTATATTAATTTTCATTAATTAAATTCAACCTACAACCTTTAACCAACTTTTGTCTTTCATTTAGCAACTAGTTTCTATATTTTAACTGTCAAGTTATTCTATCATATTTTCACATTCCTTTGATTTCCAAATCATCCAAATATTATTTTATAGCAACAATTAAAAGAAAAATAACTGATATCCTTTCATTATGAAATATTTAACTTTATTAACAGTCTTATCAACTGCTTTGGCCACTCCATTGCAACATCAACACCACCACCATCATGAACATGCCAGAAGAGCTGAAGTAACCAAAGTTGTTTACGTCAACGGCAACGGTGACGAAGTTCAAAGTCAAGTCACTGAAAACGCTTCTTCTGGTGCTTCTTCTGGTGAAACTGCCGAAACCATTCAAACTCGTTCTTCAAGTGATGTCAGCAGTAGTAGTGACAGCAACCCAGTTGCTTCAATTGCCAGCTCAGTTGCTTCAAGTGCTTCTTCAATCCTCAGTAATATTGAAGGTGATTTAAGTGCCTTCTCTAGCCCAAGCAAAAAATTCGAAGATGGTGTTTACGATTGTGATTCCGTTCCAGTTGGCCAAGGTGTTATTGGTGTTGACTGGATTTCTGGATTAAATGGTGGTTGGACCACTATTATGAACGAAAACGGTGACACCTCTTTAAACTGTAAAGATGGTTACTACTGTTCTTATGCTTGTCAAGCTGGTATGTCCAAGACTCAATGGCCATCTGAACAACCAAGTAACGGTATGTCTATTGGTGGATTATACTGTAAGAACGGTAAATTGTACAGATCTAACACTGACAATGATTACTTGTGTGAATGGGGTTCCAAAGATGTCAACTTTGTTTCTGAAATCAGCGAAGACGTTGCTATCTGTAGAACTGATTACCCAGGTTCCGAAAACATGAACATTCCAACTTTGTTATCTGCTGGTGGTAAAGCCCCATGTTCTGTTGTTGATGGTGACACCTACTTCAAATGGCAAGGTGGTAAAACTTCTACCCAATACTACGTCAACAATGCTGGTGTTTCAGTCGAAGATGGTTGTATCTGGGGTACTGAAGGTTCTGGTGTTGGTAACTGGGCTCCAGTTGTTTTGGGATCTGGTACTACTGGTGGTAAAACTTACTTGTCATTGATTCCAAACCCAAACAACAAGGACAAACCAAACTACAACATCAAGATTGTCGGTGATGATGTCAACGGTGACTGTAAATACGAAAACGGTCAATACAACGGTAGTGGTTCTGATGGTTGTACCGTCACCGTCAATTCCGGTTCTGCTAAATTTGTTTTCTACTAGAGAATCACAGTTATCTGATATCCAAGTTGGACTACTATTACAATCTTGGTAATTATTGACATGATTAATAATGCTACTATACAGAAATTAATATATTAATTTTTTGGGTTTATTGATTGTTGTACCAATAGTCTTGTTTTTCTTTTTTTTTTATGCCTTCATTCGTTTCGGTCAATTATTACTGAACCATGTTTCTTTCGGTGACTTTCATTTAGAGAGTTGTTTCATTTTGTTTCATTATTTGTTCTATTATATATTTGGTCTAGGGATTTTTTCATATATTGTATTATGTAGTATTTAGAGATACCCATTCCACAAAGTTTTCCCTTTTTTTAATTTTACGTTGTTCTATTATAAAGATAATGTACATTAGAATTGTTATCGGTATCGTTGTTAAGGAAACGTCACGACACAAACCTGTAAAATTATTTTCGTCTATTTCATCGTCTTCCATTCTTTTTGAGTTTTGATTATTTACCAAATCTCTTCAACCAAATGCAATCGTATTACAATAACTAATAATCAACTCATTATTAGTTTTGAACAATCCATATAACGAGCCTATCTGCTCGTCAGGCAATGGCATAAAACTATTTTGAATATACAAATTTAATACACCTTTGAACTTTAATTTTTTACACAAAAACCTGTTTAGTGTAGAAACCGTTTGTGTTGCTGAGATCTTAAACACTCGTGGTTGAATCGACGGTGTTGAACCGATAGGAACGAATCGAATCATAATTTTATTATCGAGGGAATTGTTTGATACATGACCGCCAGCAGTGGATCCTTCTGTTAGATTTGATAATTTCTGATGTTGTTCTAATGGTAATTTTTTTTCTAGTATAATTGACGTTGATAATGGTATTTTGGTTGGGATTGGGTCTTGTTGTAAGGATTTGGATGGTGATGATAACGACGATGATGATTGACTACCTACATCATCGTCATCGTCATCTTCAGAGTGAATTATTCTTGACATGGTGCTTTAGTATGTAGAGCTGTAATAATGATACTATCATTTATCTTATTGCAATAAATTACAGCAGCTCTTCTAGTTTGTTTGCAAGTTTATGTGCTAGTTTATCCCCTCTTATGTAAGGTTTTATTGTACACTTCTTTATATTTTTTTTTGCCAGATTACACATTCTTCAAACTTTGAGTCAATTACAATTCTAGCCTTACAAGTAAAAAGAAAAAACTGGAACATCAGTACAACCTTAAAAGCAGAAAAAAAAAACTTGCACACCCAAATTATATTTTCCAGTGTTTCCCATTTTCTTGTGTCAAATACTACTCGAAGTAAAAACGCAACAACCACACTTGAGATGTCAGAAACAGACCATTCAGAAACTAGTGAATCCACCATTGAGCCATTTCAATTTGAAAAAGTTATGGAAAACTTGGAATCTGGAGCTCAAGACGCATTACAATCCAAAGATTTCTTATCTTATAGTACACTATTGGATATTTATTTAAACGACCCAACAAAATATTCCAATGAAGAGAAAGAGCAATTACTAGGTCATATATTGACTATACTTTCCGAAAACAAACAGTTGACATACGAAATAGGTTGGGATTTGCCACAATTATTGATCTTGTACGTTGATTCCGATTATGAATTCAATGGGCCTATCAGAGACTCCCCTGGGGTGTATAAAATTTTGAAAATTTTTGAAAATTTGGCGATTAATGGTAATCATAAAGAATTATTTTTGAAAAGTTGTGAATTATTAAACGATTTGGAATTATCTCAAGATGAAGACATTGAATTATTAAAACGTGAAAACTTCTTTGAAATCAAATTATATTGTGTATTTGAATTAATTGATGCCTGTTTGAAGAAAATTCATACTTTGTATCCATCGAGATTTTTGGCCATGACAGTTAGCTCGTTTAATAATCTTATGTTCAAATTAACTAAACAGCATGGTAGTTTAGGTAATTACCATTTTGTCATGAAAAGAGTTTATAGTTTCTGCAGAAACTATATTAGCCCACCATTACCCACCAATGCTAAGGAAATGCCTCAAGAGGAGTTGGACAAGATTGTTAAAGATGAAGAATATTTACAAAGAAGATTATTAACTGGGTTTCTAACTCAAGTGATCTATTTGGCCAATATAAATGGAACTGAAGGTTACTCAATTGAGCATTTCAGTTGGTTACAACAACAATCCAAATCAAAAATCAAATTTGTATTTGAAAGAGATGGTGCATTCTGTGATCGATTTGTGGAATTGGCATCTTCATTCGATATTGATTTGTTGAAATGCTTCCAGGGGTTTATCACCGATTCCCACAAATTGTTAATTGGCATTGACTACAAAAATAAGAACAAATCTGAAGATGAAATAATTGAACTTCTTTTTGAAAGAGTTGTTGTAGATTACCAGAAGAACGTTTTAACCAGTATCGTCGACAGTGATGCCAAAGCCATTAAGGATTCGATTATTGGTGAGTTGATTTTATTCACTCATTCCATAGCAGGAAAGAAAAATTTTGCCAAACCAACAATGTCAATCCATGATTCGTTAGTAATGACTTTACGTTTAATCATTCCTCAAATGGTAAACCCAAAATTTATCAATGCTGGAAATCATGATGTAGTAGTGTTTTGGGTATGGTTTGCATTATATCAACAACAAATTATCAATTCAAAAAATTTGCAGTTGGAGATTTCTTATATCCCCAAAGTTTTATTGACAACATTTTTCCAATGTTTGTTATTCATTGTTATTAAATCCGAAGGGAAACCAAATTTCAAGTACATGCTATTAACCTTATTAACAAAATTGTTGACATTATCTCCTGATACCGGGTATGAATTCATTAAGGACTCACTAAATAATTGTCCTTATGAATCAGTGTATCCTTCTTTGATTGGAGTCTATAAGCAATTGTTGTTGAACGAAAAGTGGGATGTAAATAGTATTGAATTGGAGAAGTTGAATATCTCTTCTTCTTCATCAAACACTCCACCTAAATTACCACCAAGAAATGGTATCAAGAGAAAGCATTTTTCGTTAACCAATGAATCTTTGAACGATTTGGTAGATTTGATCAATAATTCCCTGAAAAATGCATTCGTTGAAGATAATTCAAAGATTGATCCAAGCAAATTGTCGACTATTGCCGCATACTTGAATCTATTAGTAGCTATAAAGAAAGATCCCGTGATTGTTGAAAATAAGGAAAAGTTGACCACTTTGATCTCATCAATCGAAAACAAGATCAAGAGTGTTAAAAAATCGTCACAAAATCAATTTGAATTAAATGCTGCTGGTATGCTTGAGATTACAATTGAAAGATTCAATGAGTAATGTATATGTATGTAACTACGTATGTATGTACTATCACCTACCTTTTCTTTTTCTTGTTGGAATTTCTATCGTCTACCAATGGTCCCCAATAAACAAAGAATCCTTCTTTTGTGGATGAAATCTCTTCTTCCATTTGTAATTCTTGATCATCAATAAACGGGTCTTCAAAATCGTATTTTCCAACTTTTCTAATCATTTTCACTTCATGTTGACGGTATAATTGTTCTTCAGTCAATTCTTTCCCTTTCTGTTGTTGATTCAGCGACGTACCACTATTCCCATTGGCTCCTTGGGCCAGCTTTGATTGTTGTATTTGATGAGATGGTAATGGTGAAGGTGGTGGTTGATTTTCGACGATTTCTATAATGTCATCATCGTCTTCATTATCGTCATCGTCTTCATCATCAATCATATCATCCATTACATCAATTGCGGATTTCGATTTGGGATGCATTATCCCCCAGCCGTATTTTTCTTCGGCAAGTTTAAGAACATTCACTATTACTTCAGCTTTACCAGGTTGTGGATCTTTAGGATTCAATAATGGAATATTTAATGCAATTATTGGTGGTTCTGGCTTCTCCTTCTCCTTCTCCTTTTCTCTGGGAGTTGGCTTTTCCTCTTTTTTAGAAATTTGAGTTTCTTCTTGTTTTGGTTCTTTGTTACCCTCTATTTTTTTATCGTTGTTATTCCCTTGCGCTGATTGTTTGTCATCGGTTTTAGATGTTTCTGGCTCGGAATCATCGTTCAATAGATCTATTACTGATGGAGCAGACAACTTAACGGGAACTGGAGAATCATTTTTATCAGTTATAGCACCTAAACTCGACAGCTGTTTCTTTAGGCTCGATGAATTTCCCGAAGCAGTTTTATCTGCCTTCTTCTCTAGCAAAGGTGATTTTTGTAGACCTCCCGTTGTAGTAGAAGAAGATTTCTGGGCAAGTTTTACTTGACTAGCAGACCTATCCTGCCTCTCGGGACTTTTCTTTTTGGTGGTTGCTGTAGTTTCTCCCGTTGTGATAGAAGATACTGCTTGACGTTTTTTGGGATCAAATAATTTAACATTTGCTCTCTTTCTTTTCGTTGCATTCGTATTGGTATTCCCGGGACTGTTGTTTGCTGAAGTTGGTGTAGATACCGGTGCAGGTATCGGTTCATCATCAATATTGATAATAGATGTGATTGATGTTTTGCTTGGTGAGGTTTGATTGGTGACTGGGTTTAAATGAAAATTGGTTTGAAATTTTTTAACCTGGTCAGTTGAAATAGCTGTTCTCGTTGGCGGAGTATTTCCCTTTTGAACATTTGGTTTGATTGTTTTGTATTGTTTTGAGGATGTTGCTGATTTGGCAACAGGTGGTGATACACGTTTCGAAACTGGCTTCAGTTTTGGTTCTAGTTTTGGTTTTGGTTCGGGTTTGGGCACTTGAGTTGAACTTGACTCGGCCTCTCCTGAAGATGTGGACTCTTGAGAGTCATCGATTATTATCACTTCACTTTCTACGGGGCCAGCATTGAAAGATGTTTGAAATTTGGAAACCATTTCCAGAATGGCTATTGGTTTTCGACCGTTATTAACAGCACTCTTTGACGATGATGAAGTCGGTTTTTGTGCCTGCCCAGGAGGTTGTGATGAAGGCGTAGAACTTGAATCTAATAAAGATGATATGGAAATGTTATTCTTACCAGAAGCCATCAGTTAAATTCGATATTCAATTTTGGATTGATTTATGCTTGAAATTTGAAATGTTGCAAAGTTTTTGGCTGTTTATGTATGTGGTTTAACTTGCTTTTACTAACAAATTTTATGTGTGTATTTATATATATATAATTTTTTTTTGTTGTTGGTTGTTGGCTGTTTGTTTGTTTGGAGTTGTTTGATTATTTCGTTTGAGCGTCAATAATTTGTTCATAATTTTGCTTTATTTCTTTTACTACTTAAGTCAATTGTTAAAATTTGGTTAATAAAATTTCTCACTCTCGCAAACTATTATGATTTTTCATATTGCTTAACTATGGCCATTTAATTTTTTTTTTCTTTTTTTTTTTGTGTTGTGGTTGTTGTTGGTGCGTATCAAATTGGTATTGGTTGTTGCATATTGTTTTCTTCTCTTTTTTTTAAACTTGAATTTTTTTTAACATCTTTTTTTACTGCACATAAGGTAAGCTGTTCAATTGATTGGTTTGGGGATGAGGGGAGTGCGTGCATGTCTGAACAACAGAAAAATAAAACAGAAATTAACTTGCGAAAGACATAAGCTATCATCTCTTACCTTGACTTATATAGGCTTTTCTCTATAAAACCTCCAAAGTTTAACACAGCGCAACACAACGTACACAAATCTGTAAATAAGATACAAGCAAGTTCCGTAGACTCTATTTTCTTTTAATATAGTCATTGTAAAGACCTCTGAAAACTGTAGCTGCTGAATGCCTTCCGGTATAAAAGGGGACCAATCCAATCACAATCAATGTGCTATACAACCAAATCAATCCAACAGTCACATAACCTTTAAAGTATGTCCCAGTAAATATCCAATCTCGATATACAGACATTGGCCAAATAACCCAAGTAATGAGTAATACAAATATTGCTGCACCAGTTGCAATTTTTATCCAAAAATCCAACTCTTTATTTGTCAATTGGGAAGACAGCTTTTGTTGTTGTTGTTCCAAACTTGATGTTTCAACGGATTCAAAATTAACCTCAACACCAGCCTGTTTCTCCTTGTTCAAATCACCTTCTTCATTCTTAGGTTGAATATTTGGACTACCATCTTCTTCTTCTTCTTCTCCAATTAGCAAATCAGCTGTTTTCAACTTATCCCAATCAAACTTTTCAGGCTTAACTAGCGATATGATAATACTCAATACTCCTGGTAACATCATACTAGTCAAGGAGCCATACAATGCTGGCAATTGGCCACCGGTTGATTTAATCGTGACCTCACCGTAAAAGTGATAGGCTGTAGAAACCCATACAGCCAAACCTGCTACGAACCCAACAAGAGGAGAAATAAATGCTGCCCAATATGTCTGTCTATTCCAAGTAACTGTAAATATCAAGGGAAGAATACCAGGGCATATCATCATTGGCGTGAAATATCCAAACCAAGTCATGCGTACACCCACATAATGCAACATAACACTAAAACCAGCAATACCCAACCCAAACACCACACATGTTATGTGTGAAACATTGATCATGGACTTGTTTTGTGCTCTAGGATTGATATACCTCTTGTAGATATCGAATGAAACAATGGAAGATACCGAGACCATCTGAGCAGAGACAGTCGACGTTACCGCCAAATAAAAAATTAAAAGCAAAGCACCAAGACCACCGTTACCCAAAATTGCTTTTAATGCATAAGGCAAAACAAACCCCGAGTCAATTTCCTCCTGGGTCATCTTTCGAGGGTACGTTGGAAATGAAGGGTCATTCTCTAGGAAATGCAGAGCTCCACCAATAATAGCACCAATAGGCCACACATTCGAGAAAATAAGAAACGCCGTTAAAAGATAAGCAGGAACAGTAGCTCTTGGACTAGCTGAAAATGTTTTTT
>OKKB01000233.1_pt1 | contig 24511 bp, 9 predicted proteins | sample 1613931 | NCBI WGS metagenome assembly OKKB01 (sample SAMN04436893, study PRJEB24849) | human gut metagenome | biome: human gut; feature: NICU; material: stool | host: Homo sapiens | place: USA: Saint Louis, MO | collected 2012-02-08
GACCGTTGTCAGAGTAGTCGGATATACATATAGATGGATGTAGGATTCTAGTGGTTTTTATCTATTTCTGTAGAATAATTTCAGACTATGTTCTATTCACAATTTATGTCATGAAGCTGACTAAATTGTCAAACTTTTCGTGTAGATTCGTAAGGCGGTCTATACTTTTTATCCAATACTTGTAATGTCATTTTGCAAGACCTTATAATTATGAAGGATGGTAAGAAAATAATACATCTTGCTTTTCTGAGTTGAGATCATTTATTTAGACTTGTCACTTAGATAGTTGGCCCGTCAGTTTTGTTTTTTGAAAACCTTAAAACAGAATTTCATTTCACCAAAATCATCAAATCCTTCCTCTATTTCGTGCTCAGTCTCAAGATACAGGTTAGCCTCCATTAAATCCCATAGAACTTGACGTTCATTTTCAAACTTAGGACGTAAAGGTATTTGTACTAAAACTCGGGTCATAGGATCAGATTTGTCAAAAAATAAATTTATCATGTCTACTACCAAATAAGGATGCTTGGAAGAATAAACAGGATCACTGACTACTATTGTTTGATATTTAGCATCCGGAAATGTTTGGAGGAATGACAGGGGATTTGTCCAATCTAATTCCAGAACTGTTACATTGTTTAGCTTGTTTAAATCAACATTCAGTTGTAAATTAGGTACAATTTCTGGTAAATCTGTCAATACAGTGGGGTACCCTAATAATGAACTAACCATCCCCACTAGACCAGTTCCGGATCCTAATTCTAACACGCTTTTATACAAGTATTTCGTATGATCAAGAACTAATAATCGTTGACTCAAAATCAATGCTGATCCCCAAGTTTTCAACCCTAAATTGTCATTGGTTAGGGAAGGCTCGCGTAATTTCAAATGGCCTGTTTTGGTCTTCATCCATTGGTCAAGATTTGGTAACACAATTTTTCTGATAATTTCTGGTTGTGCAGTTCGACCACAATTCTCACTTATACGCAAGCAAGCAAGTTTTTGGATGGTATCAATATGCTTTTCATTCGTGATCCATGACAAGGGGTTCGATATTAAGTTTGTCATGTACGCATTATACTCTGCCGTAAAATTCAATTTTAATGATGTTGATAGGCGGGGAAGATGTGCTAATTTCTCTAAAGTATCGAATCGAGGACAGTACAGTTGTAGCCAAGTCATACCCGTGGTGTTCAATTCAATTACACCCTTCTCCTGAAAAATGGTATCCGGGTCTATTGCTGTATTTTCAAAATGTTCTAGAGATCCACCAAAATTGAAAGTTTCTTCCGGGGAAAGCAATTTTAAAATCGAGACTAGCACTTCATATGGTGGTTTCAATTGCAATAACGGTAAGTCTAATATGTGAACCGGTTCGAGATGAGAATCGTTATGTAGTGTCTCGGAAAGGTTTTCATTTTCCTTAATCTCAGACAAGCCTTGGTATATAGGTATCAGCACTTCTTCATTTTGAAGAGGTGAAGGAGTATAAAGAGATAAAGGATCGAAATCCATGAGTGGTTGAATCGGGATCATATTTGCTTTAGAATTTTTTTTTTCTTTTTTTTTTGAGCTTATTATTTTTGTAGATTGGATTGGGCGTAGATCATTAGATCATCGGGAAAGATTGTAATTTTTAATTCCGACAATACTAGCACCGAATGTCATGGTGGGAAATTAAAGATATATGATATCAAATTGAACGTGAACATATTTGTGACCTCTGTTTCTTTTCTGTAAATTTTTATCCAAAAAGATGGTGTTCTACAAATCCTTTACTTTCAAAAATAACTTCATGTGACTCGTATATATATTCTTTTTCACTTTTGTTTTTAACTCAACACGAACCTAAATTCTAAGAAATACCAGTTTCCTATAGACTATTTAGTTTGGTGGGTTGATTTTCATTCTCACAGCTCTGACTTGAGTGTATTCATGCAAAACTTCTTCACCCATTTCTCTACCGATACCTGAAGCACTGAATCCTCCGAATGGAACCATTGGGTGGAAATCGTTATAAGTGTTGACCCAAACAGTACCGGCTTTAACTCTGTTGGCCACATCAATACATTTGTTAACGTCGGCAGAGTGAATACCAGCAGCCAAACCATAATCGGAATCATTGGCCAATTCAACGGCTTCGTCAACAGTATCAAATTTGATCAAAGTGACAACTGGACCAAAGATCTCTTCTCTGACAATATCCATATCTTTCTTGACATCAGCGAAAATAGTTGGTTTGACAAAGTAACCTTTACCATCAGCTCTAGCACCACCGGTAACAACAGTAGCACCTTGAGATTTACCAGATTCAACGTATTTCAAAATTTTGGACAATTGGACGTCAGAAACTTGGGCACCCATAAAAGTGTCTTCGTCGAATGGGTTACCAACCTTGACACTTTCAGCAGCCTCTTTGAATTTTTCAACAACTTGGTCGTAAACACCGGATTGAATCAAAAGACGAGAACCAGCACAACAGACTTCACCAGAATTGTAGAAGATAGAAACAATCAAGTTTTGAATAGTCTTGTCCAAATCAGCATCGTTGAAAACAATGTTTGGAGATTTACCACCCAATTCCAAAGTAACTTTTTTCAAGTTTGATTCAGCAGCCAATTTCATGATAATTTTACCGGTGGCAGTAGAACCAGTGAAAGCAACTTTTTCAATCTTTGGATGTTTAGCAATGGCAGCACCAGCAGTAGCACCAAAACCAGAAACAATGTTGATAACACCTTTTGGCATACCGGCTTCGACTAACAATTGGGAAAGATATAAAGCAGATAATGGGGTGGATTCAGCAGTCTTCAAAACAGTGGTAGAACCAGTAGCAAGAACTGGTCCCAATTTCCAAGAAGCCATCAATAATGGGAAATTCCAAGGAATAATTTGACCACAGACTAATGGGACTCTTTGAGTGTAGTTGAAATGAGTGTTACCAGTATTGATTTGGGAACCCAAAATTTTGTCGGCCCAACCACCACAGGATCTGAAGTAAGCAGCTGTCAAGGCAACATCACCTCTGGCATTTTGTAAGGATTTACCGTTGTCCCAAGTTTCAATTTGAGCTAATAATTCGGCATTTTCTTCAATCAAGTCGGCTAATTTGAACAAAACTTTTGATCTTTGTTCTGGTGGCCCTTGAGCCCAACCATTGTGGTATGCGGCTTGTGCGGCTTCAACAGCAGTATCAATATCTTCTTCTAAAGCTTCGTAAACATCAGTTATTTTTTCTTCAGTGGATGGAGAAATAACTTCAAATGTCTTTTGTTGCTTTGGGTGAACATATTCGTTATTGATGAATAACCCAAGGGGTTGGTTATAAGTGATACCTTTTGGTGTTGTGAGCTTGCTGACTAATGGTAAGGCCTTTTTAAACATGTTGTGATTGTATGAATGATAGAATAATGAGGAGGAAGAAGAAATAGAAATAGAAATTAATCAGGTTGGTAAATTGGGGATTCCTTGCTGTATTTATAGTGATGTTTTGCAAAATAGGAGAGGGGGAGGGGTAAAAGGTGTGTCTATGGTTAATTTCCCAACAAACAAAGTTGTGGGGTTGCTGAGGGTTATTTCTAAGGGGAGTGGTTCATTGGGCTCCTCGATGATGAGAAGGCTTTATTTTAACACCGACGGACACTAAAGTCCGAAATTGGCATTACAAGAAAATCTAAAAAAAAAATAAAACACATATATGGGGCGAAACAGTTGAAAAAGTCGGTGATTGCTGCATGAAAATTTATCGCGACTTTCAAATAATAGCAATTGGCCTACCAAGATAATCAGAAATCAGTTACATCATATAACTTCAAATTATAGGTAAAAATCAAAGACCGTAAAACTGACATCATTTAGCTACAGCAAAAATTAAAGAGCATTTAAAAAAATCAACGATCATTGTATGGCCCATGTTCCCTAACCGCTATTAGCAATGTAGAGTGCATTGGTGTATGAATATGCCCCCGTGTTCGGTCAGTGCGGTGGTATAAAGGCTTTGTTTCTTTGTTGGGTCATGGAGTTTTCATCTTTTTTTTTTGTTACGCGGCGATAACTGGCAATTTCTTATTATTTTTGTTTTGTCTCACTTGCTTCCATACACACAATTATGGGTCTTTCTTTTTTCTTGGTATTTAGAGAGACATAATCTTGCGAGGTACACCATTCATCGTTACTACTAACCATAGTAGTTGGAAGGATCGCTGTTTCACGTATAACGATTTCATTCGCCACAATACAGTTCTTACAACTAACGGACAAGATAAAATATGAGGAGGCTGTACAACTGACAATATCTCTGATAAATTGATTGTTTTTTCAAGAGTTTTCGCAAAAGTTTTAGCTCAATTGATTCCTCCATTTATACAATAAACTTTATTGTTCCTCTGTTAAACAATTAAAAGAGAAGACGAGAAGTTTGAATTTACAGTGTCTGGCTGGCACAGTTTATAAGGATGTTGAAAACTTTGATGTCGTCCATTTCAGAAGATAAGAAACAAGGCGCTGTCCATACCACAAAAGACTTGTTACAACTATACATCAAATTGTTCAGTACCCTCTAATTTTTATGAATAAATATTAATAATTTGGCAATTGGCACATTTCGGGTTTATTGTCTAAATTTCAGCGTAACTCCTTGGTGGAAGCAGTGATACAACCAATACTGAAAACTAGTCCAGGATTTAGGTTTAGGTTTAGATCTGGGCTTTTTTTTCCCCATCAGATCTTCTACAAAAGGGAGTTTAAACACCGCCCTATTATAATTTGGTTTTATTATTTTATGGGGCTCACTGTCAGAAGCGGATTTAAGTTATATGCTTATTTCCATTAATATGTAAATATTGCCTCATCATTACTGTCTTCTTTACTATCTGCCATCCCATTGTTAACAATTATTGTTTTTTTTAAGAGCGGCGTTTTTTATCAAGGCTCTAAGTCGCCATAAGGTTCACTCAGTGCCAAAATAAATTAAGAATTTAATCATATTTGGACAGAACAAGACTATGGTCATTAATTGTATGTAATCATTCTTTCGTCACCGAGCCAAACAATGTTCTTTCTCTATAGCCAATTTTGCAAGCTCTTTTGCCAAGAGGAACTTCTCGAGAGTTTTTTGAGTTGGGAGTTCCTTTGTTCTCTGTTTTGTGCAATTACATCTTGTAATGATCGTAGTCCCACTCGGCGTTAAATGCAACTGTTCGTGTATCTTCATTATTCATTATACACCACCACAAATAAATTAACACACACACTTTGATTAAATGCTAGGATCAACAACTGGTATTTTGATCGACCAGTATCTGAACTATATGTATATCAAGAAAGAAAAGTTGCCACTTCAGTTACTATATTTGCAGGAATTGTACCACATACAACATTAAATATGCATATTAAAGTCCAGTGCATAACAGTATAATACTTATTCAATTGGTCGGACTCTGTCATAAAGCCAAGAACTAGTAAAATTTACTTAAAATCCGATTTGCGGGTGATCTAAATGTTGTGATATACGAGTACGATCGTTTATACTTAATGCACTACTGACATGTACTAGAAGATATTCATATATAGATTTTCTTACACTTTCTATTTCCTAGTTACAATTCAGCAGAGCTGTTATTAAAAGTGATATCTACAATCAATTCAATTTTGGGTAGACTGACTCAGAAATACTACCAGAACGCCAAATAAAAGTGTAAGCATTCTAGGACATAATGTTTAAATCAAGAACATAGTGGTTTCAAAATGCATTTATTGATCTGTACCAAAATGGTCTATTTCTGTTCGTTCACATCTAATGGTTATGCATGCAATTGGGTTTCACTTTAACCGATCCTTGATCCAACTGTTCATCCAAATTTTCTTCTGGATCAATTTTGAAGATTTTGTCAGGATTCAAAATACGACGTGGGTCTAATGCAAGTTTGATTTGTCTCATAGTGTCAATTGCTTCGACACCCAACTCTAGTGGCAAATATTTCCGTTTTCCAACACCAACACCATGCTCTCCAGTGCATGTTCCATCGTGGCTCAAAGCGCGTTCAACCATATGATCAACGACATGATGCACTTTATCATAATCTGGAGAATTGTACAAAATAATGAAATGGCAGTTCCCATCTCCGATATGCCCCATTACAGAAAACCTATCCTTGAACCCCTTTTCTATCAAATAATCATTGATCTCGGAAATTACAAGCGACAATTTCGAAATTGGTACGGCAACATCAGTGGTCCAAACCTGGACATCGTCTTTGTCTTTTAAAACTTTTGATCCATATTGAAAAGTAGACCAAAGCCCATTTCTTCTAGCAGCCCAAAGCTCAGCGTTTTCTTCATCATTAGTGCTTCGTTGTAACTTCATGACGTTATTCTTTTTGGCAATCTCATCAACCAAATTCGCCTGCTCTTCAGTTGATTCTAATGTTGGCCCACCCAACTTGAAAAACAAAGTTGGTGTTTCCAAGTTTTGCTTATCCCCATCTGAAGTTTCATTAACAAATGACATCATTGTCTCATTCAAAATTTCCATAGCATTGGGTTGAATCCCTTGAGCAATAATGGTTTCAGCAGCTGAAGCCGCATCTTTGATCGACGGGAACGCAGCTACAGTGATAAACTCGTATCTAGGACGAACATGCAATTTGAGGGTGATTTCAGTCACAATACCCAAGGTACCTTCGCTTCCAATGAATAATCTTGTTAAATGATAGCCAGCACTTGATTTTCTCGGCCTTTGTCTCGTCTTGATAATGGTTCCATCAGCCAACACAACTGTTAAATTGACGACATTTTCTTTCATAGTACCATATTTAAAAGCATTAGTACCTGAAGCACTAGTGCCTACCATACCACCAATGTTAGCTCCTATTCCAGGATCCGGACCAAATTTCAAATTTTTCCCCTTTGGATCACCCAACAAAAAATCATCCAATTCTTGCCAACCAACACCCGGCTGAACAACAATGTCCAAGTCATCAGGATGGAACGCCACAATTTGATTCATATTTTGGAATGATAATGAAATACTATAAGGGCCCCTAGTATGGATATTTTGACCTTCTAAGGAAGTTAATCCAGAATTGGCCACAATAGGAATTCGGTATTGGTGGGCAACTTTCATAATTTCTGATACCTGTTCAGTGGAAGTTGGATAAATTACAGCACTGGGTTTTTGAACATCAGGATTTGGGGGATGGTGAGTGGAATAAAAGGAATCGTTTTGTGCCAATAAAACATCTTTATCAAAAGATGCATTTTCGTGACCAACAATTTCAACAATTTTCAATAATCCAGCTTCGAAATCTTTTTCATTGGCATATTGTGGGGACAGCAATGTTGATAGTGGGGAAGTAGATCGGTCTGAGGATGTTGGCAAAGGCTCTTTCAGCAATGCCTTCCCAATAAAATACCCTGCTCCCAGAAACCCAATTGCAGCAAACGTATAAGCTAGCAATGGGTTTTTGGAGTTATTTCGGTTGATACTGGAGTTGTATCTGACAAAGCGTTTGCTTAATCTTCCACCGTTTTTTCCAAGTTTAGAAAACATAACCTGTAAGTTGAGTTTTTCTCTCCAAATTTTACTTTTAAAACAAAAAAACAAATGGAATTAAATATATATATATATGCATAAATATATGTTTTTTTCAATATCAACACCAAGAGGTTGAACCAATCACAATTATGCAATTGCGTCTAATTGCTAATTTGCTTGACTCACACAATTTTCCACTGTGGCTTATTTATTGGAGGGATCAAAGTGCAATTACAAACAGTAGAAAAAAAAATAAAAAAAGAGACAGAGATCAGGAAAGAAGTACCCGCTATTTTTCCGGTTTAGTGACAAACAGATCTCCGAATTAACCGATTAGGTAAACACACCCACCCACAAACCAACAAAAGAAAACAAATTTGTTCTTAATGGCATTCAATTCAAATAACACTACACAAAAGTTACAAAGAGTTAATTCGTTTGTTGGGTGATTGCTCTAACCCCCACTGACCCCGTCAAGACACTTGGATGCGAACTCTCCACGGGGAAATTCAACTCTCCTGACAACAGCTCGCCAAATCCACCCCCACCAGGAGTTTTAATCACTATCCTGTCACCCGTCCCCACTTTAACAGTACATTTACCACCCAATGATTTTTTTCGATATCCTCCATCATCCAATTTTTGATACCAATAATTGATACCACGAGCACCTTCTCCACCACCCAACAATCCATACGGGGCTAAGGATCTTCTTTCCATCAAACATGAAACTTCTAAGGGGTACAAAAATTCAATATCTCGTACAACACCATCTCCACCTTTATGGAACCCGCTACCTCCAGAATTTTGACGAACTGAATATTCATGAACCAACACAGGATACCTTTTCTCAAATAACTCTGTATCGGTCATTCTTGTGTTTGTAGTATGACATTGGACCACTGATTGACCATCCCATGTAGGGCCAGCACCAGAACCACCGCAGATTGTTTCGTAATATCCAAACGATATACCCTTGGTGGAGTCATTGGTCCCAAAAGTAAAATTATTACAAGTTCCTTGGGATCCTGCAGCAGCTTGGAAAGTCTTTAGCATGACATCAACAATTCTTTGAGTAGTTTCAACGTTTCCACCAACAACTGCTGCATCATAGGACGGATTAACAATCGACCCTTCTCTGGTACTGAATTCTATTGGTCTTAAACAGCCATTATTAAGAGGGATATCAGTGCTGATTAAACATCTCAATACATAAAGCACAGCTGAATACAATATTGCTCTTGGCGCATTCAAGTTACCGTATACTTCATCGCCTGATTCACTAAAATCAAACAACGCTGACCCTGTTTCTGGATCGATGTCAACAGTCAAAGCAATTGCAGTACCATCATCCAAATAGTCAACACCTTTTAATTTATTACCTCCAAATTTCTTATATGCCAATTTCAATAAACTTCGAACTGAGACCTCAGCCGTAGATTGAATTCCTTTCATATACAAGTCAATAACTTCAAATGTAAATTCATCTACCATTCTGTTCAATAAAGTAATGCCTTTATAATTTGCCGCAACTTGTGCTTTCAAATCTGAAATGTTGTCGCTCAAAGTTCTAGTTCCTGACCCACCGGGATATTTGGCTGGCTCTTCAACCAAAATCTTGATGACCCCTTCTTCATCAAATACACCTTTGTCGCATAATTTATGAGTAATAATAGCAGCACCTTCGTCATAAATAGTTTTAGAATTTGGCGGCATTGATCCCGCCGCTATAGAACCAATATCAGCGTGATGTCCCCTTGAAGCAGTCCAGAAAAGAGGATTGTTGGATTCATCCAAAACTGGTGTGATAACGGTAATATCCGGCAAATGCGACCCACCAGCTTTGGGATGATTTGAAACCAATACATCACCATGTTGCAATTTTCCTTTCCACAATTCAATCTGAGCTTTAACTGCATACGACATGGATCCCAAATGAATTGGAATATGTGGAGCATTGGCAATTAAATCACCATTACTATCAAATATAGCACATGAAAAATCCAACCTTTCTTTAATGTTTGTAGATATTGCGGTCTGCTGCAATGTCCTACCCATTTGCTCTGCCACTGACATAAACCTGTGTCCAAATACGGACAATTGAATAGGATCAATTGTTGTCCTTGAAAGTTCTGGCTTTTTCTCTTGTTCTACTTCAATTAATATATGATCAGTTAGAATTGCCGCCTTAGAACGTGGCTCAACTAAAATTGTTTGTGTATTATCAATTATAATAGAGGGGCCCTTGATTACCAGCCCCTTTTGTAAATCAGGCAAAAAATAAACAGATGATTCTAACCAACCTTCGGTTTCAAAATAAATGTTCTTTTGAATTTTTGAAGGAGCTAGGTATGAATTCTTGTTTTCCAATTTGGCAAATTCTTGATACGGATTATATTTCTCTTTATCGTCTGATTCAACATGCAACAAAACTTGAACATCATCAACTAACACTTTTCTGTCTAAATTGAATCCAAATTCATTCTTGTGTCGAGTGATAAATTTTTTATCCGCATCATATTCACCTTTAGTAACAGGGATAAGTAAATGAGTATCTGATCCGACATATCTCATATTTAACAAAATCTCCAACCTCGTTTTGAAGCCAAGCAAATTTTGTTCTTCACAATCCTTTTGTGCAGACGTGATCAAGTATTTTATTTTGTTGTCAATGGCAGCGAAATTCTCCAGAGAGTACGTAAAAGATGCCGGTGATTGCTTTTCAATAACAATGTCAGCCAACTGGATACCATGAGCAGATAACAAAGATGAGTACTTGTGAATGGCAACATGAGAAATGCCCAAGTTCTTTGCTAAAGAAACAGCAAATTGACCACCTGAACCACCAAAGCTTGCTAAATTATGCAGAGCTGTTTCAAAGCCTTTTGCTTCAGTCAAGTTCCTGATCGGTCTTGCCATTGACTCAATGGCTACTTTTAAAAACCCACTTGCGACTTCTTCAGGTGTCAAAATTATTCCTTCTTCTGCTTTATCTTTGTTAATTTCATCGGTTAGAGCTCTAAATTTTTCTGCCGTTAATTCGTAATCTAAAGGTTGGTCTTGAGTTGGACCAAAAATGTTGGGGAAAAAATCAGGTAATAACCTATTCAAAAACAAATTGGCATCGGTAACTGTTAAAGGTCCACCCTTTCTGTAACAAGCGGGGCCCGGATCAGAGCCAGCGGATTCAGGACCAGTAACAAACATTCCATTTTTCCAAAACAACATAGAGCCACCACCAGCCGCAACAGTGGAAATATCTAATTGTGGTGTTTGTAAGTTTATTTCGCTCACGACTGTCTCATAAATGTGTTCCAAATTACCAGCATATCTTGAAACATCTGTTGAAGTACCTCCAGCGTCAAAACCAATGGTTGCCTTTTTTGAAATGTCGTCGTAACAGGTCACACCAAAACCTACCATACCACCGGCGGGACCAGATAAAATTGCCTTCAACCCAGTAAATTTATACCACGGACACAATCCACCATTTGATTGCATAAATAATAACTTGTTACCAAATGCGTCTAACCCCCCTTCAAAACCCGCCCCAAAGTTTCTGACATACTCATTGATTACCGGAGAAAGATATGCATCTGCAACAGTTGAAGAAGTTCTATTGACAAATCCAAGCATAGGTTGAAGCTCATGAGATACGGAAACTTCAAATCCAATTTTTTTTGCAATTTCTGCTACCTTGGCCTCATGTTGTGGATAGGCATATGCATGGAGTAACGATAATGCTATTGTTTTAATTTCTCCTTGACGGTATATTTCTTGCAAATCAGCAGTAACTTTTGTATAATCTGGTTCTTTTATCACTCTGACGATATCTCCAGTAACACTTTCTCTCAACTCAGAATCAGACTCGACATCAACTTTCAAATTCTCACCGCCTCCTTCTGAAAACCCGGCGATGGTGACTCTTTCATCAATTTCCAAAACTTGATAGTACAAGTGTCCTAATTTTTTCGCTGTCAAATCAAAAATATGAGGTCTTGTTTGATTGCCAATAAGCAATACATCCTTGAACCCTTTTGTTGTCACAAGTAACACTTTGGCACCTTTCCGTTCCAATAATGCGTTTGTGGCTACTGTAGTACCCATTCTAATACTTTGTATTAACTCCAAACTAAGCTTTTTCCCTTTAGGTATCTTTTCGTTCGTTGCTTTTTCTAAAACTCGACGAATCCCTTCCACGGGTGCATCCTTGTAATTCTGTGGGTCAACGGATAACAATTTGAATACATAGTCTGGTTGGCCAGGAATTTTGGCTATAACATCACAAAATGTGCCCCCTCTATCAATTGCGATTTGAATTCCCTTTTTAGTTTGAGACATGGCTGAACGGATTGGTTTTCTGGGGTTTGTTTTGCTTATGTTTTCCAACAATGTTTATGTTATCAGAACTTATAAAAATGTGTGTTGAATATTGGAACGAATGTTTGCGCTATAGATATTTTTTATTAGTCAATGATTGAAAGCGCGGTCAGAATTCCTCTCACCTCAACCTTCAAAACATTAAAATTGTGGCGACCAATGGACTAGGAGTATCCCAGATTTCGATAAAAGCAGCACTACAAAAAAAATCTGATTTTATTAGTCGGAGTTATCAAGTTTATGGCTACTACGCACTTTTAAATATTGAAAATAAGCAAAATACCGTTGAGAAAGATTATTGTATTTATATTAAAAGTAAATTGTTATTATGAACAGAGATATGTAACAAAAAGTTTCTTTTTGAATCACTTTTTCAATAGATACGGTTTAACAATCGCTTGATATAATGGTGCTCCCATTGGATCTGGAGACTTCAGAAAGCTTAAATAGTGTTCATTACAAGAAAAGTAGTTTCTGAGTATTAGCGAACTGGATCAATATTACAAGAAATCGATTGGTCTCGCAAACTCACTTTGAAAGAATCCAATGTCACGTACCACCAATTCTATAACTTCTATTTATATTATATACTCAAAGAATTCATGTGTTTGGTGATGCTCTCGTTTGTGACAACATTTCCTAAATTGTCGTAGACAGTATTGTTGTCTTCCTTATTGGTACTGACTTCGTCGTTGTCTTCCTCGCTAGATCCTTCTTCGCCTGAAATGATATTCCCCAACGAGTCGTACTTGACTTTGCTTTCTATCATCTCGTTGCCAAGTGAATCATATTTCTTTTTTTGTATTATATTACCCAAATTGTCGTATTCTATATCACTTTCACTATCAACTGCGTCTTCCTCGTTACTATCACTGTCATGCTCAGTATTATCTTCTTGTCTGTTGACATTCCCCATCATCCACACATCTTCGTTATGTGCTTGGTTCTTTCTTTCTTTGGCCTCCTGTTCTATTTTTTCTAACCACTGCTCCTGTGCCTTGGTAATACTCTCCGAGTCGGTACACTGCTGATACAACTCTATCAACTCTTCATTGATTTTTAGGAACGTCAAACCCCAAGAGAAATTCAGTAATAATAATTCCGCCCAATCTGTATGTCCCACTATTGCAAAACATGCAGCTAAAGCCTCGACACAGTTTAATCTCCACGGACGACCATAGTTAACAGGATTTGCTGCCACTAAATAAGGTAATAATCTTTCGTTTTTTCCACCTATCTTATTGAATGGGATTTCATCTAGTCTTGCCCATGAACATTCGACAACTGCAGCCCCATTGGTTTCGACAATCTCTTTATCATTAGGGCATACGATAGATTTACCATTAGGACTGACGACTATTCCCTGGAACTTTTGTCCAACTCTAAGATTCTTGATCAACCCTAATCGTTCTAATTTCTTACCACTACATCTTTTGGGGTCACAATGATCAAAATCCCACATTGCTAATTTAGCAGGAAAGGAAGTTGACGGTTTAGACGTGGTTGATGACGCCGAAATCTCTTGTCTTCCTTTACGTATATGATGCTGTTTTGACTTGTGGCCATTTGATGTACGGGATTTGGAAGATCTTTCGTCGTTAGTTTTATTCTTTCCTTTGGCCATAATGTATGAAATATTCAGCGGACGGCTAGTTTGGTAGTATTGTGTTTGCGGTTTATCGATTTGATTGTCTTCATATTTTTTTTTTTCAAAAACTATCAAATTTTTTTTTGGCCCTGTCATCTCGCACAAGAAACATGGAATTTCAATACAATAATTACTTTCATTAAACAAAAAAAAAAAAACCTAAAATACAAATATTAGAAACTATACACTTTATATCAAAAAATATTATTAAAAACAAAGTAGATGCTTTATAATAAATTAAAAAGAATAACAAATACCAAAGTTTGTAAAATCAGTAGACACAATTCAACAAACATGGGAAAACGAACTGAAATCAAATTAACATCATCAAGTAAAAAGGAATAACACCCAACACGATCAAAAGAAAGCATGCTGTTGCTTTAGAAATCTTCATCAAAGGTAAAAGCATCGGCTTCTTTGTTTTCGGTCTTGGCCATAACACCAGCTTTTTGATAGTCTGAAACTCTTTTTTCAAAGAAATTGGTCTTACCAGCCAAGGAAATGTTTTCCATGAAATCGAATGGATTAGTAACATTGTATACTTTCTTGTTACCTAAAGCCAACAACAATCTATCAGCGACGAATTCAATGTATTGACACATCAAGTTACAGTTCATACCCAACAATGACACTGGAAGAGCATCAGTAAAGTATTCTTTTTCAACATCAACAGCTTCAGTAATAATTCTTTCGACAATCTCTGGAGATGGTCTATTCTGCAAATGAGCAAATAACAAACAGGCAAAGTCGGTGTGTAAACCTTCATCTCTACAAATCAATTCATTTGAGAAAGTCAAGCCTGGCATCAAACCTCTCTTTTTCAACCAGAAAATAGAAGCAAATGAACCACTGAAGAAGATACCTTCAACAGCAGCAAAAGCTACTAATCTTTCACCATATAAGGCTTCATCATCTTGAATCCATTTGATAGCCCAGTCAGCTTTCTTTTGAATACATGGAATATTGGCAATGGCATTGAACAAGTAATCAGCCTCTTGGGGATCTTTGATATATGTTTCAATCAATAAAGAATAGGTTTCTGAATGAATGTTTTCCATCATGATTTGAAAACCATAGAATGATTTGGCTTCAGGAAGTTGAACTTCAGTTGAGAAATTTTCAATTAAATTTTCACCAACAATACCATCGGAAGCGGCAAAAAATGCCAATACTCTAGAAATAAAATATCTTTCATTTTCATTTAATTTGTTGTTCCAGTCATCCAAATCTTTACTCAAATCAATTTCTTCAGCAGTCCAGAAGGAAGCTTCAGCCTTCTTGTAAAAGTTCCAAATTTCATGGTATCTGATTGGGAACATCACATAACGACGTTTGTTTTCAACCAATAATGGTTCTTCAGCTTCTAATTGCTTCAATTTGTGTCTGTGGACTTTGTGTTTAGCCAAAAAGTCTTGATGTTTTTTGAGACTGTCATCCTTTTCTTCAGTTGCTTTGTCAGTGGATGCAACGGCTTGTTTGACTTCGTGAATGGTTTGAGCTTCATCTTTTAATTTGGCATCAGCAGCTAATTTATCAGTCAAGGATTTACCTTTCATGTTTGACATGTCTAAGTCGGAAATTTTACCAGTTAAACCTTTAGTTGGAGTTTCTTGTACGGACATTATGAGATGGATGTTATTAAGTTGTGTTAATCTTTAAAGACAGATGATAAAGATAAAGAATAATAAAGAAGAAAAGAAGAGAGAAAAAAAAAGGAAGAATTCCTTGAAATAATTTGGAAGAGGGAATGTTCAGTGATATTTATATTCTTTTTGAAATACTTTCGTTTCGTTTCGTGATCTTTTTTTGCTTAATAGTGTGTGTGAAAAAAAAAAAAAACTTACCTTCTAATCAAAGCTTTAATCAATGAAGCAGTAGTAGCATAATTTGGGTTTTTTTTTTCGAACGTCGGCAGCTTTTCAGGCTTTGTGTATTATTTCAAGCAGATGTAATAATAATATCTACAATTAAGAATGGCATTTTGTAACTCATTTTGTGCTAAGGTGACTTTTTCAGAAAGGGAGAAGGGGAAGGAGAAATAGTGATGAGGTGAGGACAATTTGACTAAAAGAAAAGAAAAATGAATTGCCAATGCTATTGTGACCAATTTCTTCTTCCAGTACACGACACGTATTGTAATTTTCACATCTATTCATTTTCCCACTACGCGTCTTTTTTTTTATAAATCCCGATCTTGGATATTTTGAACTTGTCCTAAAAAGGCAGTCTGTCAATGAGTAAAATTACTAATCACGTCTGAAAACTCATTTCAGTTTATACTTTGAATTTCAAAAAAGAAAACCCTAATTACATAGTTGAACTCATTTTTGCTTTTTCTTTTTGACACGATGGGTCTAATTCCAATTGGATGTGGTTGTTATCAATTGAAAAGAACCATGAGTTATACTCTACATAACCAAATATAATATTATACATAGTAGTCTCTTCTTAGCAGAGCAATGAATGAAAAAAAAACCACGACGCGCTATTGTCAAAAATTCAATAGCCAGCAAATATATACGTGTCGTGTCTTTTGGTTCAAGGACGTGTTTTGTACATGAAACTAATCTAGTCGTCATTTTAATGTTTTGTGTAATGTTTCTCTTTTTCATTTTGCAATTCTATTCCTTTTAGGGTTGGTTCTTGTTGTTATTGCTCCCAAGAAATAAACAATTCTATCCTTTTACAACAAAGGGTATTTCCTGATCGGAAATACATCATTATCGAAACATGTACAAAGATCGATTAGATAAGTTTGACCGAACTGGGGTTATACCAATTCATTGGCTGGAATATTGCTATCGTCGCGTCAAGCAAGCAAGCAAGCAAATTGAAGACAGAACAACATGTCTTGCGATTATTGATAGTGGACTCTGAAATTGAAATAGACCCACACCAACAATAAAAATGGATACATGAAAAATTGTATATATTATAACCATATCTATAATCATAATGTAACGTGCTATGACTACAAGACACCATATATATATGTATATATAAACAAGAATTGTTCAAGCAACAGTATCCTCCGATTCCTCCTAAAAACCTACTGATAAACATCATAAAGTCCTCAAAAACACCTTATACAACAATCTTTGGTAGTGGCTCGTAAGGAGATCCATCTTCAGCAAAACTTATTGGGCTTGAAATCCCGGGTGGTGGTGTTTCAATTTTTCCGCCAAACTCAATTGAATCGCTCAAGCTCGGTAAATCATCTTCAAACTTGCCAAACTTGAAAACTGGAGATGTAATTTCACCGTAATCCAAATCCAAATTCTCGTACAATTTAGCTATATCACCATGACCACGATAACCTTTGGTGTTCGATGATTGTAATTGTTTTATTTCATGAGCAATGATTTCTGGCCATTCAAACCAATTTGAGCCAATCTTGAAATTTTGAGCAAAAGCTCTCTCTGCATCCTTGTTGGACAAATATTGATAGTGTGGCAATGAAGGTAATCCAAACAACATTGAGGCTGTATCTGATTTGTCACTGATTAATCGCTTAGGACGGCCATACAACTTGAATGCGTCAACAATAGGGATAAAGTTACGAATCATGGTTTCAACTGCTGTGACACCAGGGTGCAGACTGGGCATAATGTACACAGAATTGGTTAAAACAAAACTTTCTGTGTGCTTTTTGAAAAAACTAGAGTTTGTCCTCTTGTGGCTCAGTGGAGTTTGACTTGGGTTAGCTGGCGACTTACCTAAGTTAGACAAGGAACGGTTTCTTGTATGTCCATTTGTTTGTTTGGGCGATGATGAAGTCGACTGATTGAAAAATGAGCTTGTCGAATGTAAAGAACTTGACCGAGAACGGTTTTTTGGAGTATTGGGAGCTTGGTTAGAAAGTGATGAAAGTGAGCTATTGGAATCAGAACGAGAAACGCCGTGATTTTTGGCAATGAGCTTTCTTGGATCAAGCTGTTCATCACTATTGTGAGGGAACAAGTATTCATAATTTTTGTTCACGTAGATTTCTCCTGCAGCTCGCATGATTGAGTTGAAGTCAATCATGCTCGATTGTTCTGGATAAACGTTGAAAACCCCAGCCAAATCGGAAATATAGGCAATGAGATTCTTTTTCTGCAATTTTTTGTCCGATGGATAAAACTCTATTCTACCAACATGACCTTTATCCCCTGGCAACACCGCCATGTACACCTTGATCCATTTAGTGGATACTTCGGGTAATCTAATATGGCACCATTCGTATTGTGGGAATCTCTTTTTATTGCCCAACAAGACATGAATATCCAGTAATTTGGATCCCTTGGAAGATAAAAGAACAGCAGTAAATGCTTCGTTTAACTTCACATACTCAAATTTGGAAAGAATGATTGCACTCATCCATTGGTCAAACGATTTTTTGTCGTGGAACTGTACTGCTACCGATGCATCCTCGCGATAATCTTGGTAGATCTTTATTTGTAAACCAGAAACAACCTCGATATGTGCATCAATTAAATTGATATATTTTGGTTTGAACTCATTCCCTTCCTCTAAAGTGTATTCATCGGTCAGTGGTCTCCAAATAGCCAACTCATTTCCCGATAATTTTGCCTCAACTTCCAACCAAACTCTTTCTGAACCAATGACACCGGGGATCTGCAACGAACCAATGCAGTAAGTTCTTAACTTCTGAGCATTGATTAAAGTTACGATAGGATGGAATTCTGGAGATAATGATTCCGTTTGAATCTTGTTTTGAAGCAATAATGATCTCCCAGTGACTGAATGTGATGAATAAATTGAATCAGCGTCTTCGTTGGAGAAAATTCGACTTTGTCGAACAAATGAAGAAGGTGTTGTCTTTATTCGATCCGATAAGGTTCGTCTGTGCAAACCAGTTTCATTATATGAAGATGACTCTGATGCTTGGTTAGATGAAACTGTGGTGTTAATTTTTGGGAGGGTAATGCCTGGTTTGCTATCGTCGATACTGCTGTCATTACTCTTATCACTATTAGCCAAAAATCCTACTGGAGATGGGATTGTAAAATCTTTAGTAGGGAGTGGTGGAGGAGACGGGGTTGTAAATGCAGGAGCATTTTCATTTAGTGTAGCTGGAGGTTGAGCCAAGGGAGATCTAACTCTGCGATATATTGGCAGCGCTGGAGGAGTATTTCCTAACATTTTGAATTATTATTGATAAAGATAGATATGATTGAAGATTTAAAACCTGAAAGAAATAAGATAAAATAAAATAAAGTAAAAGGGACCAGCCAGTAAATAAAATATAAGGTTATTATCTCAACTTTATATATGTAATAATTTTTTTAATTTTTCTGTCACTAAAGAAAAAATAATTAAATTTCCAGGGATATATATCTTTAATTAAGAAATCGGTTCTTTTCTAATTCTGGGTTCTGGGTTCTCTCTTTTCGGTTCTTTTTTTCTTATTTTTTGTTTTCCTTCTTCTTCTTCTTGTCTTTTTCGGCTTGAGTGAAGGTAACTGTGGGTGTGTGAGTGTGTGAGCAGTGGAAGCAGAATAAATAAAAAGTAGGCGATGTGGGATGTCCGGCAAAAGTTTCACCGCAAAAAAGTTAAATTATCCTTGGCGTATAAAAATATAATGGGGACCCAAGAAAAAGTTAAATTAAATTGAAAAATAATCTCTTGGATGTACTTAATTTGTAATCGTAATCGTACAGTGTATTTCGAAGATAAAATTAGTTTTTAATCTCTGTCAGATAAAAATGGTAATGATAACAATTATTGATATACCAAAGTTGAACAGTGAAGATATAATCTTATACAGAATAAAAATATAGAAAAACTAAAAAGACAAGAGAGACGGCAATATGAATTTAAAAGTAGGAAAATGATTCAACTATTTATAGAAGAGTAACCACAGTTTTACAAATTTTTAATCAAATTTGGCCTTGGATTTTGAATCTAAGTTGCGATAATCCTCGTTTGATATCTGCGGCATTGATTGCGCCGCAAACCGGAGAGCAAAGAAATTTCAGAGAAGAAAAAAAAAATAAAAGCTCATCGATAAATGAAATGAAATTCTTGGTTTGGGATATATAATTATGGAAACGAAGACATGAATTCTGTCTCGCATTTCATTGATTGAAATTTCAAAATTATGAGAATCTACTTACTCGTAATCAATGTAGGTCCTATAATAAAATAAAAATAACTTTAATTTGAAGCAGATATAATTCAAATGGTGTGATGTTTTGACGATAACAACCAAAAAAAAAAAGATAGCAGCAAAAACTTCCGAATTTCAACAGAAGCTTAAGTGATGTCGACTAAATTTTTTGCTTGTGGTGGGTTTTAGTCACTTGACAACGGACAGTTGGTACCTGTTACTAATTTTTCTCTGGTACGAGCACGCTGCAGGTTTTATTTTATTTTCTAAACGGATTTTTAAACAATGGCCAATTTCTAGATAACTAACTACCCACGGGAACGATAAACTACACATACCGATTCGTTATAATTGTTAAGCTTAGCAAAATCAGGGACCATCTTCTACTCTTCTCTTAAGACATTACCACTAAGGTAGCTTGCGTTTATCACTGCCAAGTTGTATGCTTAGTATGGGCGATATGATTAGTAGTTGCTTGCTTGTTTTATTCTTGCTTTCGTCCCCGCTAACTTTCCTACATCTTTCAAACACAGTTTCTTCACAGAGTCTGCAAATTCTATCAATGCATCTAAGAATATTATTTGCAAGATGAGAAGCATCACACTGCCACAATTTTTCAGAATCAAGCTTTTTGGGACCAGCAATATTTTCAAAAGTTACAAAAGCCTTTTCTCAATATGTTGAGAATATAAACTTCCTCCTTGGTGTCAATGATTTCCGGTTCTTACATCCCTACTCCTTTTTTGTTTCCAATTACTTTGTTAAGCCTCTACATCAACAGACTCAAACATTGATATACATGCAAGAAAATAAGAATAAACTCATTACATCATTGTAGGGAGATTTTGTTAGTTTATTTTCTAAACTTTAATTGCTCAAAACTTTAGTTGGAAAATAGGATAAACGGTAATAGCACATTACCCTTGCTGTTTACTATTTCTAGTCGTTTGTTTTTAGTTTGCGTTTTCTTTAGTTTTCAATTTCAACTAGCACAGCCTTGTTGAAATCGGGTTGTTATATGTATGAACACTCCTATAATTTACATACCATTATGGCGTGGACTGCATCTTTGATTCTAAAAGAATCTGGTAAGCTGAACGAGATGGATTGTGACGTCATAATCTTAGTATAGATTAATACATAACTACATTTCCTAAAACTATATGGATCAATGATTTTGGCTAACATTATTAGATGCAAAATATTCGTTTCAAATTATAAAGTTTTTTGCGACTGAAATAATATAGTCTAGAACTGTAAACCAACCAAGTCATTACCACTTTTGGTACGACAACATGATTGTTGATAACAGCAACGACTGATTCGCACATATTCAAACTTGCTTAGTTTTGCTCTCGCTTACATCACACCAAGAGAGTGTGTGCGAAAGACAAAAAAAATAAACGCATTCTCATCATTTTGACCCTTCTGTAGATCATTTTCCGCTTATTCATGTGACCACAACAACAGAGTCTACATGACATATTTTTTAAACGACATCCGACCACCTTCTCCAAATGATATTACTCCATCGTTCACTTTATTGACTAAAGAATTGTTTGACAAGCTTGACGGGGTTAGAAAAGAGAGTCTTGGTGATTTTCGAACTGTCACTGAGAAGAAAGCATTCATTATCAAAACTTTTATAAATACATTTCGAACACACATTGGCAATGATATATACCCTTCAGCAAAACTAATATTCCCGGAAAAGTCGGGAAGAATATATTTTATCAAAGAAGTTGCATTGGCTCGTCTTTTGATTAAAATGTACAAAATCCCCAAGGAATCGGAAGACTATATCACATTACACGATTGGAACAAACTGTATCAAAGGTCACGAAGGTTTTCCATTGATGAGAAAAAGATACGTGATTTGCCATTGCAAGCATCAAGGATTATTTCCAAAAGGAGGCCAATTGTGGATAAACTCGAGGAATATACTGTACCGCAAATTAACTCTTCTTTAGATCAATTGGCATTGGAAAAGGTGTCTCAGGGTCAGATAGATATTCTTAAACCACTATTTGATAATCTAAGTATACCAGAAGTAAGATGGCTTATTCATATACTACTTAATAAATCGATCTTAACTAGCATGGAGAGATTTTTTTTCAACACTTGGCACCCGGATGGATATAGAGTGTTTAGCATATGCAATGACTTACAAAAGACATTACAATTTTCAACAAATCCCGATTTGAGACTAGACCCTCTGCAGTTAGCTATACATCCTTGTTTCAAGTTTAAACCACAGTTGTCAGAAAGATTAACAACCAGTTATAAAACCCTTGTGAAAAAGTTACAAAGAAAGCATGAAATGGATCCTCCATATGAGAAAAAATTCCAAGAGTTAGGATTGGAAAATAAATTTTACATCGAAGAGAAAATGGATGGTGATCGTATGCTTCTTCATAAGGATGGTGATAGCTTCAAGTTTTTTTCACGACGCTTGAAGGATTACTCTTATTTATACGGAGAAAGTTTCCAGTTTGGTGCCCTCACTAAATTTTTGGCCCATGCTTTTGCCGGAAATGTACAATCTGTGATTTTAGACGGCGAAATGGTGGCCTATGATTATGAGCGTAATGTCATCCTTCCATTTGGAACTTTAAAATCACTGGCAATTCAAGAAAGTGTCCGACAGTTTACAACCATCGATCAGTATGAACAACAGACAGCATATCCATTTTTCCTTGTGTTTGACATTTTGTTTTTAAACGGGAAAGATTTAACTAATTATCCGTTATTCTTCCGCAAAAACATCTTGAACCGAATTCTTAGACCAATACCAAACAGATTTGAAGTTTTAGATACACGGCTAGGTTCTTCTCTGGAAGATATCGAAAGAGCAATCAGAGAAGTTGTCAGTAGTCGATGTGAGGGTTTAGTATTGAAGAATGTACAGCTGAAGTATGAAATTGATGGGTTCAGAAACCCAGATTGGATAAAAGTCAAACCAGAGTATTTAGAAAAATTTGGTGAAAATTTAGATCTTGTGGTGATTGGCAAATCTCCAGCCATAAAAAACTCCTATATGTGCGGATTGAAAAGTGTAACTGATGGCGTTTATTATAGTTTTTGCACCTGTGCCAATGGTATAGAAATTGAGGAGTTTGATAAGATCGAAAGACTCACTCATGGAAAGTGGATTAAAACAGATGTGTCAATGCCTCCCGAACTGTTGATCAAATTTGGAACTAAAATTCCCACTTTTTGGATTCATCCGAGTGATTCGTTAGTTTTGGAAATCAGAGCTCGTTCAATTGACACTCGAGCAGGCACCCTGTATGCTGTGGGGTCAACTTTACATAACAATCATTGTCGAAAAATAAGAGAAGACAAATCTATTGATGAATGTGTGACATTACAGGAGTACACGCATATCAAGGCAAATTATATCAATGATTTAAATAAAGCACAAACTGCATTGGGGAAGAAGCGTGAACCTGTGTACTCATTAGATAATGAGCTGAAATTGAAAAAAGTCAAAGTTGAATCTGATTTGTTTAGTGGGATAGAGTTTTTGATTATGAGTGATAAAAGAGAGGCTGACGGCGAAGTTACAACCATCGAAGAAATGAAAGCAATGGTTAAACAGTATGGTGGAAAAATTGTCAATTCTGTTGATCTTGCAACAAACTACCAAATAATGGTGATTACTGAACGAGAACTTCCTGTATCCAGTCAATATCTAAGTAAAGGAATTGATTTGGTGAAACCAATCTGGATATATGAATGCATTAAAAGAGGATGTGTTCTTCAACTAGAACCATATTTTATATTTGCCAGTAAAAATTGGGATAATTTTAACCATATGGTTGATCAATATGGAGACTCATACATCATACACCATCCCTTGAACATTGTTGTTCCCAAACTTTCTGAAAGTGAACTTGAAGACCTTCGTAATGGATTTGATTGGGGTGATCTTAAACCTTGGATCTACTTGTTCAAAGGTTTGTCATTTTACGTGTGTGGGAATAACTTGAGTGCTCGATTTTTAAAGGAAAGAATTGAGAGATTCAGTGGAGACTTGTCGAAACATTTTATCGAATGTTGCTACATAGTAATCCCTGATAACCATTCCAGACCACTAATGCTTCGTGAAATTGATAAGATGTCAAACCAAATTTCTCGCGAAATGGTTATTGATAAAAATGGTGGGTCTTCGAGAATTCCACATTTTGTTACTGAGGCATTCGTTCAGGCTTCAATCAAGATGAATTATATTCCCGATCCTGACGATTACAAGTTTAGGTGATGTTGTATTTATATGTGTTTGTGGGTAACCAGGAGACAGCTGGCGAAGGGAATTTCACATTGAAGGTGAATCACTAGATTTGATAAGTATCCTGCTGATTGCCTTTTAGTATCCAGAGAATGATGGTCTGGGGTTATGTTGCATACATATTGACAAGCCGTTTCAAGTTAGTTAGGTATTCCATAATCGTACTATGCAGGTATATTCCAGTTGAAATTGTTTCATAAAATAATCTTACTTGCAGAGAACATTTAGAAGAAGAAGAAAAAAACGAACACAAAGTCAATTTGTTTTTCTCCGTTCCTTCTATTATTTTTTTTTTTCCTTTTTTCCTCCGCCCGCTTCGCCTCAAAGAGCCCCTTCAACATAATCAGGATGAAGCTCTATTACTCGCATGTTGAATTTCATTTCTATATATACTTTCGTTTAATTCTTCAAAATCTTTTTTTTATCTTCTCTTTCTTCATTCCTTCTTTTTTTTATCATCGATTGGTTTCTATTTCAATTATTTGTTAAATATGGTCGACTACAAAACTTGGTTAAAGGATATTGACAACAATACCAGAATCTCTA
>OKKB01000234.1_pt1 | contig 24484 bp, 9 predicted proteins | sample 1613931 | NCBI WGS metagenome assembly OKKB01 (sample SAMN04436893, study PRJEB24849) | human gut metagenome | biome: human gut; feature: NICU; material: stool | host: Homo sapiens | place: USA: Saint Louis, MO | collected 2012-02-08
TAGACAGGCACAAATACATACGATGACACAACTTTCTCTTCAACTGTGACTGATGCACTCTTGACTTTTTGAATAACCACTCTCATGTTGCCAAATTATGTAGCTCAACTTTTTCTTATAGGGAAAGAAGAAGAATGGATAAATAGACAGCTAAATTTTTTTTTTTCTTATTACTGGATCCTATTGTGCTTTGGGCGAGTAGTTGAACAGAAAAAGAAAACCCAGTCGACTTTTCAGTTTGCCGGAATGGCAACGGGTAGCCAAAAAAAAAAAACTCCGGGGCTAAATGTTTCAAGTTCAGTAATATCATATCTCATACATTTACTGCAGTTGTTCGTCTACTAAGAAATTACACAAATACTTTAAAGCAGCGACAACTTCCCTACCAACAGGCTCAATGTACTTTGCGGGTAACAAAAAACCATGGTTACCTGTATCTCTCAATTTCAACTGGAACGCATAGTCTGCTCGATGATGGTACATATAATCTAATGCTGTTCCAGATCCCAAGTCTGGCATCAAATCAGCGTCACGATCAATACAGGCTGGTAATACATTGTACAGTGTTCCACTTTGCATGCGAATAGCTTTTGCTAGACCCCACGCGACCTCTAACAAGTTTTCTTCATCTCTTGGTTGCTCATTACAAGAAAAGGCATATGGATATAAGATCTCCTGTGAGTAAGAATGCAAGTCAATATAACCCCATATTTTGTGGTTGGCATTGGTATTATTCAAATATTCTGTCCAAATTTGGGATTCAAACGCTTCAAAGGGTGCCTCACCACTGTATTCTTCACCGCATGCCCAATCACTTGATCTTGTCCAATGATAATCGTAAGAATGATCAATATCAATTCCAAAGCATTTGGGATGAATAGTTGGTTGACGATTCTTTCTCCACAATCTGTCTGTGGTCCAAGTGTATTCATACCCGTCAGGGTTAGAAACAGGAATAAATATAAAGTCCAATTTAGACCAGATATCCGAATCAGGAGCATTTTTATAGAATTCAATTAATGCATATATGGAGTACAACACAGACGAAGTTGAAATCCATTCACGTGCATGGATACCGCCGCTCACTACAACAGTTCTCCTGTCGCCATGATCATCATTACCTTCCGAGCTAGGAACAGTGAAATGAACTACCTTGTACTTACGATGTTCATATGTTTCCCCAATCTCTTCAACACTGATTATATCGGGATATGTTGCTTGTAATAGGTCCAACCATGCATCAATAGTTTCTAATGATCGGTACTCTTTGAAAAACAATTCATTAGCAACCACTGGATCTTCATTCAATTGATTAACCTGCAGCGGGTATGTTTCAAATATCTTTTGGGCTAAGTCTCCAACAATTACTTTAAAAGACATTGAAGGGAACATCTCATGCAATTTAGCCAAGCTTTCTTTGTCAATTTGTATATCAATTGTCTTTAAGTTACTTGCATGACTCCATTTTGCAAAGTGAACATTTGCATCTCCTCTGAGAGGCAGACTTATCAAATATTTTCCTAAATCTGGATCATTGGAGTAGTCAATTCTGACTACGTGTTTATCATTATATTGTGATAAATCTATTGGATGGTATTGAGGATCCACTGATGTGTAATGGGGACGAGTAACATCTTTTGAAGAGAATAGGCCATTGAAATCAAATGGGATTTGAATCTGATGAGTGACCACTAGTTGAATAAGAAGTAGTGATATGAGTTTGATACAGTTCATGCTAGTAAGTAGACTAAATTCGTATAATAGCTAGGAACCAAATATATCAATAGTTGAAAGAACAAAATTATGAAAATTGGAGAATTTGGGGAAAGTAAAAAAAAAATATGAGGTGGGTTAAATATCAAAATCAATAGTAAATGTAACTTTAAATATCAATGGATAATCAGAAATATCAGCAACATTGAGAGCAAAGTAGAAATGAAATTTGAACGGAATTATTTTTATTTTTTTTTTTTGCTTCACAACTTGTTTGTTAGAGTTATTGAATTATTATTATTCTCATTCTTGTTACAAATTTTCTACTATGATAAAGTAAAGTCGTGTATTTGTGTGATGAAACGTGATAACACTTGCTTCTCCATTCTACTTTCGTCCTTTTGTTGTCCCTGTCTAACAATTGTTGCATTTGTTTTTGAATGGATTTACAAGTATATGAGTTTGTGAGTTGTCTTATCGTTGTTAAATTCCCATGATCTTTTTATTCTCTATATAGTATGTTGTAAGGCTAGTGTATAGTTAATATAAATGTCTATGAAGAAGTCAAAAAAGAAAGAAAAAAGAAAAAGAACTAATAAATAATTATTACTACTACTGGTCAATTGGTACTGCCAAGTTTTCACATAATAAATGTTACCACTATAAATTAACTATGAGTAATTAACACCATTATGAAAAAAATGAAAAAAAAAAAAAAAAGTTGATTCCTAAATTATCTTTGCAACATCTTCCTGGATTAAAAAACTACCTTCAACAATGCAGAGGAGATTAGTACAGACTGCTTCGTATTTGATTAGACGAAACAACGTGGCATGTAGATTCAGTCGTTATAATGGTTTGCCCGTTGCATCTTATTCTACAAAAACAGTACCTTTTACGGCAGATACTTATTCCCAAAAAGTCCAACGTGATGCAAAATTCAAGCAACTTGAATCTCAAGACATCGAATACTTTAAAAGTGTATTACCTGAGAATTCCATTATTACTGATGAAGACGACTTATTGTTTTTCAACGAAGACTGGATGAGAAAGTATAGAGGTCAATCACAATTGGTTTTGAAACCGAAAACCACCGAACAAGTCGCTTCTATCTTAAAGTATTGTAATGATAACAAGCTAGCTGTTGTACCACAGGGTGGGAATACTGGGTTGGTAGGTGGATCTAATCCAATTTTTGATGAAATCATCATTTCCTTGTCGGCCATGAATAAAATCAGATCGTTTGATCCTGTCAGCGGTATATTGAAAGTCGACGCTGGTGTTATTTTGGAAACAGCTGATCAGTATTTGGCTGAGCAGGGCTACATTTTCCCGCTCGACTTGGGAGCTAAAGGGTCGTGTCATGTTGGTGGCAATGTTGCATGTAATGCTGGTGGTTTGCGTTTGTTACGATACGGTTCTTTGCATGGTTCTGTTTTAGGTTTGGAAGCTGTCTTGCCCGACGGTACAGTTTATAACTCTATGCATTCATTGCGTAAAGATAATACTGGTTATGATTTGAAGCAGTTGTTTATTGGATCTGAAGGTACTTTGGGTATTATAACTGGTGTTTCGATTCTATGTCCATCAAGACCACAAGCGCAAAATGTGGCATTTTTAGCTGTATCGAGTTATGAGGCCGTTCAAAAGGTTTTTGTCCAGGCTAGAAAGGAGTTGCAAGAAATTTTATCGGCTTTTGAATTCATGGACAACACCTCACAAAAGTTGACTGCTAAGCATTTAGGTTTGGAGCACCCTATTGAAAGCGGTGACTTCCCATTCTATGTGTTAATTGAAACCTCTGGCTCCAACAAAGAGCACGACGACGAAAAATTGGAAACATTCTTGGGGAATGCAATGGAAGAAGGTTTAGTCGACGATGGGATTATTGCACAAGATGAGGCTCAAATACAATCATTATGGTCATGGAGAGAATCCATCCCTGAAGCAACCACTATTGGAGGCGGTGTTTACAAGTATGACGTTTCTATTCCATTGGCAGATCTTTACGGGTTAGTTGAGGACATCAATACCAGGTTAAATGATGCTGGAATCGCCAGCTTGGACGATGAATCGAAACCTGTGCTTGCTGCATTGGGTTATGGTCACATTGGAGATGGGAATTTACACTTGAACGTTTCTGTGAGAAAGTATTCTCCTGAAATTGAAACTATCTTGGAGCCATTTGTCTATGAATGGATCGCAAAAAAAAATGGATCCATTTCGGCTGAACATGGGTTGGGATTCCAAAAGAAAAACTACATTGGGTATTCCAAGAATGAGATTGAGGTCAAATTAATCAAAGAAATCAAACAACATTACGATCCAAATGGAATCATGAACCCATATAAATACGTGTAAATGAGTTAGTTAAAACTAGAGTCTGTAAATAACTCTGCTCTATGCAAGAGTCGTTTATATTTCACATTTCTTTATATAGTTATTTATTCATTTATGTCATTGTAGATGTCTTGTCTGTTTTTATTGACGTTCAAGAATATTTAACGGTGACAGACAAAGCCAAAGGTGTAGTAGTTATCCATAATGGAGATGGTATTTACAATAAGATGTTTTTTTTCTATCCTAATTACTTTCCTCCCTCTGCTTGCTTTTACCTTCGAAACTTACTCTAAATTTACTAAACAAATTAATTTATAAAATATGTGTATTAAAACATGTACTAACATCTAAACAGGGATTGTTTGCCTCGTACACAAATATGAACCGAAACTTAAAAACATAATGATAAGAAGAAATTGAAAATAAGGGTATAACAATATTAATCACCAATAACAAAATAAAGCACAGACATCCAATGTGTGCACGAAAAAAGTAATTTTGAAACCAAGTAACCAATAAAAATAAGCCATGAAGCAATAATATGAACTCTTAAAGTGAGATCAAACCGAAATAATGGATGAAAATGAAAAATAATGAAAAGTAAAATAGGACAAATAAGAAGATCTCCTTTGTCTGGAGAAACCGAAACTAAAATTTAAAACCGAAGCTAAATCTCAAAATCCAGATTGATTAAAACAAAAATAACAATGCACTGAGGAAACCGGCAATGAGGCCTAATCTTGGAACAACTGAATTAGCTGCACCTTCAAAAGTACTAACGGCTGCAGAACTGTCATTGGAAATACCAACATATGGAACTAAAGTTGGAGCTGGCCAATTGCTAGTGTTTTCGTTGGTTTCAGTAGCAATAAATTCAGTTTGATCTCTCTTGTAGTTTGCAAGTTTAGCAACACGATACACAGCTTTAGTTGTAGTCAATGGACAGTAGGTTGTGTATGTTGTAGCAACATCAGTGGTAGTCACAGTAACAACGACAACACCAGTATGAGTAGTGTGCGTCTGACAACCATTATCAGCACAACTAGTGACAGTAATGACTTCAGTTGAGTGTGCAGTTGAGGTGACATACGAAGTTATAACTGTTTCATCAGTACCAGCAGTTGGAACAGTGGTGCAGAATGTAGATGGAACTGAAATGGTAGTAGGAGTGGTAACACTTTGTCCAGAAGTAACATCAGAGCAAATAGTCACAGTTGTCTCATAACCATATCCACCAGTAGAAACAGAAATCCAACATGATCCTGTACTAGTACCTGGAGTTGATTCAACACTAGATGTACCTGGTGTGGTAGCAGAACTAGAACCTGGTGTAGTAGCAGAACTAGAACCTGGTGTGGAGCTAACATCAGAACAGATAGTTACAGTGGTTTTGTGACCATATCCACCAGTAGAAACAGAAACCCAACATGATCCTGTACTAGTACCTGGAGTTGATTTAACACTGGATGATCCTGGAGTAGTAGCAGTACTAGATCCTGGAGTAGTAGCAGAACTTGAACCAGGAGTTGTAGCTGAGCTGGATCCTGGAGTTGTTGCAGGAGTGGATTCGATACTAGAAGACGAGCCAGGTGTGGTAACTGCAGTTGATTCACTAGTAACAATAGTTTCTGTTGATGTTAATGGACAATAAGTAGTGTACTCAGTAACTGTACCTGTTGTAGTGACCGTAATAACGGTGACACCGGTAGTAACGACAGTTGGTGTACAAGTGTGGTGATCACAATCAGTAACAGTGATAACAGTAGTAGTATGAGCGGTGTGGGTGGTAAATGAAGTAATCCAATCAGTACTTGTTTTACCAGTAGTAACAGATGATCCTGGAGTGGTAGCTGGAGTCGATTTAGTGCTAGAACCTGTAGCGGTAGCTGGAGTAGACTCGGTACTTGAACCTGGAGTAGTAGCTGGAGTAGACTCAATACTTGAACCTGGGGTAGTAGCTGGAGTTGACCCAGTTGATGATGCAACACTGCTACTACTGGTAGCTTTACTAGTGGAAATAAGGGAAGATAATGTAGACGAAACAGTGTAAACCGAGCAATCAGTAGTCTTTATAACCCACCACCATTTGGTTTTGGTTCCAGTGGTGCAAGTAGTAGAAACAGATGGAGTAGCAGTAGCAGTAGTAGGGACATCGGTTTGAGCAGTAGTTTTAATGGTGGAAGTACTTTGGCCACATCCGTCTGGTTTTGAGAATGACCAAACCCAGGAGAAAGATCTAGTAGACCAAACAACAAGTGTATCTGAGCAAGTGGATTTAACAACTTCGTGGGATGTAGTCAATGGACAATAAGTAGTATATTCAGTAGTCACACCTTCATGGACAGTCTTGGTTTTAGTGACACCAGTAGCATAGGATTGAGTGCCACATCCACCTTTGGAACAAGAAGTGACAGTAACGACAGATGTTGAAGGAGCATAGATTGTAGTCCAATACGTAGTAGCTGGTGGTGGCTTATGATAAACACCAGCAAGCGCAGTGGAAACAATACCAGCAAAGACAGCAATTGATTCCAATTTCATAGCGAATGTGAATTTGTTTGTTGATTGTTGATAGTGTAGAAGCAATTCCTAAAATTAAAACAAATCTTGAACAATTGGTGAAGAATTTGCAGCTTTATTTATACTCGAAATATTTCGTTTTCTATTCTTCACAAGCTTGCTGATCCCTAATGGCGGTAATAACAAGATCCACAATGCTAATAATAACATGAAAGGGTGAGATTCAGTTTGTCGTACAATTGCCTCAGTGTATTCTCTCTCACTCCTTCTTCATGCTTGATTAAATTCCACCTTCACTAAATTCCGGAAGGTCTATCTGATAATAAAACACTTAGTTCAATGCATCCTGTAGCCCTGAAATTGACTTTGTAACTAAAGCTCTGATATGCAATGCCTAATCAACATCTGCGCAACCCATGCATAGACGATTAATTCCTCCATATTTGATTATTCTCCCATATACCAAATCAGTGCAAATAGAAACCAGAACTGAAAAAAATATAACAAATTTAGCGAGAACATTTATTATTTTTTTTATTAATAAATGAAACAGCAAAAAAAAAAATATACAGATATGTCTCGGTTCATACACGACCTCGCTGCATCTATACTTGCAAAACTACTTTAAATTTTTTTTTTTTTTTCCTTAAGATTGAAAATCATTTATTTTCCTCAGGCGTATCGCGTCACCAGGACGTTTATGGAAAAATAAATACTAGCAGCTCTTCATTAAACTTCGCCTAAACTTGATAATATTAGTCAATGGTTATTCATTTTCCGTTTTTTTTTTCTATTTTGTTTAAACTAAACTATCTTTAGTGAACAATTTAAGTATTGTATTAAGTTAGTCTTAGAAAGTACTGACATCATGGATTCATATTTCAAGTTTAATCATGGAGAGACAGAGTTGTATGTTTTGTTGTGGTAGCAGCAATCGGTGTTAACACCGAACTATACTAATTAAAAAGATTAAAAACAAAAATGAGTACACAGGCTGAAAAGAGATTGTTTAACTAACATAGGGGGGTCAATCCAATTAGAAGTTCTGCTCTTATCCCTTTTAATCAAGCTCCCTTTCAGCTGATTTCCAGGAAGGAGAACATGGGTACTTCTCACATTTCCATATCTTGTTGAAACTATAGAATTCTCTCATCCCTTTGGAATAAAAATTCAACACCATCGACAGTTTAGATGATGCATTGAGTGAGTATAATTGAAGATGATGATGATGGGAGAGTTTTGTAATTTGGGAAAACACCCAGAAAAAAAATATTGATACGGGCGTTTATTTGCAGCTATACTGAATGAGTGTTTCAAAGTGGGCGCACCCAAAACAAGAGCAAGATGAAAGGGAAAGAGGGGGTGCGAAAATGAACGGAAAAAGAAAACAAAGTTTTCAGCCCAGTAACTAAGAACAACAACAGAGGGTCTTCCCAAAAAAATGGTTACAAGAAATAAAGCTATATTTGTAAGTCGATAAGGGGTGGAGGGGCTGTGGATAGGGCTAGAAAAAGTAATTTCTCTTCAAAAAATTGAGCTGTTAACTTTCCTTGTTTTGAAGCTCTCTCATTGACAATGAAACAATTGTTTCAAAACAAACGATTGTTAGTGGTGGTGAAAGTAGGGTGGGCCGTATAAAACTCTCAGAGCGAAAAATTTCGACTATTTTTTTTTCATCTACACAAAATTGTATGCAGAAGATTGGGAACATCTACAAGACTTGATTGCAGCAATTACAGGTTTCATGATAGTTTTTCTGTGTTTTTTTTTCTTCAACTTCTAATTAAGGTTGAAAGGGTATTTTAATGTTTTTACAGAATTCTTTGAAAATCTTGATTCACATTAATTATACTCAATAAGGAGTTTAAATTGTTTGCATTCTTAAGTGATTTAAAGGATTCAACGCTCAGTGTGAAATCAATGGGATCAGCACTAATAAAGCAAAGCAAATCATTATTACTGGTCTACAATTGCGAAAAAAAAAAAATGATTGTCCATTTTTAATAATGTAACCACGTTTAAAACATATTCATTAGTTTCAAACGGTATAGAAGAATAATATTTAAAGTATTTTTTCTGTCTTTGTCCGTTTTTCAAACGAATTGATTATTGTTCCACATTTCGTGTATCTGCAGAATGTGCTTTTGATATCTTCCTTGAATGTGAAAAGATTGGTGGATATTGTACGCACCCCCTATTTTTTTTTCTCTGGATTTGAAAGAAGCAAGCTGTATCAGATGAAAATGTTCAATTCAACTTTAGAAGGTAACTTTAAACAATTTCTTTTTGTGTCTTTCCAGAACTTCTAAAATTAAAAAAATGGGATAATAATAGTTTACTTGAAACTGTGTGGTTTCTTAAATATTTTTCTTAGTGTTTTTGAAAAAAAAATTTGAATAGAAGTGAATACATCATCGTTTTGATTGATCCAAAAGACAGCCCACGGGTATACTTTTCTTCCTTCCTTCAATTGATTCTTTGATCTACCATCAATGATTAAGAAATTTGCACCCTAAACATCTTATAGAGTTAAATGTTATTGAACGTTCAACAACTACTTGCCACTTTAGAATTTTTTCGCCAATGTATGGACGAAATTTTAGTGCTCGTTCAAAGAACAAAATGGAGGATAGTATACGTACGTGAAATTAGAGCTAAAATGAAATAGCAATATAACGCAAAACAAGTGAACTAGCTCGGGAGAGATATTATCCCTCCATTCCTCTCTATAAGGTTACAATTAGGAGAAGTAGGGGATATCAATTAGTATTATGAAGTTTTAGTTTCTACTATAAATCCCGTCAAGTGAAACATTAGATGTGCTACAGAATATAAACCTTTATGTTGACTTTGGTTGTTGCAGTAGGTTTCTAGACTTGCTAAAACCTACTGCAAAAAAAAGAAAACCGAACCCTTCGATTGGTTATGAGTTTGGTTTTTTTTTTGAATTATTTTCGTTAACTTTTCACAGCAAAATTTTTTTCTTCTCATTTTCATCTCTTCTATCTACCCCCTAGCAACAACAACCTCTCCTTATTCTCTTTTTTTTGTTTTCCCTAAAATCAATTCTTGTTTGAAACTCAACTGATTGTTTAATTCCTGAAACAGAATTGGATTTAATCTTCTGTTCAAAGGCATTATCTCTCTATCAATTACCTACTTTATTTCTTTTCCAAAAAATTACTTTAACATATCAGTTAGATTTAATATTCAGATTTATGTTTCGTTTGGTATGGTCACTTCATAGTGCCAAAGTTATTGTTGACATTTTTATGAACGGTTAAATGACTCTCTTCGTATTACTCACATATACATTTACATATATCAAATACACAGATTGATTTATTCTGGCCAAGTTTTTCTGAAGAGTGTAAGAGAATGGAATGTTCTCTAAAATTCTACTATAAACAGCAAGTATATTATTATTAATGTTTAAAATTAAAAATATCACCTCCCTATCATTTTGTGTTTGTGTTATATGTGCTACTACTGTACAACTGCTTATTATAGTTACTATTGTGCTATTTTTCGGCTATAGTCAAACCCTATCCATTTATTGTTCGCTTTTATATTTTTCCCTTTCAACCCTTTCTTCTTTTTTTTTTGTTTCATTTAAAGAAAATAAATCTATAACCAACTCTCATAATTGGGGCGAGTGGCTACAGCTATATTGAGCACAATAAACTCCTTTTCAGTTTTTTTTTAACTACTTTACATAACTATGGGCTCATTCTGTCTCCTAAAATTCCAAGAAAACAAATGGCTTGATCAATAAATAGATGAAACAGCAGTTCAATTACATACTAAAACTGAAATGAGGTGAGGCGGCGGGACATAGATAATTAAAAGCAACAAAGTATTGACATTGGGTGATGTGAAATTTGAAAATATATCTCAATCATTCGAGTGCTGGAAAAAACAAAAATTTAGGAGATTTGCTGTAAATCCAATTCAAGGAAACAATCAGGCAACACCCTATTCTTTCTTTTTCTTTTTTTAGAGACTCTTATACCTAAGTGGGTTATGTTATTACTATTTACATAATAAATTAGATTCTTTTATTAAGAAAATTATTATCATCTCCAGTATATGCATTTGAATTAATACAAATGAATATTGGGAAATTTGAGAGAATTGGCAACTTTTAGCGTTATATAGTATCGAAACAGAGTTTGATAAAGGTGAGGATGTATATTTCACGATGTTTTATCGACAAAAAGATATTACTACTTCAGTAGTATACAATTTTGATGAAAGACACTTCTGATTAATTCGTGATTACATTGATTGTCAAAGAAAGAAGGTAATTGGATCTTTGATCTGTTGCTGTTTTGATTATCCATTTTTTTGATTTCGGAGGGTAGATCCGCGAATATCAAAGATAGATATTTAGATTTACAATTTTCAAACAAACAGGACAATATTACGTACTCTTTTAATACTTTCCAGATTGACCTACAAATGTATTATTTCAAAACTATCCTGTCTAGTCTTGTTGTTGTTGTTCCACAATAGTTGTTGAAATTATTTTTGACTAGTATAATTGGCGTATGGTTTTAGTGATGAAAAAATAGCCAGACTCGACTTTCGGATCAAGTTCAAGTTTCCCTCATTGATAGAACTTCTAGTATTTGCTGGATTACAAAGTTTGCATAGTCTTGTTTCTCGTTGTACTTTCTAAGCCTCTCGGGTACACTTTTTCAACAATGAATACTCTTCCGTTAAGTTATTGTACATTTTTTTGAGAACGAAAATTTGACAATTGAAATTGGTATAGCAGGCAAGGAACTATGATCCACCTCAAAAAAAAGAGATAATATCAGAAGTTGGCTTAATGCTAGGTGTAAATATTTACTGTTTCTTCATTCCATATACTACCAGCAAGAGTTTTTTCTCCTCTGTATATTTACGGAAGTATGTTATCTAAGGAAATTCACTTTTATGAACATCTACTTATACGATATGAAAGTTTATTATTGGTTTCTAAATTATATAGTTTCATTTCACATTATTATTTCCTTGTTTTTGCAGCTTTTGCGGAGCTCAACTTAAAAAAAAAAATACGTACCAACTAACACGACTGTTTTGATAAAGTCTTTTTCAAACTGAACAATCCACGAAAAAAAAAAACCAAGGGAGATCACCTACAGTTTCAAAACTGTTTACTTCTTCCAAACCTCTCACCCTTCATCGTCATTGCATCCTATTCTTTCAATTCCCAGCTTGCAATTTACCTTCAGTCTTTTATATACCAAAATTTCAAACCGATTTCTTTCCTTTGCTATCATATAGACGCCCTATGACAATTTACTCATTTTTTATATTTGATCGTCACTGCAATTGCATTTACAACAGAGAGTACACACACACTGCCTCATCCAACGACACTTTGTCAGGACAAATAAATAAAAGCAATGATTCTAATAGCTCGAAATTATTATTTGGAATTTTGTATTCGTTGAAAACAATATCTAATAAATTGGCCAATGACGAGGAAACTGAAATGAATGAATTGAAATCGTTCACCATTGGTTCGTTTAAAGTCCATTTTTGGGAGTCATTATCACGGTTTAAATTTGTTATTGTCACCAATGGAGAAGTCAGTCAATTATCTGATGTTTTATTTGAATTATATCTGAATTATTTCATCAAGTATGTTGTTAAAAATGGATTGATGCCCGTGGAATTCACTGCCGAGGGTGAGTATAGCAAGATAAACAATGGTAAGTTCATTGAAGAAACTGATAACTATTTACAATCTTTATCAATATTTCGATCATAGAAAAATAAGCTTTAAAAACAAATGATCAGAGTGTGGTAATTTAAAGTACAGCAATTGTTTTGCCCATACCGGTCACCATATAATAAGAATAGAAAACCAAGTTAGTTCACATTTTATGTCTCTCTTGGTGGCTTGTCGTTGATTTCATCAGAACGTCATACATTCTACATTTAGTATGCCTATAACAATTTCAATAATAGAAAGTAAATTACCAAACTTACCTGGACACTCAAGAGCAACTGAATAGCCCTATAATACAGCACTTAGTGTGTCACCAATGTCCAAGCACTGTCGTTGTTCCTGATTGGCTAGATAGATTTTATAGATGAGAAAAAAAAGCAAAAGAAATTGCTTATCTTCTTGATAAAAAAATTGAACGGGATGCCGGTGCAAGATTGATCGGAGAGCCGAACAAGTTTAGATGCGTCTTGCGTTGTCTATATAGAATTTTTCTTTACATACTTTTTTTTTTTTGACATATTTTGCATCAAAGAAATCTTGATTTTTTTATACACATTATTCCTTTTGCCCCTTGAGAGGTCTCTAATGACAAATAACAAGTTCATATCTATTCTAGAAGAATATATAACAATTTAACATTCGTCTATTTTAAATTTTTTTTTTCTAGTTTTATCAAAGAACTCATTGATTGTACCTCATCCTTACTTGTTTGAATTCTCACAAACCATAGCATATACACATACAGCATCACTTACTATGGCTGTCTCATTAGATCCACGACCTACAATATTCACATCCAGTCATCATGAGATCATAGTAGTCACATTGATTTGTCTTGCCCAATTTTTCACTCAAGCGGGAATCACATTATCATTGTCGACCATGAACATAATTCTAAAATCCTTCGATACCATCGATTCAGCAAAACAAGTTTGGTTTATGGGATCATATGCATTAACTGTGGGGACATTCATTCTCATTAGTGGGAAATTAGGTGACTTATTGGGATTAAAATTAATTTTTGTTATTGGATGGATTTGGACCACTGTTTTTTCTGCAATCACAGGATTATCAAATTATGTTTCTGTTGAATTTTTCATTATTTGTCGTGCTTTGCAAGGTATTGGATTTGCCCTCTTGATACCGTGTGGAATGGGTATCTTGGGAAACATATATCCTAATGGTGAACGGAAAAATCTTGTGTTTGGTTGTGTGGGTGCTAATGGGCCTGCAGGAGCATTCTTTGGGGCATTCATAGCGGCCTTGATTGCACAATTGTGGTGGTGGCCATGGATATTTTGGCTATTAAGTATAGGTTGTGTCGTGTTGACGATAATTTCCATGATCTACATCCCACCAATAACTCATCACAAATTGGAAAGCTATAGTGAGTTCTTTAAAAGAATCGACCCTCTAGGGACATTAACTGGGATAATAGGATTGATTTTATTTAATTTTGTATGGACTCAAGGTCCCGTGGTAGGATGGAATACGGCTTATATAATTGCTTTATTGATTATTGCTGTATTACTGATTGTTGCATTTTTCATTATTGAACTATATATTGCCAAATATCCATTAGTGCCGAAATCAGTTTTCAATCTTAAAATCGGAATGGTCTTGGCATGTATCAGTTGTGGTTGGGGGTCATTTGGAATTTGGCAATATTATTACTGGAATATTATTTTGAATCTACGAAAATATACTCCCATTGCTGGTTCTTTGACTTATGTTCCATTTTTGGTCATGGGGATAATTGCAGCTATTGCCTCATCAATAATTATTTCTCATACAAAACCATCGTACATAATTTCCTTTTCGACAATTTGCTTTATGGTGGGATGTCTCATGTTATCAGTGACACCAATACAACAATCCTATTTCCGATTAACATTGGGACAAATGTTCATATTGTGTTGGGCGATGGACATGTCGTTCCCCGCTGCTTCCATTATCTTATCTGACTATTTGCCAAACCATCATCAAGGTATGGCTGGTTCATTGGTGTCTACGGTGATAAATTACTCGGTCAGTTTGTTTTTGGGTATGTCTAGTTGTGTGGAGACCGAAATTAAACTCAGTACGCACAATGTCTTGCTTAGTTATAGAAGTGGATTATACTTTGGAATAGGTGTTGCTAGTTTGGGTATCTTCTGTTCCTTAATATTTATATTTGTCCAAAGAAATGACGGCAAAGGTACGAATGCTTTATTAGTAGATCTGGAAGAAGAGATTATTAGGGAATCAACTGAAGATGTCATGGAGAAAAAGTGAAAAAAAAAAGGTGTGTTTACTTAATTAGGAAATAAACGCCTACCGAAATTGTATTTTTCTTGTACCTTCGTTCGTTGTAGTAGTGATAGTAGTCGTAGTAGTGACTCCTTTTTCTTTCTCCACGTACAAGAATTACGGGACAGTGAAAAAAAAAAACGTTCGTTATTCACTACAGTTATTAGTCCTGACAGTGTATAATACTATTTATTTTCAATGAAGTTAATCACACTTTTAGGATTACTTCCATTCACATTAGCAAGAACTTTTCATATAGCAACTAATCAAAATGTTGCGTGTTTAGAAATAAAAGCTCCTACAGCTATTTCATTGACTAAAACAATTGGTACAGCTAGTGGAGAAAATCCACCAGTATTGATATTTAATTATGACGAGAAACTTCTTTTACCAATTCCTAATTTCGACTATTTGGTGACTGATGGTAAAATTGACGATTATTTCAATGAAGAAGGATTCACGTTTGCCAAAGGATTCATTGGATCTTCCTATAATGATATTTTGATTGATAAATTGACGTACGATGTTACAACTCCAGGTACTTATTGTATATATTCTCCTTTAATTGATGGCTACGAATATCGCGTTGATGTTGAAGAATCATCAATCCAGTTTGATAATGTTGTTTTTTGTGTTGTTAATATTATTGTTAATTTATTCTATAACCAATTTTTCAGTCGTCAAAATAAAGTGCTATTCAAACTAATTGGTAAATTTGAATTAATAAAAGTGGGCATATTTGCTGTTTCTTTATTGCTTTCATTGAGATTCAATATAATAAATTACACCGAGGATATTGTGTCTGCTGTCGATGATGTATTTACTATGGTATTTTTGATGGGGTATGGAACACTTTATTCCAGTTATAAAGACCAAGATATTGGAAAAATTGTTATTGTTACATTATTCACCGTTACACCAGCCATCGCCTCCCGTTTTTTTGACCTAAAACTGGATGTTACGAATTTGGTAATCAATAACGAATACTATAACGTTGTTGATGGTGTTCTAGGGTCAGGAAAATTTGATGGATTGAGTGTAGTACAAAGAATAGTAAGAGACGTCAAAGCTCACAGGTTTAGTGCTGCAGTGGCTGCATTATTTGGAGTCAGTAAACTTGTTAAATTTACCATGTACATAACTACAATCAGACAAACATTGAACAAATTGACTCCTGGTGGAACAAAATCTGGATACATTTATACAGTTGTATTGTGGTTATTTGTTTATCCATTTGCTAGCTTTGCCTTTTATCCTGATTTGGTATATAATTACTACTTGGTTACTGACTATGGTCTGGTCCTAAAACAATTTTTACTCGAGAGTGTTAGAGACAAATATATAGTCCTAATGGCAGATGAATGTCATTGGGTTCTTATCTTTTTGATTTGGTTTGTTGGCAATAATGGATTGACAGTAGAGCCCACTAGTCTGAAGAAAGATGAGTAAAATCAGTAATAACTTAATGTTTGTATTATTAGATATATGAGCGTGTCGATTGTTGTACCACTTTTGTAACAAGGGAAAACAAAAAGGAGCCAAAAAAAAAAAAAAATGAAAACACCAAAATGCACATAAACAAATAAAAGTAAACAAATACTAAATCCACGCTTTCTCTTTCAATCATTGACTTCTTGTTATACGATAGACAACAAGTACCCTCTTTACTTGAATCTAAAAGAACAACAATTACTTTCCTGTATAAATAAATTGGTTGCTGTTATTATTTGTTTTTAAGAATATTTGTTCATAATTTGTTTCATACTTGTTTCAACAAATGACAACACCATCATACACCAAGAACTTGAATATGAACACGAAATCTTCAAAAGAGCAAACAAGATCGAAACGACCACTTTCTGAAATATCACCCAATTTAAGACGAGATCCATTGAAAAAGCGAAGAAATTCCTTAGGTTTTGAAATGGCCAGTATTCCTCTGAATTCCATAAAATCTTTTCCATCAAGAATTCCTCCTCCAACTGCATCAAAGTCAGCCACTATAGCTTCTTCTTCTTCTTCTTCATCATCATCATCGATGCTGTCTTTATCATCTATTCCACAAGGTATTCTATCGATTCAAGAAAGACTAAGACGGAAAGCAAGTGTTAATGACAATAATGGACAATCATCATCGAGTTTTGCTGCGAGACCTCAATCAACTGTATCCAGATCCAATGAACTCCAAGAAGAATATTATTCACTAAATGAACTATACAAACAACAAGCTAGTCTGTATGAAAAATTAGAGGTTGAATTGGGAAAACTAAAAGAGATTTATAAAAATTACTATTATAAAATTGACCTAATTAATGACTTGGTTCATCAAAAGCAGAGTGAATTTGAAATATTGGAACATGATATTATCAATGATGTTGAACAAGAAGAAAAATTAACGTATTCCAAATTGCATGAAAATAAAATAAAACTAGATGGACAATTTAAAGAGTTGGAGTTTGAAATGTTAAATCAATTGGAAGATGCCAAACAATTTGACTTTAAGGAATTATTAACCAAAATTGAAAGTTTAAAAACAGAAAAGATGACAGTGTTGTCTGAGTATGAAAAAGTTATGTCAGAAGTGAATGCCAAGTTGAATGCTGAAAGAGAACAATTTAGCAAAGATTTAGAGGATAAACTTCATCCATTAAATAAAAATAAACAATTGATAAATGATCAATTGATTAATAAAAAGGATGAATTGACTAAACTTGAAACAAATTACAATGAGCTTAAAGACCAACTTGCTGAAAGAAATGATTCTATAGACTCTATTAAACATGAGATTGCTAACATCGAACAAGAGATGAATAATTATCAAGCAACTAGGAAAAACTTGGAATTGAAACTATCAGAAGCCGAACTGGAATTACATGAAGCATTGGCTAAAGATAAACAGGAGCAAAGGGAATATGACAATGTTCGTTCTGAATATTCAGTACTACATTCCAAAATTGCCAAACATGACGAACATCGACGAATTTTGGAGAATTCAATCATGAAAATACAAGGAAAATTTAGAGTGTATGCCATTGGCGAAGATCTTGACACGTATAACAAATGTTTTGCGAAAGATACTCCATCTTCATTTATAATTGATGAATTTCAATGTTTAGTGCAGTCAACATTAAAAGGTCACAATGTAGCCATAATTAACAATTATCTTCGTGGGTCACAAATTGTCATTGACTCGTATAAGAACATTCAAAGACAACAGAAATATATTTACCAATGTATATCGATTAAAAATGGTGATAAAAATACTGATATTTGTGATTTGTTGAATTCTAATGCCCCAGTCGACTCGCTATTCCAGCACCAACAAATGGTCATTGACGATTTTGACCAATTTAAACAAATTGTCAAAAAAATTGATGCCACATTATCGCAAGAAATCGCCATTCATATAATTTCAACAGATAAGTCAAAATTAATGATTATTGATTGCTCAAGAATTGATCCAGACCAACAAGACAAGATTCTTGAAAAATTCAAATCCAATAGCTCGCTTGGGTTTTTGGAAAAATTACTTACTTGGATATACCATAATTGTTCTACATTATTCTTATACGAACCAAAAACTTCTCAATCAAATAGTCTACTAAAATTTATCAATTCTATAGATTCGCCTATTTAGTCAAGAAAATAAAAATACAATTTTTCTTTTTTTTAAAAAAAGTCTCATAATGTTACATAGTCGACACTAAATCGTGCAATACCCATTTTAGTTCATCGGTGGTTCCAATATGAGCATCGGGTCTTAGGATTGGTGTAGAAACTGGTGCAGGTGTTTGTGCTGGGGCAGATGCTGGTGCCTGAGCAGATGTTTGTACTGGTGTCTGTGTTGCAGTAGGTGTTTGCAAAGGCTGGTTCGTGTCTGTCTTTTCTGATACTGCCGCCGTCGAATCTGTTTTGTTTACTACTGGCGAATTAGTGGTAGCACCAGCGGAAGAACCACCAGCACTACTACCTTTATTATTACCTGGCTTGGTAGTCCCAGTGGAAGCGTCATTGGTAGTGGCTGCTTGACGTTCTTTTGCAAGATACTCTATACTTTTGGGTGGCAAGTAATAATTCAAGTCATCATTAATCATGTCGTCATTCTCAAGCATAACGTTAGATAATCTCAATTTGGGACCTTCCGATTCGACTAAATGAGGATACATTTCCAATGTGTCATGCAAATCTTCAATACACAAGGTGATATCTTTGCTTGATGGTAACGCATTCTCGTTGCTAATATTCTGAGCGTCTTCGTTGGGTTTTATGTATGGGATATAATTATCATTGGTATATTTATTCTTCCGATATTTGGCAACATCAATAGCTGTTTCAACAATGTTCTTCAAATGTGATTCCAAACCCAATAGCATCACTTCCATCACCCCAGGGTTCAACCCACCAGTTAACCCATGCTCTCTCATGATCATTAACATCATTCTCGATAAATTATCATAATCAGGGATCTCGTAATTTTCAGTGGCTATTGGTGTATTTATCCCATTCAACACATCCTGCTGCCATTGAACCAAATTATTAACTTGCAATTGCTGTTGTTCTTTGTCCTGAATCATAGGGATCTTGGGTAAGATTGCATGTCTAGTCAAGATAATATCGGTGGCTATTTTACCCTTTTTACCACTATCTCGGGATATATCAATTATTCTTTTACGCTCTTTCACTGGTAATCCCATGATCACCGATTTGAATCTTTCAAATTGAGTGTTTTTATTCTTCGTGACCTTACCAGCTTTTTTATTCCAGAAACCTGCAAACTCGGTTGATAAATCTGACGAATTATCCTTTAAACTATTGGCAAAATTTAATAAAAGTAATTTGTTATGATATTTCAACAAATTCTTCCCCTTTAATATGGGCGTTATCGTTGATATCAACTCAGCACGAGACAACTTCCCTATCAAAAACAAACTCAAAGTTTCATGATACTTTTCCCAATTCTTACCTAGTTTATTTTGAAACTCTCTTATTAATCGCTCTAGCTCTAACCGTTTATAGCTTTTTATTTTCTTTGGTGAACCATTAGTGAGGTGAGTGGTAGTTGACGTGCCATGCGCTTGATGGGTTGGTTTAAGAGCAGCTAATCCATTTTTCAAAGGATTGATAGTAGTTGTAGAAGATCCATCAGCGATTTGAGATGTCATAATCAAAGAAATAGTAACTCAAATGTAAATTGCCAAAATAAAAGGTATTATTGGGGGGAATTTAATACCGATAATGATTTGATTTACTTTGTTTGACAAGATAAAATAATGTATTGAAAAAATAAAAATAATGCGTTAGATTTAAATGAATTGACGTGTGGCTAGATATGTCAGGAGTATATTTATCAAATATACTATGTCTGGATAAAAATGGATAAATACTGACAGTTCTAGAAATGATGTAATGATTGATTGATTGATTGATTGATAAATGGATTGATTGATAGATGAAATTGACTTAAATAAAACTCTGGAGTATTCAAGTTTGCGTCGGTTCAGGCTTGTTTTTTTTTCGTTGTGTTTTTTTTTTTGGAGGGGTCGTTGTTTGGTCTCTAGATTTCATAGATACTCTCTCACTTGAAAATCACAGGTAGCTATGGAACCAAGATAGATTGAAAGAAAGAAGTGCACTGGTAAGGTCAACATTTAAATAAACATAGTTGTGGGGCATCAGATACAATAACTAAAAAATAAACAGGAACATGTTTGCTATACTCTGCAGATAATAACTAGAAGTTGAGATGGCGTAAACTGAATAAACCATATATACTCCAAAGTAGTATTGAGTATATTTAAGCTTGTGCACGACCTTTTTTATTCTGATTATAGTTGGACTATTCTTACACGCTTTACATCAATTACAATTGATGGTTACAGTACTGGCAGTTATTGCATTACTTGATTTGTTTTCATTAATGTTTCTTTAGTTTTTGATAGATTGCTATACACCAGATATCTGTATTAAATCACTTTGTGGTCTACATAAATAAAGAAAGATTAAATAAAGAAGGACAAAATATTTTATGAAATCGGCCCGAATCTATTAGCCCTATTTTTTTTTTGTCCTTGTCCCCTCTCATAATAACTATATTACTAATTTAATCACCATATATTAAAATCTCTTTACCAAACACATACATATTACTTTGATAAAAGAGTTATTAATATTATTTTGTGGAAAAAAAAAACATTAATCCGAAAATTAAATTAAAGTATTTTTCCAGGCAAAGAACTTATCGTTAAATTACAACTACATCCACAACGATAAGAAAAATTCTAAAGTGTAATCAAAACAAAAAAATAAACGGTCTTAAATCCGTATTAATAATAAAACTCAGCTCTACTACGGCGGTTATTCTGTGTAGAAATGCGTGGTCCGAGTAATAGCAGCAACAATATTACCGAGAGTTTATAATTACCAAAACAATAATGATTATTTCGTGCGAAAAAAAAAAAAATAAAATAAATAAAATTATATAATAATTGATGAGTTTCTCCGCAAACTTTTCATAGTTTAATTTTCTGTACCAATACTAGCTATACACTCGGATTTCAAATGTCTCATGATGATTCAAATCTGAATTCAAACCCCAGCTCAAATCCAACCTCCAATCCTGTGTCAAAGCCGTCTGATATGGGCAGATCAAGCAACGACAGTGGCTCCGAACCATCAATACAACATTTTACGTTAGCCCCACTCGAACCACAAGGCGATGAAGAGGATATGGAAATGGGTGAGCCAATATCACGACAATCAACCTTTCTTGAGAGAGTACAATCTCGATATTCATTTTTCCACGAGAATTTGCGAGCTCAAAGAAAGGAATTGTCCATGAAATATCTTAAAATTTATCTAGTCATGGCCATTGGTTGCTTAGGAGTGTTTTCTATATATTGGGGTTCAATGTATCAAAGAGAAACCCGAATTAAAAACTTGAAAATGTTGGTAGTTTTAGAAGATGAAGAAATTAATGGCATCCCTCCACTTTTTGGCAATCAGCTTCGTGATTTATTGGCCACCCCAACGGCTAGAACACTCGGCGATTGGAAAATATATAACACTAGCGAATTTGAAACTATTGCATCAAAACACAACAACACAATAAATGAAGAGGTCATTCGTCAAATTCATCATCAAAATTATTGGGCCTCGATATATGTCAAGCAAAATTCATCTTATAACATATACAATGCATTAGCCAATGGTAATCAGTACAATGTCAGTGACTCTGTGTATTGTTACTATGAAACAGGAAGACACCTAACTAGTGTTGGCCCATATGTGGTGGCATCTATAGATGCCATTCAAACTATGTGGTTGGATCAAAACCTGGTGATGAGGGACATTGTGAGAATTGGTAATATAACTCTTGACAATGCAAACTCGGTTGCTGTCGCCACTACCGCCTTGGCATTCCAAATAATTGATATGAGACCATCTACTAGTGGAGTTTTAGTTGCAGCTTTACAAATTGGTCTTCTTTATCTTGTCATTGTTAGTTTTTTCAGTTTCAATTTTTTTGTCGATATACACCGATCAGTGGCATTAATGGTGAAGCAAAGAAACTTTTTACTTTATCGAGTTTTTGCATCAATCATATCGTATTTTGTTATCAGTTTAATGTTTGGTTTGGTTACTTTAGCGTTTCAAGTTGATTTTGCTGTTACATTTGGTAAATCTGGCTTCTTAGTTTACTGGATGGTAACATTTTTAACAATGTGGAGTGTTGGATTGGCTAACGAATTGGCCGCTATGCTCATACTTACTATCTATCCACCAATGGTTGGGTTTTGGTTGATCTTCTGGGTAATTATAAATATCACACCCACATTCACACCAATTGCTTTGTTACCTGAATTTTATCGGTATGGTTACGCCATGCCATTGCATAATGCTTTTGAAATTTATTCTGTTATTTTTTTCAACACGTATAAGGGATTAATAGGAAGAAGCATTGGAATCATAATTGCATGGGTGGTATTTTTAACATTAATGGCACCAATAGTGGTGGTTTACTTTGGTAGCACTATGAGTAAAAAAGCTGCTGCTGCCGCTGCTGCTGCAAAAAAGGAAAAGGAAAAGTCAAAGTAATTTGAACTGATATTTTTAAAACGCTTATATAGGTATGTAATCATTTGAACTAATGTATCATTAACTTCAGTTTTCTCGTAAAAGAAAAAGAAAAGAATCAGAGATGTCAATATACAAAAAACAAAGGTGTATTCTAGACTCAAGTGATAGGATTTCTCGGTTGTTTCATTAGTAAAAGTTGAAAGGTCACAAGAAGTGCTGCTTATAAATATTCACCGTATTTGGATACAGTTTGCCCTTCTTTTAGTATCAAAACAAATTGAAAAAGAATATAGTCTAACAGTTACACTTGTTAAGTACTTCGAAAAACTAAAAAGCTACCAAGTAGAAGTTACCAAGTTCACAACATAAAACACTCTACACTACACGTCATAGAAACTCAAATATAAAATTCATTGCTCCAGTCCTTTTTTCAATAAAATCCCAGCATTTACAAAAAAGTATAAAACTATTGACTACTAAGTTGTATTTATTATGTGTTTAGTCAATTTTTTAGAACGATCGAATGAATAATCGAAATGTTTATATGACAATTCAGAACTAAAAAATATACCGCATTGACTACAGAGTTTAAACAGATGACATAACAAGAAGCTTAAAAATTCATTATGATAAGTAAAGTTTAAATATTTTAAAGCTATTGGTATCGCAGATTTGAACCGCACAATAATAATTCGTTATAAGAATGAAGCTACAAATGATAGAATTCTATCACCTCATTTTATACATAAACTGGGCCAGCTTCAGTCTAATCTTGAAACAATTTGATCAATTCGATACTCTATAGAAAAAAAAGACTCTAAATGCTATATCTAAAATTTGGATTTTCTTTATCTGTCAAGTCGGCGAACTCGTAGTTTTCAATATGACTCATATCAACTGGTGGTCTTGAGTTTCTTTTCTTGTTTTCAATGTAATAAGAAACATAGATTGCAATCAATATAAACAATGAAACAAACCCACAAACAACAATAGCAACTTTTGCTCCGGTGTAGCCTGGTGCTTGTGTACTGATAAATGTTTGTGGTCCAATTAAATTCCCAACACAATAAGCTATCAAGAACATGGCATTGGTGGTCACCTTCTTTGTATGCCCAGCAACGTTAGAAGATACACACGACAAACAGCAAATAAACCCAAGTGGCCCTAACAAATTAAGATAGAAACCAGCCAATCTTGCACTAGTGCCTTTGCAAAAAGCCAAGAGACAATTTGCTAAGACAGCAATAGATGTTGTAATAATACCCATCAACATACGTGATGGGAAAAATTTGCAAACCCAAGCAAACAAAACACACCCAACAATTTCAACAGCTCCTTGGGGCATTTGTATCAAAAGCGATTTAGATGGGGTGTAACCAAAATCTTCGTTTAACAAAATGGTACCAAAACTTGTCAAGCCTCCATTTGGAATATTACCAGATAAGGCAAACAAAAAAAACAACCAAGTTCTGTGATCAGTCAATGCTTCGATGAATTGATGCTTTTTGAAATGTGTGTTACCAAAACCTTGTTGATTAGTTCTTATACGTTCCACTACCATTAATTTTTCCTCGTCTGTTAAAAACCAAGCACCTGCTGGTGTGTCAGGGATATGAACCATAATTATGAATCCTAAGAATATCGTCAAACAACCAGTGACGACAAACACGAGTTTCCAAGCTGGTAAAGAATAGTTTCCATTATTTTTAAATAACCCATAAGCAATAGCCAGTCCTACAATAGTACCTATACCATTAGAAGCAAACCACCAAGAAGTTCTAAGGAATTGTTCCTCCTTTCTGT
>OKKB01000235.1_pt1 | contig 24438 bp, 12 predicted proteins | sample 1613931 | NCBI WGS metagenome assembly OKKB01 (sample SAMN04436893, study PRJEB24849) | human gut metagenome | biome: human gut; feature: NICU; material: stool | host: Homo sapiens | place: USA: Saint Louis, MO | collected 2012-02-08
TGGTAGTTAATATCGACATTGTGTATTGAATGACAGTAGTAGTGTAGGTAATGTGTAAATGTAATGAATAGATGTATAAATGTAAGGCTGAATAGAATAAATAGTAAAATGTAAAAACAAAATAAGAGGAAATAAAAAGAACGAAAGTAAGAAACAAGGAAATGTAATAACATATATATATTAAGTCATGGTGAAGTCCCGTATATACAATAGATGTATCACTAGTGGAAATACCCAGTGCAACAAACAATTAATGATGCAAAGTGAAATGAACGGAAATGAAAGAAGATGTAACTAAGAACTTAGTTAACAATAAATAAAAAAATACCCCTCTTACTGGTACTAGTATTTTCCCCCATCATCATCTTCTTCTATAATAAGCAATTACTAAGAACAATAATAAAACAACACAAGTACAAGAACCTAAAAAAAGAAAGGAACGTAACCTTTTTACCACTCCACTTTACTACTACCGATAGTATAATTTTATTATTGTTACATTGTTAAACTTAACTTAACTTAACTACAACCAACCAACTAACCAACCATCAAGACGGTTAAGTATTATTATTATTATCACTTTCCTTACTTGTTCAAAAAAACTAGTTTGTGTAACAACAATAAATGGTATGGTCGTGTCAAAAAGACTAAAAGTGATTGAGAGTGTGAGAAAACTAAAAATACTTGAAATTCAGAGTCTCAATTGACAAAGTTGGTACTTATATACAGGATATTGGTAATATCACACGCACACGCTACTTTCATCTCTTATTTTTGCCTCTTGTGTATATTTCCGGAATTCCTCCGATTTACAAAAGCAAAAAGCAAAAAGCAAAAAGCAAAAACTCCGTTACCGTTGACAGAGTTATATACCGGATATTAGTCACTCCATTAATTCTCACCATTTCATCACTCTCAAATCGATAAACTATAGCCAACTAACTACTATTACTACTATAATTTACCAGGTTATTCTATTGATTGAATATTTGCAAAAAAAAAAGTAGCCGTCTCTATGTCAAGTTATCTTAAACTATTGAGATACTCATTTGTCAAAGAATTTTTTGTTGTTTTTTTCGTGTTGATCATTTTTTTTTTTATTATCACATGTCGCTTTGATAAAATCTAACTCACTTGCAGATAGAGAGTAATATGGTAATAAGAAGAATAATAGACCAAAAAAATTTTCCGAATAAATTGAAATTTATGTCTTGTTCGTTCCTCTTATTTAAACAAGTCTTGACGAAGATGCATTATTCACAAACTATTGTTATTAACTGTCGATCAAATTTCTATATCTAAATAACTGCAAATTTAAATGTTGTTTCTTTGTGGTTTTATGTATTTTTTGTTCTTTTGTTATTTCAACGGCAGTTCTAGAACTCACATCTCTAATCTATGTTCTGCTGCTCATTATTGTCTAATCTATTCCACTATCTGTTTTAACATTTCACATGTAAAGCTACTCCTTTCTAGTTACCTATGACTCAAATTCATCACAGCCACTGATCGTCAAATTACAATGCACATATAACTTGGACCTAGAATTGCCTCCTTCCTCTCTGATAAGGGAGTCGAACGAGTCAACATGTGCACCTTGCATATCAGTATATTCATTTATTGTGGTTAGGTTTCATTGTTTTGGACAAGAAAGAAAGGAAGAGAGAAAAAGCTTGTATTATCCACTATTACTACCACTACTACTCAGATAAGCTTTTAACTTTTTATGTTTCCATATTTTTGACACATGGCATAACGCAAATAAAGTTTAGTCTGCTACCATTTTCTAGTTATTTTTTGTTTATCCAAATTCAGTCAACAACGGCATCAAGAAAAACAAGGAAGAAAAGATGGTAATAATAATATTTGTTGTCACCAACCATTACTCCTACCAACCTCTTCGTCTAACCAAATACTTCTGCTTTTATTTGCATAACCTGAAAATAGTTTCCATGTTAGTTCATGTTTGTTTGAGATTGTTCTTTTTTTTTTTTAATTTGACTTATTCTATTTTATTTTCTTGTGCTAGTAAATTCCATTAATCGTATTTAGCCATTCCAATTATTATTTTATTCTATTTATTCTTTCTACTCATAATGAGTGATTATTTTCTTGTACCTCCTTAATCTTCTTCTTTTCTTGTTGGATATCAGCTGACTTGGATACCAAGCTAAACAATTAGCCAAGTAACATCTGTAAGAAACTGTAAGAGATTCGTATGTTGTTGTATAACCTGTTTATTTCTCTTATTTCTATTTACTATGGTAAAATACATTACGATTCTTACACCTATCCCCTTCTTCATTCCATATAGATTCTTCAAATGAATGCTTTGTCGCTATTTCTTTTTATCTTTGCTTGATTGCTAATGGTCTGTCTTTCTAGTCTATGGTTTGCCATTTATACCCCTCATTGATTCACTTTTTTTGATCAAATTGTCCCTCCCCCACATCATCAATTTCATACTGTTTCTTTTCTCGTGCGCTCTATTATTGTGAAGTTCGTAAGATACAATATAAACCATACATATTCTATGAATTTACAAAGCAGTGAATTTAGGGAAGCAATCTTTTTCACTTCTTTTATCTATTTAATCTATAATGTGGTGGCATATTTGTACACCAGCAACTCAATCACTTATAATTATTATAATTCTATTATCCTGACATAATAACTGTTTAAACTGTCGTTTCTTAACAGAAACAACGCTTTCAAAATAGAACTGGACCTTTGAGGCAATTATGTCGGTTGCTTGGTTTGGTTTGAAGTTATTGGTACAGTTATCTATTAAAACAGTGCCATGTACGGTTGCTCTTCCCAAGTATACAATATTCTTCACATGTAATCTGTTGTTTATTATCCTTGGTTGAGAAAAATGATATACATTAAGTTTTAGGTTATTTGCTTCAAGTATAAAGTATTAGCAACTGGACATAAATTAATCATATGTCAATGAACCCCCCCCCCTTCAATCCTTAATTTCCTTTTCTCTACTTGTTACACTTACAAAAGAGCACATTAAAACAATAGAATGTTGTCCATGATTGATCAATCAAGGGTATATGTTGCAGATATTGCAGCTATGCATACTTCTATCCTGAAAAACTCATAACTTGCAATATTGATTGTAGTGTAATTCTATTCTTGTTGATTTGGTTGCTATTGCATTAAAAATATATCGGTAGGATGTATTATAGGTTAAATTCATTTAATTACCTACTAAAAGTCTCATATCCTCATTGAGTAAAAGAATTTGCAATAGTTGGTAGGTAGGAATGTTGTATGAACAAATCGACTATCCATCCTTTATTCCTCAAACACTAATTTTTGTTTGCTATGTTAAAGTTCCGTATGCCCAGCCCACCTTGTTGCTATCCATCCTATCATTATCTTGACACCTAGTTATACATTCTTCTCTGTCTTCTCTTTGAATTGATGGGCAAAACATATTCGATTACCACTTATTTCGCTGGTAATTCTTCGAACAACTACAACTATATTAATATTTTAGGATAAACTCTATTCGTAAAATATATACTAATTAATTAAATGTAAAACTCATTATTGGTTTGTTTTCAATTCACTTTTAACCCAACCTTCTAATCCTCCTTTAACAATAATATCTTGTAAATTAGTCCCCAATTCACCAACTTTTTGTGTCAAAATCAAATTATCGTCACCATCAACCACTGTTACTTGCGCCTTAGTCACATCCCATTTCAAGAACCACCCAGTTCTGATTGTCAATTCATCATTCCCTTCATATTGTTGACGTAATTTATTGATCAAATCAGGTATTTCTAGTGTCAACAAGGCATTATTGATTGAGTTTCTACTGAAAATATTACCAAATGACCCGGCAACAATCAATTTCATGCCTCGAGCCAATATACATGTGGCTGCTTGTTCTCTTGATGACCCAGTACCAAAATTGTATCCAGATATTATAATGTCACCTGGTTTGGTTTTCGAGTAAAATTGTGAATCATAATTTTCCATACACACTTTAGCCATTTGTTCTTTGGTAATATCATCTTGATAGGTATATTTCCCTGGATAAATCCCGTCAGTGTTGATATTATCGGCATTACACAAAATTAATTCTCCTTCAATGGATTGTGGGAATCCTGGTAATATATCAATTGATCCAGAAGCTTCTTCACTGGTTGATTCTGCTTCATTGGCCGAGTTACTCTCTGTTTCTATAGATTTAATAATTCGTGGTGCCTGTTTGACTGGTTCACCATTCAATTCTTCAGGACCACCAATTTTCCCCAAAACTGCTGATGCAGCAACAACTTCAGGTGACGCCAAATATGCCAATGCATCTTTTGAACCCATTCTTCCCTTGAAGTTTCTGTTGGTGGCAGAAATACCAACTTCTCCATCTTTCAATAACCCAGTACCCAATCCAATACATGGACCGCATCCTGCTGGTAACGGTTTAGCCCCAGCGTCCAAAATGGTTTGCCAAGCCCCTGATTGCTCTGCGTCCTTTTGCACTAATGATGAAGCAGCTGCCACGTAAAATTCAACATTGGGATTAACCTTGTGACCTTTGATTATATCAGCAGCAGCTTGAATGTCAGATAATCGAGAATTGGTGCATGAAACCAAGTAAGCTTTATTAATGGCAATGTTTTGTTGGGACAAGTCGTATAATGAATTAGAAATTTTGACAGAATTAGGACCCGAGATGTATGGAGATAATGAAGATAAATCAATTTGTAAATGTTTAGCATATACAGCATCATTATCCAGGGTCAATTTGTTGTTAATCAATTGATCGATAGTTTGGTTATTAATTCTTGGATGATCTGGTTTATTCAATTTCTTCAATCTGTTTTGATAAAATTCAACCAAAGTTTCGTCAACAGGGAACAATCCCGATAACGCACCCCATTCGGTTGTCATATTAGCTATGGTTAATCTGTAATCAATGGGTAATTTAGATATAGCATCATCACCAACAAACTCAATAGCATGATTCAACACTTCATCGTTATTAAATATCCCACACAAGGCAACAATAATGTCTTTACCTGTGACGCCTTTAGGCAATTGGCCAATCAACTCGACTTTAGCCACTGGGGGGATCTGCCACCATGTTTGACCTGTGGCCCAAATTGATGCAGCGTCAGTACGTACAATTGGTGTACCCAATGCACCAATCCCACCATAAGTGTTAGAATGAGAATCTGAGGCAACCGTTAAGTTCAATGGGAAAGCATAACCTTCTTCAATCATGATTTGGTGCCCAATACCTCTACCAGCTGGGTAAAAGTCGATTCCCTGAGATTTGGCAAATTTTTCAATATTTGTATATTTGGTTAAGTTTTGTTCCAGTTTATTCTGTACATCATGATCCAATGTACACACAATTTGTCTGTTGTCTTTCACTTTAGATGCTCCTAAATTCATAAATTTGGTGGCTACCGGCCATGAATTATCGTGGGACATACAATGAGCCGGTTTGATGGTGACATAATCACCACTGTACACTTTTTTACTCAGTGGTTGCAATCCAACAGCATATTTTTGAACAATTTTTTCAGTTAAATTTTGTCCACGCAATAGGTGAGTCGTAGTAGAAAATGACCTAAATCGTAACATCATAGTATGGCTTAATGTTAATGCAATGGTGTTCTATTTCTTTCTAGAAAAGAAAACTTAGGATAGAATGAAAAAATAAATGTTAAAAAAAAAAAGAGACAGAGAGAGAAACTTTCACTGGTTGTGGTTGGTTGATTGATAGATGATATTATCACCTAAATGGGGTAAGGTCCTAATTAGATAACAAGCAATTGTGGGAACCAAAAAAGAAAAAAAAAAATTTTCAAGTATTTTGTGTCTCCTGTATCGGTCCGCGCGCCGTGAATGAGTCAGTAATTTTAACTTGAACTTTATTGGTGCGCTTGTAAAAGTCGAGATCTATGCTTCTTGAACCCTCAAATCAAAGTCAACTGAATATGTTTGAGTAATTTTAATAACAATAGCTGTCTCTGTATGCGATTACCACTTTTGCAGCCAAGATTATTGAGTAAGTAATCTATTATCAGGTTATACTTTGTCACGTGATCTTGTCTTATATAATTGATTTTGTTTGTCTTTGTCAATTCTAGTAAACTCCAGACATCAATGATAGTGTTAATGTTTAGTTGCATACTTTAGTGCAAAGGAAATAAAAACTAACATTTACTTTAACGTTCTAGAGTATATAGATTGGATTTATAGATATAGCTGTATCTGTTGGCATGAATGGTCATAAATTACTCTCGTAAGAGTTGATTACATTTAAGAATCAAATAAAAAACTGATTCTCAACCGTAATTTTTTGGTCGAATATTCTGCAAAATAAAGAATAAAAAGCAAGGAGCAAAAGCATGGTGTTCAATTACCCAGGTAAACTATTACACAAAACAATGTCCAGTTGCCATTACCATCACCTACTAATACGTTGTGTTAAGAGTTTTAGTTTGAATTACCTATAACAAAGCTCTAGTTTATTCTTCCTTATCAAGTTCTGTACAATTCTACCAGATCTCGAATGCTATTAGTATTCCAATTTATGCTCTCGGTATAGATTCTTGATTAAAAGAAGAATAGCTATGTCGTTGAAATGACTAGTGTGAAATAGAAAGAATAACATCAGTCTTGTCAGAATGCTTTGTTCAAGAGCATTCGTTTGAGGAAATTAGCTGGGCTCAATAATTTGAATGTGGCGCCGGAGTTTATGTTTTGTCGCCTCGCTGCGTTTAAAGTTGCCTGACTGCATATTCACTTCTAGGAGAAAAAAAAATAAAATACAGTCCAAACCACACTACGTTTTAGTGGAAAAACAAGGAGCACCTAGCGAGCACAAGTTGAGTAGAGTGTCACTAAATACTTTTTTGAATGCCAAAAGCTAAAAAAAAAAATTCTTGCTGCTCTCATACATAACTTTCAACTAGAACTTCATAAATAAATCAACCACAACCAAGACTCTCTTTGAAATTAAAAGAATAAAACGATATTATTAACAAATAGTTTTTGTTTGAACTCATTCTAAAAATGGCAAGGTTAAGACGTGTACGGGGACCCAAACTTTCGACAGACAAGGTTTCAATAGTTCATGAAATGGGTCGAAAGTACAAGCATGCAAAGATTTTGGTTACAATACGTTTGGATCCAACACGGTTAAAAAGTATATCAAGAAGCCCATCAAACGGTACAGAAATGGAGAATTCAAATGAAACAACCAACGAAAAAGATTCGAATGCAGAGACATTGCCACCGATGTCTTCTGGATTATCAGAAACAGCAACACCAAAGAATAATGATGCTGGAGAAGACATTTCCGATAGCGAAATTAGCTCTATGGATAACGAGCTAATGGATTTTTTAACTGAGCATTCAGTATTGGTGACTCCAGGCCGACCTTTAATACCAAATCAACCAGAAACAGCACCTACAACCGAAAAGAACCAGGAAAAGAAACCTTCCGGAAAACTATCATCTGTGCTGCCCAAAAAGCAACCAAACTCTTCCATCCCAGACAGTCCATCTGTAGATGAGACATATAAGATACTACCGAGAAATGTTTCCCCAATTGTGAGAAACGAGCTACATTCTATTGAAGATGAATTTGCCCCTGTAGATCGGATGGTGTTTTCCCTAAGGGATCCTTTGGGAGGTGGCCGAATAAATCTACCAGTTAAGTCAACCTCATGCATACATTTTCAATGCTTTGATTATGAAAACTTTTGTCTATTTAATAAGATTAGTACTGCTACTAAAGAGATAACCAGAAGAAATCTTGTACAACTGAATCGTGCATATCTTGCCCGAATCCAACAGCAAGTCAATCAACAACCAACAGTGAGTAGCTCATTTCCATTTTCGTCACAAAACTCACAATTCCCAAACCCAACCAGTAATCCCAATGTTTCGAATAAGCTACCTGTTGCCTTACCAGGAAACAACGGAACTCATAACTACTTGGTACTACCAACATTTCATTCAAATTTCACCTTAAACAACCGTATAAATAATAACAACATTTACAATAGCAATTCTGGGCATAGTAGTCAATCTGGTGAAATTACTAGTTTGTATAACAGATTGGGCGAACCTTATATAAAGGTTATCAATAATCCAAAGCCCGAACATAGTAGTCGATTTGTAACTCCTTGTCACAAATTTCCCATGTACAAATGCCCAATTTGCGATACCCAGTTCCCATTAAGCGAATTGTGCATAAGTGATGGATTCAATTATTTCATTCGTGCTACTCCCAAGGAAATAGACCGTGTTGAATTATTAATTGGATTGGATAAATACCGCTTAATTGATGATAATCGGAAAACACCAGCACCAACAGGGGAGAAAAAGGAACAGTCTGCCGAAGTGATTGTGCTCACATCTGATGAAGAGGATGAAGATGACCGAAATCCAGTGGTGCTGCAAACCCCAGTCAAGACAAAAAAGCGTTTTAATTTTTATGAAAGAGCTCAAGAATTGTTGCATCAAGAAACGGATAACGAGATTCATTATGGTGATGGTGAAAGTTGGGATGATCCAATAGTTCTCGATTAGTATGTAGATTCATAGACAGGTGCTATTAATGTACACCAAGAAGTGGTAAATAATTACAATTGCTCACAGACATTCTTCGAATCTTTGCTTTGTTGCAGTATTTTGCGGACGAATGAGTTGTTGTTGTTGTTGTTGTTGTTGTTGTTGTTTTCGGACCCCTGGTACTAGAAATTCTAGGCAAGGCGGAACAATAAAAAAAAAAATAAATCTAACAACACCACTTTCTTTTCTCTAATTTTCTTATACTTTAACAACATAATACCAACAATTATCATGTCTGAACTTTCCAAATTAAATGAGGCTAAAGCAAAAGTGGCTGAATTGGAAGCTTTAGTCAAAAAACAGGCCAGCGTAATGGTTCAAGCGAGACAAAAGTTAGTTGACGTTGAATTGAGAAATAAGAAAAACCAAGCTGCTCAGAATATCAATCAACAACCTGCATTGGATTTAACCGATTATGTGAACAACGATGATATTGTTCAATTGGTCACAGAATTACAAACCCAATTGGATGCTTTAGAGGCTAGAACTATGCGTCGAACTTACAATGCAACCGTTCAAGGAGACGACGAAAAGTTGGCACCTATTACAAATAAAGATGGCGATTTGCCCGACTTTGCATTACCTGTCACTTTGAAAGAGTTTAAGCTGTTGGAAAAAATTGATTTGATAAGATTAGGAGTGTTTTATGAGATCATATTGCCAGATGGAGAAGAAATAGACCATGCTTTGCAACAGACTAATAGTAAAGAAGCAATTTTAGATATTAACAAAAAGAAAGATATTATAGAATTAAGCAAAAATTTCGATGAAGATCAAGCTAATGAAATATACGATGAGTTAGCTAGATATTTTGGAATAAAACATAGAAGAAATAGTGATGGCTGGTAGAGTTTTGCTTGGGATACCTGAAAGGAATATGATTCATAGATTTGTATATTGAAATGTATGCACGACTTGTTTATCGGTATAAGATTTGACATAGTATACTTCACTTTCGCTCTACTATGAGAGTTTTCTTCTTTTTTTTTTTGACGTGTTCGAAGTAGAAATTTTTCAATAGCTCCACTCCAAAGAAAAAAAAAAGCTTTGAACTGAAATGGGAACCACCAAATAGAAATCACCACTTTTTTTTTCTATTTTTATCAAGTATCCCCAAAACAGGCTAATCAATAAATCAAAGAACGCAAAGATGGCAGAAGAAACCGTGACTCCTGAACCGGAAATTGTAAAAATTTCTGTTTTCACTCCATTGATTTATGTGGGTGTGGTATTGTCGATATTCATCACATTTTCGATCATATACAGAAAGAGACGATTACAATCATTGACCAAAGTGGAACCACTTTTCAAGGAGAATTACACTGCTGTTTTGTACCAACACTTAAAGGATCAATATACTAATAAAGATTTGCCTAAAGATCAGAGACCTCATGAAAAAGTAATGAAGGCAGCATTGTTGAGACGTGCAGTTGAGGCCATTAGAAGGTCGATGAAGTTGAAAGAAAATGAACCGGTGTTTAATAAATTGTATCAAAATGGATTAATTGGTGATGACATTTTCAAACAATATCAAATCCAAATAAAATTCCAGGAGTTGGAATTGAAAGATATTGTTACTGAATGTGAAACTTATAAAAAAGGCTGGGTTCAAACATTTTTCCCATTGGCACAGGAAATATGTTTCAATGAAGCATTGAGAAGAAGATTGAAAGCACTGGATGATAGAGCAGAAACATTTAGTAAATTATGGGAAACATACGCTGATAAGTCTGAAAAATCTTTAGAATCAGCAAAGAAAGTTGAATCAAAGAAAACTGTGGAGGCAGTGAAAGCCGAAGAGACAAAGGATAAGGTAGCAGAAATTAGTGAAAAGGTTGAAGATGTCAAGGAAGAAAAAGAACAAGAACAAGAAGCTGACGAAAAGCACCAAGGCGGCGATAATGATTCTTCAAAATCAAAGAAAAAGAAAAAGAATAACAAGGCAAAGAAAAACTAGTAAAAAAAATATTCTTCTTTACTTATAAAATATACTAATATATATATATATATTTAAATACATAGAAACTGTATTTTTTTGAGGAGATATTTGTATCTTGTGAAGGTGATATCTTGCGAGAAAGCATGATAATAATATCATCATTTCCCCATGAAATTCTTCAAACGGGAGTTAATTTTTTCAATTATTTTCTTCACTTCCTGGCGATCAGATTCTTCAAGATCTTCAAGTATTGCCAAAAGCATATATATACTTGTGACATATGAGCATTCTATATCTGTGCTATTGCGAAGAAGTTCCTTAAGTGCAGTTTCCCTAGCGATTCCAAGAGCAGCAGCAAAAATTGCCTGTTGCACTCTTGTTGTTCCATTAGGCTCGTTATCTTCTATTGTTTCTTCAGCAGTAAAATCACTTTTACTTTTCAAAAACTCTAATCTTTCAAGGGAAATATTATACTTTTCTCTGATCCATTGCACTATTTGATTAATTCTAACTGTCGTTTCAAAGCTAGGTCTTTCGCCATGAACAGCATCATATTTTTCAAACCACCATTGACCAGCAATATCCATGGCTCTTCCCAACAAACTCAACGTCTTAATATATAATCCTATTCCCTCTTGACTGATCATATGAATAATCTTAGGAGGCAACATCTCGGTGTCATCCTCTATCCCGTCTGAAGATGGCGGACTGGGAATAATCTGACTGAATTTGACATCAGCATACAAATTCACAGCATTAGCAATGTTTGCAATTAACTCTAGCTTGTCTAGTATTTGTTCGTCTAAATTGGAAACACTCCCTAAATCAAATTCAGTACCCGGTTCACCTATAGTGGCTAGATTGAGTTTCTGTAAAAGGACGTGATTATTGGTAGAAGGAATGACAGTTGAAAAAGACGATGCATCATTGTTACTAGTAGACGAGTCATCATCTTCGGCTATAGCTGATACATTGGAATGCAGACTGTTGGTAGTCAACCCAAACAATCGATTCGAAGCTAACCCAATTGCCTTTGTTAAAGCATTGGTCGGCGAGAGTGAAAGCGAAATTCGTCTTTCAGAAAAACTAGGACGTTTTTGACTGCCACTCAGTGACGACCTGCGGTACAGTGCTGTTTCCGTTTGCTGTTGCAGTGACGCCAATCTATTGGTCTGGTCTACATCCAGATTCTTGCGTGAGTTTGGAATGGCATCTGCTCCAGCTCCAGCGTGTGCCAATTCGTCTGCGAGTGCATTAACTTCAACTGCCCTTTTCTCAACAACAACATAATCTTTTTCTAAATTCATATCATCCTTTTTTAAATTAAATTCTGACGAGTTTCGTGCAATGGAAAGGGCAAAATCGTCTGGTACAGGACTCGTAATTTTTGTCATTTGCTGTACTACATTGTCTTGACGTGGGGTTGCAGTAGTAGCAGTAGTGGGTGATGGGCTTCTAACAACTGAATCATTCTTCTTTTGCTCTTTGAAAAACTGTGATCGCTCGGCAGGAGCTATGGGACTGATATATTCACTGATAAACAAATTCTCATCCATTTGAGAGGTTTCGAGAGGCTGATCATTATCATCCAAGTCACAGGTTATTAATGAGTCATTGAAAAACTCGTTGAAAGAAATCCGCTCAGTTGGGTTGTATTTCAACAATGACCTAATCAATTGTTTCAAAGGTTCAGGTACCTGAGCTGCCGAAGGAAATTTGATTTTATCGTTTGCCTTCTCAATGTTTTTCAACAATTCTATGTGGTTTCCTGCCTTGAAAGGCGGTTTCCCCACTGTCATTTCGTATAGGACAGCACCAACCGACCACAAATCTGCCTTGGCGTTATATTTTTCATATCGCAAAATCTCTGGAGCCATGTAAAGGGGAGACCCACACAAAGTCTCTGCCATTGAGGTTGAGGGCAAGAAACGAGCGAATCCAAAATCAGCTATTTTCAATATTGGCAATTCCCACATACCAACAAACTCGCCATCAATGAATTCCTGCTTTGAATGAACTGGCGGGCACAAGAGCAAGTTTTGTGGTTTAATGTCTCGATGTACTAAACTCTTGTCTCTTAAAAATTGAAGTGCAGACGAGAGCTGTCTCAAAAAATGGAGAACCAAAACTTCATTTAACCCGTGAGACCCTTCTGGTGACGGATAGCGATGCAACAAACTTGAGATTACTGGATGTGACTTCACCAAATTATTCCTTCGTCTAATGAAATATGACAAATCGCCCATGGAACAATAATCCATCACTAGATGGAAGTAGCTTGTTGTTTGCTTATAATCTAATAGACCCACTATGTGAGGATGTTTCATTGATTTCAATATCTGGATTTCAATTTCTAAGTTTTCTAGTAGTTTTTTCGATTTTAATTTGGACCGATACACGGACTTGATAGCCACAGCTTTATTATTGGTTGTATCGATACATTTATAAACCGTGGCAAATGACCCTTTACCAATTTCTGGACCAATCTTGTAGACACCTATATACTCCAATTTTTTATTCGCATTATTGCTGCTGCTTCCAGATTGTGTGGAAGCTGTCAAAGCAGTGTCAGTGGTGGTGGCTACTGAGTTAGGTGCCACATTATTGGTATTTTGGGCATCACCTGAACGTCTTTGAGCTGTAGGGTTCGACTGAGGTATCATGTTGAATAGACAGGAGATTTATTGAGAAGGGAGTACTTGTTGAATGTATGTCTATATCTATAAGGACAAAGTAATACTTGGTTGTGGAGTGGTGTATACTTTACTAAATCTGCTAATCTTATTAAAATAATGATAAATTAAAAAAAAATTGTGGATTTGCTGTTGATAAGTGATACGCCGTGGTTGATGATTAACTAGTTTAATAACCAAGTTAAAATCAAATCAAAAGGAGATTATTAAATGGTGTTGGCGTGATTGAGTTGTATATGTGTAAAACAAGGAGAGCGTGGAGTTAAGACAAAAAGAGTTATTATTACTAATAAAAACAAAAACAAAGACTTCTCTTAAAAGAATCAAAAAAAAAAAAAAAATAAAAATTGTGTGAGTATTGATAAGAAGAATTTTTTTACAACTTATTTTCTGGAGGCGGTGGGAGGAGGAGAGGAGGGGGGAGAAGATCATTCATTATTAATAAAAGTAGTATGATCCCACCCCTTCCCAATCATTGATGTAGACGTAAGAGTAAGTTAACTTAGCTACGTAGTCTCTATACTGTCAATAGTACAGATTTTAACCTCCTAAAAAGTATTAAACAATTCCCAACAATCATAATAAATCAAGCTCTTATCGGTGATCTACCCCATATCAGATTACGGTTGTTAGTGAAGAAAAGGTCACATGACCTTAGTTAACGGTAAAACGGAAAAAATTTCAGAACCTGCCTTCTTCTTCTTCCCCAAAAATATACAGAAAAGATATAGAATAGCCATAAAAACACAGTTTTAAATCCTAGAATGACAATGTGTATTCAAATCTATTCGATATAAATAATTTAAGCTACTAACTGTAATGCGTTCTAGAAAATCGACCAAAAAAAAAAAGTTTGAAAAAAAAAAAATTAAATCGAATTATTTATTCATCCTTGTTTCTCTTTAGTTATAAGTTGCTCTAGATCATTGCCTGTTTGCAGTACATCATCATCGTCTTCTCTATGAGTGCTTCTATGCAATAACCCAATGGTTACCGAGTTTGATCTGTAGTAAGTTGGCCTATGTTCATGAAATTTGCTAGCTGATTCCTTTACTATTGTTTCCTGATCATTATCTAAATGTTTAGCAGAGGGAAATGGTGAGTAAACTGGATCTTTTTTGTAATGATTGTTGAACTGATCATTGAAAAGGATTTCTCCGAATGAAATGCTTGTGTTCTTTTTAAGATCTTTCAAAATGTCACTCCGAGACAGGGTGTTTTTGTGGGGATTCAATGGCGATGAAACCTTTACAGCATTTTCCTGTGCTGGTGCTTCGACATTTGTCTCTACTGACTCGCTTGGTGCCATGCCCATTGTTAAAGTGGCTGTAGATACATTGCTAGAAACAACGGTAGGGTTAACATTGTCATAGTAGCTGTAGCCGGAATTAAATGCACTGTTACCATTAACATTATTATTTCCAATTGGGTTGCTGTTAATTAAACCATCTGGAACATCTTCAAATTCTGGTAAACCATCGTGAAAGATTATTGGCCCCTGAAATTCAGGATTCAATTGTCTACCTTTTTCACGATTTTGTCGGAGTGTTGGCAAGTTTGAATCGTGTGATTTGGCCCGTCCTGTCAACGATAGAAAATTAGCTCTAGATATCGGTGCAACTTTAGATTGAAATGCCAACGTCAAATTCTCTTCATCGTCGTCAGATTCATCTTCGTCATCGAAACTGCTAGACGAGCACGAAGAGTAAGAGTCGGAGCTCGAGTATGATATGGCGGGTACAATTGCTTTAGGAGCAATGCCATCATCGCTGCTTTGATAATTGTTCCCCTTTATCTGCTGACTATCACTAGAGTTATGCTCAGCTAAAGCAAATTTGCCCCCAGTCTTCATCAAATTGCCAAGATTGAAAGCCTTGAACTTCTCAGCTATCTCACTTCCATCGGGTTTAAATTTACCAAAAGGATCTTTCAATTGAACGTGTCTCGTTAAATCTGATTCTGAAAGACTTGACTTTCTCCGTAGCAGTATAACCGGCACATTGCCCTCAGATTTTGAATTCTCCTTTCTATTGTTGGTGTATTCCTCGTACTTCCTACTTAGATAGTCATCGTTTATGCTATCCAAGGATGCAAAACTTTCACTTAATGGTAAGGATATAATGGAAGAGTCCGGATGATCATCGGCAGACTTTTCGTCTTCTCTGGCGATGCTAATGGGGCCAATCTTTAAGTATGGCTTACCCATGACATTCTTCTCTTGATGGAGTAATGGTGCCTTGATGTCTTGTTCATTATCCGAGGTCGATTGTTTCCTAGGTGCTGGTACTGGAATCGGGGCAGCTATATTTGAATAGTTTGTGGAATAGTGCTGATGCTGTTGCTGAGTGGATGCCCCCAGCCCTGTTTGAGTTGGTGTTAATTCATGAGATAAGGAACTCTTGTTTGAATTTGTCCCAATTTGCGAATGAAGTGAAAAAATACTTGATCGTCTTCTCTTGTCATCTTGAAGTTGTATCCCTTTGAAAGTCTCCACAACAGACTGGTTCTTCAAATATAAATCCCCTCCAACATTTCTTTTTGTTTCAATTTGAGGAGCCTCCGAAACAGTTATTCCAGCAGAACTACCTCTTCTGCTAGAGTTATTACTATTGGACTCGATCATATCATGCAATAGACTTTTGCCACTTTCTCTCATGCCTGCAAAGGAAAAATGGTTTTGGAATGCCATCGACGTTGAAGACGAACAAGTAGAAGGGGATGATGTGTTTGGTATTTGATGCGCCAAAGACGATGGGAAATGTGGGTTGTTCTTTTCAGATATTCCCCCACTTTTCGGCAGCAACAACGAAGATCGTTTCTGTTGTGCCGCCAACAAAGCAGGAGGGGGAGTGGCAGACGAAACTGGTAAACCTTCTGACAATATCATTGAGTAGTTTTGACCGTTTTGATAACCCAACAATCTGGTGCTAGAGCTGTAGTTAGAATAACCACTAGAAGATTCCTCGCTATTTTCACTCCTCGAATGTTCTAGTTGCAAAGCCGCAAACTTGTTTCTTATTTCTCCATCCTTCAACCCACCAGCACGTATTGCCCTGACTAAGCTTCTTTTGATTCTTGCTCCTACCCCAATAACTGCATTATCGACTTCATCTTTCAGAACTATGTCGTGTTCGTCTAAGTCAAAGCTCAATGGTTCGACTGGGTTGTCTCCATTTAGATGAAACAATTCATGCAAGCCATCCACGTCATTATCCAAATCCATCAAAGTGAAAGGATGTTCTTTAATATCTTGGATTTCAATCCTGGTGCGGTTGTTCTTGTCCAACATCTTAGATAATAGGTCCTTTGCTAACTCAAATTCTTCCTCTGTCACTGTTGCTGGAGGATTGAATGCTTTAATGGAATTGGGGAACTTTAGAGGCTCTTTCACGATAACCTGAAATAGGTCATACTCTGTATCAGCATTAAACGGCACTTTACCAAATAACAAACAGTACAATGTTACACCTAATGCCCAAATATCAATTTTGTAGTCAATCTTAGGAGGTGCCATCGACTCAGTGGAAGACGACAACTTCTCTGTAGCCGTTTCATCGTCAAATTGACATAATTCAGGAGCAAAAAACGCTGGTGTCCCCGCAGTCTTAGCTAAGTCCAATTCGTTCACCAAATACCCTTCGTCATTTTCAGCTAAAGAGGTGGCAAAGGAAACACCAAAGTCGCTAATCTTGACAATATTGTCAGCTGAAACTAGCAAGTTTGCAGGTTTAATATCACGGTGAACAATCCCCTGCATGTGCAAATACTCTAGTCCTAGTAAAACATCTCTGAATATCTTTCTTGACTGTTTAAACGTCAAATTTGGGGAAAACTCATTTGACAACAAATCTTCATCGGTTAATAGACTCTGTTGCCGCTGCTGCATTCTTCCGTTGCCACAACATGGAATTTCATTATCGTTGGCATCGTAACATTTGTTAGCTGTTGGTTTAGCAACATCTGATTGTAGTTTTTTCCATTTTATTTCACCCTTTTCCATATACTCTAAAACAAGATATATTTTCAACGAGTTTAAATCGTCCAAAACCTCTCGCAACGCCACTATATGCTTGTGACGACACTTTTTCATTATTGCTATTTCTCTTTTAACTTTCAATTCATATTCATTTATGACGGGTGCACTCGAATTCTTTCGCATTCGTAGCGAAGGTCTTTCTTTCCGGGATTTTCTATTGACGATTTTGATAGCAACTAACTCATTGTTGATCAAATCTCTCGCTAGTTTTACTTTCCCGTGCTCACCTTTGCCAATTTCTCTTAAAATTTCATATGTGTTAAGTACCTTTCTGCGGGTGATTGGGTCGTACTCTAAAAATACATGTTTGGTCTCCTTCACTGGTGAAGATGTATAAGATTTGAAGGGGAAAAAGCTGGACTTGTTACTATTTGGTAGTCTACTCTGCAGTATAGTAGTAGGCAATGACGTTGTGGATTGAACACCAAATTTAGTTGCATGGGAACGAGGACCAAGACCAGTGTCTTGAATAGGGTTTCTCTCGTTAGGGACAGGAGATTCTTCCAAATCTGACATGACATTGTTATCCAAAAATGTATTCTGGAAATGATAAGTGTTTGCATTATTGAGACCATCTTTCAAAGATGTTGTAGAACTCTGTTTCGAAGAAGTTGCCGATTTATGGTGAGCTGCAGATCCTGCTTTGTAGAAAAGACTATGTCTCAAATCATCGGTGGGGAAATGTTTCGGGGAAGTCATAGGAGTATTACTTTCACCATTGTTCCTACTCTCTTGTTGGTGTTGGTGTAGGTGGCTATTCGGAAATTCGTTCCTCTCTGTTCTGGTACTTGCGGAATTATGGGTTGAAGTTGTCGTGTGCGCTTCGCCGAACACCTCAGGCTGAACTACTGTAGTGGAGTTTGAATATGCTGAGCCATTAATGGTTGATTCGCCGGATATGTTGCTTTTTGATGATGTATTTACATTGATAGTTTCAATGGGACTATTTAGAATTGTAGAATTGCTGGTGGTTCTTAATGCAGGTGACTTTGGATTTAAAGGATTGCTATCTGGTATTGGAGGACATGATTGCCCCTTTTCAGTCGACAACTCTTGGTGCAGTAGAGATGTAGACATAATTGAGTATTGTCTGTGATAATTTTTTTTTCTTTCACAATTATCTTTAAACTAAGTTGTCTGTTTCAAGCTAAACAACCATAAGATAAACACATAAAGAGTAGAAGGGTAACCCTTTCTTAAAGTATAGGTAATTAAATAAAGCAAGAAAGAAAGAAAAAAAAAAGTTTTTTTTGTTTTGTATTTCTATTTTATTTTTTTTCTTCAACCAAGCAACTATGTACAGGTTTTTGTTTACACTACACATTACTGATAAATGTGTATGGAATTATAAGGTGATTCCATTACCATATTCTAACGGATATATGTGATTAAAGCTGGTGGTTCATTAAAAAAATATGAAAAGAGTTTTCAATTTGTCAAGTCAATAGAAACGTTGTCTAAAAAAAAATTGGCCAGTTGCTGAGTAAGTTGGTAACGTTGACAATAAGTAGATGTAGTGTACTGGCATAACTGTACATAAAGGCATTACTTCCAAAACTAAGTAATAATCAACTAAGATTTAATTATAATATCAAACGATCAAGGGAAGTTGGTATTTTGCAAATAATACCTCTACATATAGTATTAGTCTCATTGGATGACAGACTACTTGCTGAAATCATTCACCTTAAAAAGCAAAATACCGGGAAACCCGTCTGAGCCAATCCTTGAGAATAGTGATTCCAATATATTCATGTAATTTGCATTAACATTAACTAGCTTACTTTTCTGGTCTATTCTGTGATAACTCTGAAAACATGAGGTCGCTCATGTTAATAAACTTATATACAGATGTCTACAATTGGAGATCGAAATTCTGTACATCCATTGTGGCAACAATTTCACTACGGTATACAAGCTTGCAACTTGAAGTGAACTGAATTTGAGAATTACCACATACATGTCGAGGACTCTTTCTTTCTCGATTTCTGACGAATACTGATATTAAAGTTTTAAGATTAATATTGACTTTTTTTCCTATTTCTTTCGTTAAATGTGTGAAAACTGTTACCGGGTTTTATACCAAAAGTTAAAAGTGATGCTTGAAAGCGACAACATCGTCTTCTGTAATTACAACCAAACTATACTATATTATTAAAGTTGAAAATGTTCGGTGAATATCCACGAGTACAAAATATAGATTGGAGGAAATACTCCAAGAAGTTACTTTCGGATGTACCAAGTGACGAAGAATTCTTTATTTAAATGTGATCTTGCAATCATGGACGACTAATTGTCCGGCAGATTTTGACGATCAAACAACATTTTTATTATTGCAAGTAATATGAGTCAATACCTGTATGCTTTTGTGCTATGTTGGCATTGGTGGAATTGACAGGACCAAGTTTCTTTCAATAAAAAAATGAATTATGAAAAACTGAACATTGCTTCGTTTTCGTCGACTTGGCTAGTACGCCCAAGTCCGTCGTCAGAAAAAAAAATAATACTCCCGAAAGTCCGCCCCCCCTCCCACACTACATACTTTTATGGTACTTGGCACGAAACAAAACACAAAATAATAAATACTGTTGACTGCACAGTACTAATTAATTAATTGATTAACTAGATTTGGTAGTTTAGATATTACACATTTGAATGAACTAATAATCCTGTGTATACTTTAAACCTGAAATTATTCAACAACTAAGTGGGTAGCAAATATAGGAGATTTATTTTGTGCACACATGCAGTTAGTTGCCGCAGCCAGGCTTCTTTGTTTGTTCTAGTATATTGCCAAAAAAAGATAAATTGAATAGGACACAATAGAAATTTATAATAGCCACGACGAAGATAGATAAACGGATGATGATCTCAACCTACTAAAAAAGCAGATCTAGAATTATGAAGAAAAAGCTTTTCTTGTTCTTTCTTTTTTCTTTTTTTTGTTTTATAAACCAGATCTTATAAGCCCTCACACCCCCATTTCAGAGATTTCAACAACTGTATCTGAAAAATATTCATTAAACTTTCATTTGGTTTTCTTTGGTGATTATTTTTTTTAAACTTATAACTTTCTATGGACCTAGTAATAATGAATTTTGTATTCCTACTATATTTAACCTCAGTTGTGAAATGTTCTATCAAGTTGGACTTCAACAAAGTCCTGACACCATCCAAATACACAAAAAGAGATGCCTTGCCAATGCCTCTTATCAACGACAAGATCTTATACACTACAGAATTGGAGATCGGTTCGAATAAGGATAAAGTTTCGGTGTCAATAGATACCGGTTCTTATGACTTGTGGGTCATGAGTAATGATGCCGTTTGTTACAAGGTATCAGAGTTTCAAACTGAAGGTGCACCCCAATTACCTGATATTTTCAACGATATCGATCAAGACTATTCTTGTACATTCAATGGGACATACAATTCCAAGAGTTCAAAAACATTTAAAAATACGTCAGAAGACTTTTCCATTGGTTATGTAGATGGATCTGCTGCTCAAGGTGTATGGGGTTATGACAGTGTTCAATTTGGACAATATGGCGTAACTGGTTTGAAAATAGGAATTGCCAATAGATCGAGTGTATCTGATGGTATTTTGGGGATTGGAATAGCAAATGGTTATGACAATTTTCCTGTCTTATTACAAAAGCAGGGGTTGATTAATAAGATCGCCTATTCTGTCTATTTGAACTCGTCAAATTCCACCACTGGTACAATATTATTTGGTGCTATCGATCATGCAAAGTACAAGGGGGCATTGAGTACAGTCCCCGTTGATTCCAAAAGTCAGCTTTCAGTGAATGTGACGAATTTGAAGACCAAAAACGGAAATGTTGCTTCTGGTGGTCATTCGATTCTATTGGATACCGGGTCTACTTTTTCAATTTTCCCTGATGAATGGATTGATGCTCTTGGCCACTCTTTAAATGCAACGTACGATGAAGATGAGTCAGTTTACGAAATTGAATGTGATGGCTATGATGAGCATTTCTTTGGGTTTTCGATAGGCGATTCAGATTTTTCGGTCCCCATTCAAGATCTCAAGACTGAAAAGGACGGTCAATGCTATTTGGCAATTATGAGCAATTCCGTTATAGGTGGTGGTGGCATTCTTTTTGGTGACGATATATTGAGACAGATCTACCTCGTTTATGATTTGCAGGACATGACCATTTCGGTTGCACCAGTGGTTTATACAGAAGACGAAGATATTGAAGAGATTTTAAACCCCAATGAAGATCAAAACGAGGTTCCAACAAGTACTTCATTTACACAATCTGCATCTAGTTCTGGGTCCCAACCCAGTTCAACCATTAGTGGTGAGAACATGGACAAGAACACTACTAGCAGTTCCAGTGGCAATTGCCAAACACGTTCATGGATCGCCATATTGAGTGCATTATTCCTCGTGTATATACATATTATATAGACTAATAGAATCTGATACCAAGTTATCGTTTATACAAAATAATGGGTGTTGATCAAATTCAAAGAAAGTACAATGCTTCTTTTCTGGATTGACAAACTACTATGTGCCAAACATTCAGTTTACTTACAACCAAATGACATTGGGATTTCGAAAAACAACTGAACTTCTTGGTTGACTGTTCGGCCAATGGAGTTTGGTGTTGTGTGATGTTTCTTTTCTTGTAGTCAACAGCTTTTAATAACATCAATAAACTTGTTGCACATACCAAGAGTCAACTAAAGACACACACAAGCTGTATAACTCTGTAGCACTACAGATAATAATGGACAAAAAAAAATATTTACTGTTATTAAAAAGATCTACAAAATAGAAATGGAGAAAGGAAACTTACAATTTTTGCATAGCAGCAATATCAGTAGATTGGACGTGGTCTTCATCTTCTTCAACAGCAGCTTGTAAGTCATCCAATGAGACTAAAGCATCTTCAACAACCAAGTTAATTTGTAATTTTTTAATACCGAAACCAACTGGAATCCATTGGTGAGCACCCCAAGTCAAACCTTCCATTTCGATAGCTTTGACGTTGGTCAATAATTCATCCAAATCAGTTTCATCATCCCATGGTTTGACATCCAAGGTGACAATAGATTTGGCAGCTGGTTTTGGACCTTTAGCAGCCTTCTTAGCAGCGTATTCAGCTAATCTTTGTTGCTTCAATTTTTCAGCTTCTTCATCAACTTCATCATCAGAACCGAACAAGTCGACATCTTCGTCATCTTCTTCTTCAGCAGCGGCAGCAGCAGAACCAGAAGCGGCTGGGGCTTTACCGGCTGGCAAGTCTTCGAATTCTTCAGTGAATGAAGCAATGTGGTTGAACCATCTGGTGAATTGTGGGAATTCCTTTTGGAAAGCTTTGTAGACAGTGACATCAGCTTGAGTGGCAGTAGTACTATCAAACATGTTAGTATATCGTTTATATTTTTTGTTTATTCCTGTAGTCAGTAATTGTAAAATCAATTGTCTCATTGAAATAACTCTATTATTGTCAGATATAAGATTTAAATCTTCTTTGTCACTCATGCGGTGGGTCTTGAGGCCACCTCATAAACACGGACCAAAGATTGAGATCATCATTTTAATAAATAAATAAATAAAATCACCGGATACATTAGAATTCCATCACATTGTGTAATTGGACTCTCTATGAATCAATTAGGATATTCCATTTAGAGACATCCCTATGGCAATGGCAATTTCCAAAATGAAATGAGATCAAAACTAATAATACAAAATACTAAAAAAAATAAAACTTACCCATCAATGTATGATTTGTCAGCCAAGAATTCGTTCAATGATTTGATAGATTCGACTTTAGAGAAATCTGAGAATGACATTATGTATTGGTTTGTGATGTGTTGGTGTAGTAAAATGATACTTCAAAGAAAGGAAAGGAAGTTAAAAAAAAATTTGGAAAAAAAAGAAGAAAAATTTTGATGATGTTGGATGGATGTCCTTTGCTCTTTCTTTCTCTCAGTCAAAAGGGGAAAAAAAAAATTTTTCACTGAAAGGAAAGGAAAGAAAAGAATACTCTAACAAAAAGAAAAAGAATTATTTACACACTTTAAATACTTCAACGTTGTCCGGTCATTCTTCCACTCACTCACTCCCTTTTTTATACACCCTTTATATACAGGCACAATAAAAACTTTTTTGTATGTACTATCGTATATTATACACGACTTAATCTAACTATTTCTATTATTTGTATATGACTTTTTTTGTTAGGGTTTTCAATCACTTTTGAAATTTCCAATATGAACATTCGAAATTCGCATAACACCTAAACTCGTTGCTCAATCCATTCTTGTGTTCTGGGAAAAAGTCTGTCATCTCGGTATCTGGGTAGTTTTTCTTAGTGACCAATTCGAACATTCTTTCACCAGTAGAAGTAATCAACTTATACTTGTTATCTCCATATTTTGTTTTCTCGGTCTTATTCTGAACCAACAAGTTCTTGGCTGCTTGACTCGACTTTGTTTGACACTCTTCTTCTAAGAATGGAGGATCTATCAATAACCTGTGGCATTTGTTGCGTAAATGCTCAGGAATATCGTTAGGTTTATTGTAATCGTAGACACTAAAGTGCTCGGAGCCGGCCAAAACTTTAAATCTAGGGTCAAACTCTAATAAATAGATATGTTCAGTAGGAATCTCTTCTGGTGGAAATTGTTTAATGGCAGCATACACTGATGGTGCACTGGCAATCACAACCACTGTGTTTTCGTCAGCACCTTCTAATAAAGCTTTGCCCAATGTTTTTGCAGTCTCATCCGAGTACCAAAATTGTGATAATTGCCAGTCCTCTTTGAAGTCGTCAATAGTTATCTTTTGTTGTTCTTGTTTCTTTTGCTCATCAAATTTATCTTCCGATTGCTGGTACAAGGACTCAAATTTTTCCAACCTCTCCTTCTCTTCATTTCTAAATTCTTGCAAAGCTGCTAAGGCATGTAAAGATAAGGTTATTGGTTCGTCATCAGAGTCGGTCATTGTGGATATGTGATATTTCTTGGGTTGTGATCTCTTCCAGTTGAAAAAGAAATTGATAGAGTTTGAGAAAGTTGCCAACTTGATGCCAAAAAAAAAGATCCCAAAAATATAATAATTCAAGCAACCAAAAAAAAAAGAAAAGAAAACAAATAAAATAAAATAAAATAAA
>OKKB01000236.1_pt1 | contig 24395 bp, 8 predicted proteins | sample 1613931 | NCBI WGS metagenome assembly OKKB01 (sample SAMN04436893, study PRJEB24849) | human gut metagenome | biome: human gut; feature: NICU; material: stool | host: Homo sapiens | place: USA: Saint Louis, MO | collected 2012-02-08
ATAATAATTTTGTTATTATTCCTATTATTATTTACCCTTTTTGGTGGAAATCTTTTGAAAAAAGTGTCTCAACTAAAGAAGCTATAAAATAAAGAGGAAAAAAAAAAGAAAGAAACACTCATCCATACACACAAAGCATACATTAAATATTTATTAACATACACTCAACATAAGAGAACAGAGAACAAGAAGAGAAAAAAAAAAGCAGAACCAAACTAAAAATTTCAACACACGCAAATTATATTTTTTCTTTCTTTTCTTTCTTTTTTTTTGTTTTAAACTATAGTAATAATATTTACTTGTTTATTTTCTATTACTACCACTGGTTACTACTACTACTGGTTACTATTAATTCCAATAGTGATTGAAAAAGAAAAAGAAAAATTTGGACTCCCAAAAACTTTGCAACAAATTTTTAATCTTTCTTTTTTTTTTTGATTCTAATTTTAACAAATTTACTTTTTCCTCCCCATATTGAAACCATATTCAAGACATTTACAAGATGAATATGCAACCATCAGTTTCAGTAAATTCACCGCTATCTACCATGTCTAATGGTTCAATACTGCTGGACATTATGCCTCCAATACCTAAACAACCAATACCCAAAAAATCCCAACAAATTAGAACTGACAAACCCAGACCTCATGTTTGTACCATTTGTACCAGGGCTTTTGCTCGTTTGGAACATTTAAAACGTCATGAACGAGCTCACACCAACGAAAAACCCTATCAATGTGCTGCCTGTGGTCGATGTTTTGCTCGTCGAGATTTAGTATTGAGACATCAACAAAAATTACATACAGATTTACCCCACGTCATACGAAGAGGATCTTCAAAAGATGGTGAAATAAATGAACATATCAATGTGTTACACAATAATACTAATGCCAATGCTCCATTACCTGACGGGACTTGCCCAGCTGCAGCCTTGGACAATGAAAAACCAGTGTTTAGAACCTCACTTTTTGAAAATAATCCTACTGCCGGTCTGCCTCATGGTCCAACAGGCTCTATCATTATTGATGATGACGCCAATTCCATGTCCAACTCACCAAGACCTAGCATAACACTTCATAGTAGTCACCACCGTGATAGTGTATCTTTTGGACCTTCAAATACTCCTCCAACAACAGCAAGTACAGTGCTTGGCATGCCGGCACAGCCAACGCCCACAACAACAACGGCAGCAACAGCAAATCAAATAGAGGCAAAACAAGGATCAAGAAGCAATAGTCGAGTAAAACTGCAACACCAACAACAGCAGCAACCAACTCCGGATTCTCCACAATTGAAAAAATTCAAACCTTCAGCTTCTCCAATGGGAAATACTAGTGGCATCCCTTCACATTTGAGCAATAATTATAGACACGCATCTTATTCTGCTGCATCAGGACCGTGCTACTCTAGTTTCAAGGAGGCTGATTTTTTTGGTATTTCTGGTCAAGTTGAATTTGCCACTCCTCAATTTGGGCCCCAGAATGAAGATTTTGGCAAATTGTTAGAATCAAATGGCTTATTAGATTGGGATTCTATCGACCATTTAGACTTGAACGATGAAGGAAAGTTAGCCATGAAACAGAAATCCATCAAGAATTTACATGATTTCTTCACCGATAACCTAAAAGTTTCGTCAATGAATCATTCACAATCTTCTGACGTACGTTTGCACAATGATATGAACCACAAAACAATCACACAATCAGTGCCACAACAACAGCCACCAATAAAGCATTCACTGGCATCAGATATTACACCCACTTTGATTCCCGGATCACAGCAGGAACAACAACAACAGCAACAGCAACAACACCTGCCTCCAAACTCGCATCTGAATTCTGTCTCTTCGAAAGCAAGTATCAATCCTCAACATTTGAACCAAACCAAAAAAGCAGAGGAACCCAATCAGAATGATTGGTTCAGAGATCTTGTTTTCCCGCCATTTGATTTGAATATACCGTTCAGCGCTCACGCTAGTTCTGAAGATTTGAAAGGTTTTTTTGGTCCTACAAGTTTATTGGCCGATACAAACGATAATTACCGTAAACAGTTGAATCATCAACAACAACAACAACAAATGAATGGTAATTACAATCATAAGCCAAACGTTACTGCGAAAAGTAATGGGAATGAAATTCCACTGGCATTGCGTACTCATATTAATAGTGTTGCTGATTTTTCAGTAGAGTACCCTACTAGTTTTTTCTTGGAAGATGCTACACTCATAACTGAGGAACTCCGAAATAAGATTCTTGCAATGAGTAATATCGAGGACAAAGATTTGCCTTCATTATCGGATTTAAAACGTTATTTCCAATTGTATGAATATGGTTTTAACAAGTACTTTCCTTTCATTCACTTACCTTCGTTGAAGAACTCCAAAAACCATAATCTTGAAACAGTCCCCTTGTTGTTAGCAATTGCTGCTATTGGTGCATTGTATGCTTATCATGATAATGATCCATTGATCTTGTTTAACTTATCCAAATTTCACATTCAGAATTTCTTTGAAAAAGAAATCACATTAAATAATTTGCATTTCAAAAAAGTCCCAATAATGGCTCATCAATGTCTTGTGTTGCATATTTTTATATCACTTTTCCTCAATGAACCTAATATGGTGGATATCACATCGAGACAAATCAAATCAATGATTGGATTGATCAAGTCCACTAATTTTAATGAACCATTGGAAAAGTTGATTATCCCACCTCAACCGGCAATTCCTGGTTCAGCTGGAGATAAATCATTGATTCAAAAGAATTTCGATTACTTTATTATGGCTCAATCAAGAATACGTACATTGCATGTCTTTTATTTCTTGCAAGCTTTTAGATCTGCTTTTGGTGGAGTCCCCATTCTTTTCAGCTTCAATATGCTAAAAAGTGGATCATTTTGTACCAATGAGAAATTATGGTGGTGTGAAGGATCTAGCAAATGGTATAATTTAGTGGGACAAACTTATCCTAGTAAATGGTCATTAATTGATGTGAGTAATGGTGCCGGCATAGATGTGTTAGTGTCTTTTTTAAATGACCCAACCAATGTCAACACACCAATTTCTTATAACAATTTACTTGTATTGTTATTTACCATCCACGAAAGAATAATCAAAGCTGTTGATAATGTACAGCCATTCACTCATTTACGGTGGTTGGAAAAGAAAAGACCTTTACAAGCATTAATTATGAATTGGGAAGTCTTATTCCATCAAAACCATGGTAGTTCAAAAATAATTACTAGCACCAGAGGTAGTCTTAGTGCCAAACATGAATTGAAATTGATTCTCCCTATGCTTGCATTGGTGAAAATGAAATTGGAAGTAAGATTAAATTTTGCTGTATCATCGGTTCTTCAAAGAAATTGGGTTGCCATGAATAGTGATTTGGACCGATTAGTTTATCGAGAACGCAAGTACAATGTTTTGACTACTTCATTACCTCATTGCCGTGATATTCTTGAGTTGTGGATGCATAATATGGAAACAATCAACTATGATGTTCGAGAAACTGCTAGACGCACACCAGCATTTTTCTGTTGCACTTTATTTATCAGTGTGATATTAATAGCAACCTATTTGAGTCATATTGAAAAAAATTGTCTTGAAAGAGAGATCACTAACCAAGAGTTGGAATGTTGGTTTGATTGTCAAGAATTGTTTTCTAAATTGGAAACAGTTTTAAGTGTGAGTATCAGATCTTCTTATCTGGAAGATTTGACCAAAGACTTTAGGAACAAATTCAGTGACGAGACAAAAGTTGTGAAGAAATTACGAGAATTGATTTTTCAACGAGAAAGTTGTGATGATGCTTTATCGGAAGGAATTGATGTGGAAAATAATCAATCCAAGTTGGTACAAATAAATCAAGAAATCAAAAAAGGTCTTACTGAAAGCAAAATCTCAATGAAATCAATTTATTTGGGAATTAGGATATTAGCTGATGTACCTGTTTGGCCATTAGCCATGGTATTTGCCGAAGCTTTAAAGAGTAGAGCAAAATACATTGAAAAATGATTGGGATTGAATGACCAAGCTTATAGAATGCTTTATGATGATATAACGTTATGATATTTAGTAAGATTTTATGTATAAATTGTAACTTATAGTTTATTTATATATTTATTTATTGAAAAATAAGAAAATTTCATTTTTTTAATTTAATTTAATTTGTATTTATTTATATTTATTTAATAAAGTACTATAATAATAATTTACAAATGCCATTTACTATACATAAAAGCTTTCCACATAAACGCTAATAAAATAGGATACACACACACATAATCCATCAATCAATAAAATCCAATATTTTCTTCTTTTCAAGTTTAATAAAACCCTTGATCTTTCAAGTAATTCACAATTTCATCAACTACAGCAACCAAATCATCATTTGACAAATTGAATTCACCATCAGCATTACCAGAAGCTTGATTGTTATTATTCTTTTGGTTGACCACCAATGAATTACCATTACCCACAACATTAACAATTGGAGTTGGGTTTGTTGTTGGAACAATAACCCCGGACCCAGCTTTAACTAATTCACCAACAATAAATGAATCATTAGCTTGATGAGCATTTAATTTTGTGATTCTACGTTCACCCAGGAATTGATTCAAAGTAGATTGTAAGGCAAATGATAAATAATCACCCAATTTATGAGAGTTATCAATTAAAATAGCAAAACCTTGCTTTGATCTTGGTGGATTAGTTTCTCTTAAAATCTTGACAACTTCAGGATAAGAAAACCAACTTGGAATTTCATCACCAGTTTTCAATTTATTTCTTAATTCAGTACCAGAAATATTTGCTGTTCTAACTTTTTTCACATCAATGGTATCGATTGGAGCATATCTATCTTCATCAGGTAAATAAGTGACCATTCTAAATGGAACAATCTTGATGTTTAATTCATCGTCATATTTAGCTAATAATTCTTGAGCATCATAAGGACCATAGAAATCCACTCCTTGGGAGTTTTTCCCTGGACCAGCATGATCTCTACCAACGATGAAATGATCAACCCCATAATTGGTTCTAATTAAAGCATGCCATAAAGCTTCTCTATCACCACCCATTCTCATAGCTAATGGTAATAAAGATAATGTAGCTAAACCATCAGGGAATTTTGTCAAGATTTGTTTATATACCTTCACACGAGTATGATGATCGATATCACCTGGTTTGGTCAAACCAACGACTGGATGAATCAAAATATGAGCTTTATCACCAATATCTTGAGCAGCTCTAATGGTTAATTCACGATGAGCTCTATGCATAGGATTTCTGGTTTGAAAGGCAACAATATTTTCTTGAGCCCAACCCAATTTTTCAAATTCTTGTCTCAATTCAGTTGGTGTTTTTCTAGCATCAACATAATCATAATGTTTAGGATAATTGATCCCTTGTAATTCACCACCGATATAATAATCGCCAGCGGTTTCTAATAAATATTTATTAGCAGGATGTTCTGGATCACCACGGAACACTTTTTTTGCTTCTAATTTTTTATCAGGTTTATAAATAGATTCAATAGTTAAAATGGCCAATGGAGTTTCATCTCTCAAATCTATTAATACAATTCTATCACCAACAGAATGCTTTTTAGAAGTGGTCTCATCAACATCTAAGGTGATTGGGATTGGCCATAATAAACCTTTACCATTTGATTCATTCTTAACACTACTTAATCTTAAATCGTTAACAACACTATTATAATCTTCTTGATTTAAGAATCCAGTTAATGGAGAAAACCCTCCGTTTAAAATTAATTCTAAATCACATAATTGTCTAGCAGTTAACGTCAAAGCAGGTAAAGTTTTAGCTTCTTGCAATAATTGTTGTTTGAGTGGAGCATCACGGATGACCAAATCTCTTAATTTACCACCATGAGGAGTAGGAATAGGCATGTTTTCTGGGGAGGGTATTTACTTTTAAATATAGTTAACAGGAAGAAAGTGACAACACTTGGAAGTTGAAGAATAGAAAGAAAAAAGGAACAACTAAAAATCTAAAAAAGGTTTATAGATTTTATTTTATGCAATTTTTTTTTTGGGGAGATTACGTATACTTGATGATCTATTATATACTTTATTATTGGATCAATTATAGTGTCAGAGTTGCAAAAATTGTATACATTATATGTGACTACGCAATTGGCAAAGGTGGAAAAAAAAAATTGCAAAAAAAAAAGCCCAAAAAGAAAAATAAAAAGAAACTCATAATTCAGTGATCGCACGTGATCTACAGCAATAGTTCATTGTCGTGTCGACATTCTAACTAAAGTAAATCCAGAAACATTTATAAGCAGATGCATACTTAAGAAGACATTATGGGTATTGTTTTAGAGGGGCGCATTAATGGATCTATGTCGTTCCTTGTAGAAAAGTTCCAGAAATACTTTAAATGTTGAAAAATTTGTTAGAAAAACACCACAATTTGCACCAAGAAAAACTCAAGTAGACAATCTAATAACAACCAAGAAAAAAATTCAATCGAACATGATGATGAACAAAGGATGTATATATATATATACTCAAAAGCCAAGTAGAAAAAGAAAGGGATTAGAAATCCTTTGACAAAATGATGTTTGTTGAACTGTATGATTACGTTACTATGAGCCACAATCGCATAATTTTACCCAAAAAAAAAAGATTTTCTATAGAATTTCAGTTCAAAATTTATACTTCTTTAGTGTTTTTATTTGTAAGTACCGGATATATCCATCCTTAATTTGTTGCTGTGATTTTCCATGAGTTACGAATTTGATCAAACGTTTAGACATTTTCGTGGTTTCGTAACCTGAAGTTGTCCACTTTTAAGCCCTACACAAATGGAAATTATATAAGACACGGGTATTTTTTGCACATTCTTCCCATTACTCAGTATAATTCCCAAGGGAATGAACACAGTTGTGCCCTGGATTTCGTATTGATTCTAGTTTCATTGTTGAAATACGATGTTTAAATCTAGATACCCAATATGAAATCCCCTTTATCTTTTTTGTGAATATCATCTTTTTTTCACACTTTTTACAGCCATTATTAGAGTTATAGTTATATCAGAAGGTTTAGCAGAGTCCCCTTGGAAATTTGAATTTATAAAGGCCAGATTGGAATAAAAATATATATACCCTGACCACAAAAGTGGTTTATCCATACCATTTCATCAAAGGTTAAAGTCTATAGAAGAGGTATTTGCCAATTTATGTATTGTGAATCACCAAAAAAAGCCACAGGCTTGGAATAGACAATTGTTCGTAGTTTTTCAGCGCATAAGAAAAATAGAACACGCTACCAATAGTCATTTTTTTTTCAATTTTGCATCCACAACCTCTAATTGGAATAATATGCAACAATTCTCTATAATGATATAAAGAGTTTATTCATTTATAGTCTAAAAATTATGGTTAGGTTTTTTTTTCTTGAGAAATTTAAAACAATTGACCCAACTGTAATTGATTTTTATTAAGACTTATAGGAATAAATACTAGTCAGTTTTTCTATTAAAATAGTAGATTGGAAAAATAGATACGAAGGGTGTAGCATTATTAGATAAAATAGGGTGTAGAGTGTAGTTAAAAATTGTTGATGTATATGGAAAAACATAGCATATCAACTTCTTTTGTGAATGTTGGTTAAGTTATTGCCTTAAAATGATATAGAGATTAGAACTATCAAAGATAAATTATACTAAAAACACTTATTGTAGATTATTTTTAGAACATTTCAGAAATAAAATTTGAATGTAACAGATACAAAAGAAAAGAAAAGGATAGTTAACGGTTTTTAGTTTGTTAACTCATGCTTGCAATGTTAGTTGTTAGACCCCCACATTTTTCACATTTGGTTCTCAGTACTTTTGTTCTTGTTCTCAAATTTCAGCTCTTTTCAACCTTCGTGTTCCCATCTATAAAATAAACAATGGAAGAACAAAAACAAGTTGGGGGATTATAATGACGGGAAAAAAATGCACATATGTTGTATTTACTTCTTCAAAGTGTCAATATTTTGGGGGATCGTGGGGGATACTGCGAACATAACACTGACAAACAAACGCTTAGTGTCGAAGTCTTTTTATGTTCCCCTCCACCAACAACTAGTAAAATCATTCTGTTACAGTAATATGTGCATGTTGTTGTATAATAATTGATGAATGGTGTACCTACAGAAGGTACTGACAGATTAAATATCGCAAACCCTGGGGCTAAAACTATTGACAATTGGACTCACGGAAAAACTTTCATCCAGCCTTGCCGTTTTTTATCAACAACAATTTAACACATTATTGCAGAATTTGGGGGAAGAAAAAGTTTTTTGATTGGCGTTACTCCAACATATATATCAATAAAATATAAGAGGGTTGAAAAATTTTACTCCAAATGTCCCCCAATATTTATTTGATGTAACATTTGAAAACACACGGTAAAGCAGGGGTTTTTTTTTTCTTTGTCAATGAAGGAGGAGAGGAGGAGGGGTGACAAAATTACATGAAATCAATATGGATAGTAGTTGGCCGAAATCGCAAACAAATTGAGTGAACTAAAAAAAACAACATAGAACTCCTTAAATTGTAAGAATGTAAATTTGAAAGAACTTGCTAATAAGATATATAACGGATCAAATCAGCCCCTAATTAATACGTATTAATTTATTAGCATCACTCTAATGAAGATATGTAGACGTAGTAAATAGCAAGAAAACAATTTTTACCAATTAATTAGTAAAAATCAGAAAAGCAGGAGTAAGGAGATCTAGCTTGTATAATTGATTACTAAAGTAGCATTTCCTGCACAATGCAGCCGCTAGTTTTATTTTTTATTTTTTCGATTTTTGTTGAACACTGTTCGATGGAGGCATACATCAATAGATGTAAACGAACATAGAAATACAACTTTGTAGGATATCAATCACTCAACTGATAAGTATACACCAATCAAAAACTAAAAAAAAAAATTGATTATAGAAGTTGCAAATATTAATAGAAATACTTTTCACCATTTCTGTAAGTCCGAAAAGTTGCGATATTTGTTGTCACCAACAAATCTCTTGCTGTTCTGTAATTTTTTTTTTCTCTTTCTTTCCTGCACGGAAATTAAACCTGATTAACCTTGTTAGTAATAATTACTACTTAACGTGTTATATGTGCGTGCGTGCGTGTGTAAGTGTTGGAACCACCATTATATAAATATTCAACAAATTCTCTTGCCATCAATGTAAGTTTGAGAATTTCGTATTTTCTTTCTTTCCCATTCTTTTACTCTTTCTTCTCTATTGAAGTTTGTCTTTTATTCATTCAATTCAATTGATTTAAGAAAAACAACTACAACTTACTACTACAACAACAATGTCTTCAGCTCCAAAGTATGTTACATATTCTATTTAGATTTCGTTTTTTCTTTTTTGTTTTTTTATCCGATAGTTTGACATTCTTACCATGAAGTGAAAAATGAGAGTGATCTTGATAATTAATTGGGCAATTGAAAGAGATGAGATTTGATTATAATATAGGTCTATTATTGCAATTGGTTTGAAACCAACATTATAACTAATTCAAGTTTAAATGGGGAAAGATGTGATCCGTTTATCAATTGAAAAGGGGAATTGGAGAAATTTCACACTCATTCCTGGCTCTTTCTCCCCTTGCTTTTTTTCAACACATTTTTTTTATCATTGCTGGAAAAATTCTCCCTCACGCCGAAATTAAATCTTTTTTTTTTCTCCTTTTCCTTTTAGGCCGATTTCCGAATTTTAGTGCACAAGCAAGAGAAAAAAAGGTAGCAAAACTAATTCTAAAATGGACGAACGGTTGGAAGGATGGAGGGGTGGAGGATTTATTTAAATATTCATCTAAATTCCCCCTCTCCCTTTTGTCCTGATTCACAAGTGTTTTCTTTTTCTTTTTGTTTTTCATGTAATTGAAGGGTGTCTACATATCTATCAAATATTAACGAAATATAAAAATAAATCAAAAAAGGAAAATGAAAAATTTTAATGCCTTATCAAGATTATCAATCTTGTCAAAACAATTATCGTTCAATAATACTAACAGTTCTATTGCTAGAGGTGATATCGGTTTAATTGGTTTAGCCGTTATGGGTCAAAACTTGATTCTTAACATGGCCGACCATGGTTACACTGTTGTTGCTTACAACAGAACCACTGCCAAAGTTGATCGTTTCTTAGAAAACGAAGCTAAAGGTAAATCCATCCTCGGTGCTCACTCCATCAAGGAATTGGTTGATCAATTAAAGAGACCAAGAAGAATTATGCTTTTGGTCAAAGCTGGTGCTCCAGTTGATGAATTCATTAACCAATTATTGCCATACTTGGAAGAAGGTGATATCATCATTGACGGTGGTAACTCCCATTTCCCAGATTCTAACAGAAGATACGAAGAATTGGCCAAGAAAGGTATTTTGTTTGTTGGTTCCGGTGTTTCTGGTGGTGAAGAAGGTGCTAGAACTGGTCCATCTTTGATGCCAGGTGGTAACGAAAAAGCTTGGCCACACATTAAAGACATCTTCCAAGATGTTGCCGCCAAGAGTGATGGTGAACCATGTTGTGACTGGGTTGGTGATGCCGGTGCTGGTCATTACGTCAAGATGGTCCACAATGGTATTGAATATGGTGATATGCAATTGATTTGTGAAGCTTACGATCTTATGAAGAGAGTTGGTAAATTTGAAGACAAAGAAATTGGTGACGTGTTTGCCACATGGAACAAAGGTGTTTTGGATTCTTTCTTGATTGAAATCACCAGAGACATTTTATACTACAATGACCCAACTGACGGTAAACCATTGGTTGAAAAAATCTTGGATACTGCTGGTCAAAAAGGTACTGGTAAATGGACTGCTGTCAATGCCCTTGATTTGGGTATCCCAGTTACTTTGATTGGTGAAGCTGTCTTTTCTAGATGTCTTTCTGCCATGAAAGCCGAAAGAGTTGAAGCCTCTAAAGCCTTGAAAGGTCCACAAGTTACTGGTGAATCTCCAATTACTGACAAAAAACAATTTATTGATGATTTAGAACAAGCTTTGTATGCTTCCAAGATTATCTCCTACACCCAAGGTTTCATGTTGATGAACCAAGCTGCTAAGGATTACGGCTGGAAATTGAACAATGCTGGTATTGCCTTGATGTGGAGAGGTGGTTGTATTATCAGATCAGTTTTCTTGGCTGAAATTACTGCTGCTTACAGAAAGAAACCAGACTTGGAAAACTTGTTGCTTTACCCATTCTTTAACGACGCTATCACTAAAGCTCAATCTGGATGGAGAGCTTCTGTTGGTAAGGCTATTCAATATGGTATTCCAACTCCAGCTTTCTCTACCGCTTTGGCTTTCTACGATGGTTTAAGATCTGAAAGATTACCAGCTAACTTGTTACAAGCTCAAAGAGATTACTTTGGTGCTCATACTTTCAAGGTCTTGCCAGGTCAAGAAAATGAATTGTTGAAGAAAGATGAATGGATTCACATTAACTGGACTGGTAGAGGTGGTGATGTTTCTTCAACTACTTACGATGCTTAGAGAAAATAGTGTTAACATGAATTTTTGATATATTTAGTTTTATATCGCTTTTTATATTATTCAATGAACATTAATATTAATATTAATATTAATATTAGTTATTGTGTAATGAAGAGACTCCGAAAGTGGCTTCGTAAAATTAATTCACGAGAGAAATGGTCTTACTCACTATCATCCATACGTTTATATATTTGTGTTGTGAATGATCAACATCTAAAAATTATCGTTGCTATTGTAATTAAAATCTCCGTTAAGAAAAAAAAAAGTCGTTAAACGTTGACCGATAAGCACTATCAAAGGCATCCAAATAAGCAGTAGTAGATATATATGCATATCATAACAGTGATTATTGATGATAAATCTTTTAACCTTCAAGTTAAAAAGCTTGATCTATTTTGAACACTTTTAAATTACTAATTACTCAATTGGGAAGGTATTTCCGCCCATGAACTTTATATTTGCAATTCAAACAACAGGCAATCAAAAAAAAATGTTGGAGACAATTATTCCATTTTAAGTAGTTAGCGACATGTTTAGATTTCACCAATAGGCATTATTGGACACAAATTAAAAATTATTCTTTTACATGGAGTTCGATAGCCATTATATGTGAACAATAATTAATCTATCTATTTATCTTTTTTTGGGGGGTTGTTTTTATCTCCAATCTTATCTGATAATTCAACAAAAGTGGAGAGAGTGATGATGATTTTTGTACCATTATACTGCAACATTTATATATAGGTCTGATCCCCACTGACTTCAAAAATTGTAAACATGTCCTCTAACTCTTTTACTAATCAAGAATATTTCAAACTTAATAAAGATGTCATTGAATGGAAAGACAGATTTGGAAAAATCTGGTGCTAGAGTTAGTGTAACAGCTTCCACAGTTTCAGAAAACCAAACAACCGGATTTGAATTATATGAAAAAGCTCAAGAACTTTCTTTTGAAGAAGAAGAAGCAATAAGGAAAAAAGTGGTTTGGAAAGTAGATATGAGAATTGTTCCCTTATTATGTATTACTTATACATTACAATTTTTAGATAAATTATCATTAAATTATGCTGCTGCTTATACATTAAAAGAAGATTTGAATTTATATGGTCAAAGATATTCATGGTGTGCTGCTATTTTCAATTTTGGTTATCTTGCTGGTGCATTACCAGCAAATTATGTTATTCAAAAATTACCCGTTGCTAAATTCACTGGATGTATGTTGTTCTTATGGTCGATTATTTTGATTGGTCATATTGGTTTACAAAATTATGGTGGGATTTTGGTGATTAGATTTCTCTTGGGATTATTTGAATCAATGATCAGTCCTTCATGTATGGCAATTTGCAACAATTTCTACACTGTGAAAAACCAACCATTAAGAATGTGTATCTTCTTATCATTTAATGGGGTAGCTACTATTGTCGGGTCACTTCTTAGTTGGGGACTTGGACATGCTGATGAATCAAAATTGAAAATATGGAAATTGATTTTTTTGGTCATTGGTCTTATGAACTTTGTTTGGTCAGGGATTTTTCTTTGGTTATGTCCTGATTCACCTAAACTGGTCAAATTTTTAACTGAAGATGAAAAAGCTGTTTTGATTAAAGAAGTTGCTACTAATAATCAAGGTTTAGGAGAAACTAGATTTAAAAAGAGTCAAGCAGTTGAAGCATTACAAGATTTGTTTGTATATTTTGTTGCCTTAATAGGTCTTGCATGTGGAGTTATCAATGGTGGCACATCAAATTTTGCCTCTTCATTAATTAAAGGATTTGGGTTTACGGGAATCCAGGCCACCGCATTACAAATGCCTCTTGGTGCTGTGGAATTAGTTGTCGTTGTAGCAGCTGGTATTGTTGTCTTTACTGTCAAGAACATGCGTTGCATAGTATTATTTGTCATTTGTATCCCTCCTTTAGCCGGTCTTATTGGCCTTCATGTCATACCATTAACGCATAGATGGGCTCTAGTTGGATGTTCATTCTTGCAGTTTATTATTGGGGGTCCAGTTATCTTGTGTTGGATTCTATCGAATGCCAATGTGTCAGGGTCTTCGAAAAAAACTATAGCTAATGGAATTTGGTTTGTGATGTATGCTGCTGGCAACATAATATCACCAAATATCTTTTATGCTCGAGAAGCTCCAAAATACCGTAGTGGTATAATTGGCCTTATTTCCAGTTATTGTGGAATAATGGTTTTGGCAATAGCAATACGTTTGGTGTTCATGCATCGTAATAGAAAGAGAAACTTGGAACAAGGTGGCTACAATGAACAAATTGCTGAACAAGCAGTATTAGATGGATTTAAAGGCTTGACTGATTTTGAAAATGCCGGATTCCGATACTCTTTGTAGTTAGAAATTAATAAATGACTAGTCGTTCTATCTATATTTATATTCCAAATGCTATAAAATATATCCCCCACACACGGGTGTTTTTGTAATTCTATAATGGTACATCATAACCAAGAAGCATGCTTCCGATCAAGTATAAATTCAAAGAGGCAACAAATACCCAAACCAATACCGCCACAAAAGACGTAGCCAAACTATTGCTGAAGTCTTTATATCCCTTGATTCGAAAAATATCTTGATTAAGATCTTCATATACTTCTAATGGAAGTTGTGCAGCAATGGTAGTGGAAGAAGACGACGACAGACTATCTGGTACACCATTAGTGGCAGAAACCGAGTTTGAGCGAGACATTAAATTCGATGTTGGTGGCAGTGAATAAACCAAATTAGTGGTATTTTCACCAATCAACAATCTATTCTCTTCATTTTGCAAATGGAGTTGTTGTAATTGTTCATCGTCGTCGTCTTCCCAATTAGCACAAGGATGTGAATTACGTAAATTTTGTAACCTTATTGCTGGCTCTGAACTTTTGAACCTTGAGGTGGCAACCAGGGTCGACTGTTCTCCATCATATTCCATATCAATCTCTTCATCGCCATCTCTGACAAAAATAGGAACTCTCATGGTATGTTTGTTGCAAGTGAACCAAATAAGTGGAGCACTTACTACTGGTAATAAAATAGACAACACCACTTGACTAGCATTCAAAATCTTAGCCAATCCTTCTCTACCAGAAAAACTAACAACAAGAAGACAAGGAGCAATAGCTAAAGCTCTTGTAATCAATCTTCTGGTAACTGGTGGTAAACTCCATGATAAAAACCCTTCAGACACCATTTGACCAGCTAAAGTACAAACAACCCCTGCACTTTGACCAGAACACAATAATGCTAATGCAAATACAAATCCAGCAGTTGGTGACAAATGCTTGGACAATAAATGATAAATAGTGAATAAGTCGGCATTTTGATAATCGTCATCGGAATCAGAATCTGACTCGTGTCCGTTGTCATCATCTCGAGCAAATTTTGAATCGCCACTTCTTAATGTGGCACCGGCAACAATCAAAATAGCAGCATTAACAAAAAGGGCTACTGTGAATAATGATATCACCAATTCAACAATGGTGTAACTCATAGTATCCTTGATGGCATGGATTGAGGGCCTGTAATGATCGTCTTCTTCATCATCTCCATCAAATGTGCTTTCATCATCTTTTTCAAAACCTGGTTGTTCCTGGTGTTGTATTAAAGGTGTCGCTATTGGTGTTAAATTATCATCCTCTTCATGAACTGTAATATCTTCTTGTATAGGTTCTTCTATAGAGTGCTTACCCCACGGCTTGTGGAATCCATTTTTTATATCATAATCTTTCAATCTTGCTTGAACTAACCCAGAACCAAGATACAACGAATGTGGCATCACTGTTGCACCCAAAATGGCCAAACTTAAAAATAAACCATTACCGCCTTCTCTATCAGACATATCAACTACATCTTCATTTGGTAAGAAACCTTTCATAACCTCTGCTACAGAAAAATGTATTGATGAATCGTGACTCACTTGATACAATTCAATCCCAAAGCATACAACGGTAGCTGCTACCAATACCGATACAAATGATTCAAAGATCCGTATGAACAAAAGTGGACCTCTTGGACGGTATGCCATTAGTACAATGAGCACATCAATAACTGTGACTATCACACCGACAAATAACGGTAAATGAAATAAAATATTTAATGCAATAGCCGTCCCCACCACTTCGGCTAAATCTGTTGCTATGATAGCTATTTCAGTAAGGGCATAAAGTATCAAGTTTGTTTTATAACCAAAATGAGCTTTACAATTTGCTGCTAAATCCAACCCCGTCACAGCACCCAATTTGGCAGCTAATATTTGTAGGAAAATAGCTAAACAGTTGGACAATAGAATCAGAAATAATAAATTGTACTTATAAGCAGAGCCAGCTGCTACGGCAGTTGAATAATTCCCGGGATCCATATATGCCACACTCACCATTAGCCCCGGTCCAATAAATCGCATGTATTTTTTTATACTTGCCACGATGGTCTTGAAGTTTGTGAAATTCGTTAGGAAACCCATATTTGCGATGTATGTAGTTGTTTAGTACAAGTATTCAATAATGTGATCTATCTGTTTTGACGATATTGCTGTGTTACTCTCTTAAGTGTAATGACGAATAAGAATATTGATTTCTCTTAAATATTTGTAATAGATTAGAAGATTAATGTGGTTTATAATTTCAAAAATTTTCTTTAAAAGATATCACTGTTGTGGATTTCAGTTTGCTTTATTCTATTTTTTTTTTCTAAAATTTCTCTTCTTTTTTTTTTTACTCCAGAGTTGTTTCTTTAGTTCCTTTTATCCTTATTTGTGTATTCAGATTTCTTTTAGGGATGAATTTTGAAAAAAAGTTATTATTTGAACGATAGTTAAATTTGAATAAACTTTAGTAGTAATCCCCTCCTTGGAATAGATTTTGAAGAATATTTAAACTGAATTCAGATCTCTTGGTATAATCTTGAAAAGACAAAGAACAGAAAAAGAGTGTATAGTGGTCATAAGAGTTTGCTTTTATTTCTGTACGCCAAAGTTGTTGTTGTGGGCTTTTTTCTACTTCTTGGTGTGCTGCGCTATTTTTCCATTTTTTTTTTTGGTTTTTGTGTCACTTTATAATACAGAACAACAACAACCAACTCCTTTCCTTTTCTCTCCGCCTTTCAATAGTATTAGAAATCGCATATTCGTATTTCGTTTTCAACATTGTATAGTTATTCAGAGCTGGACTTTAAAAAGCTGAAACAAAACACGTTAAAATATTCAATAGGCAACTAGCTAACCAATTTAAGCCACTTTATAGGGGCGGAGAAAGAATGAAAGACTACCAGTGGCTGTATTTTCTTTTGCAATGTTAAAATTTCTATTTCTCGGTTTTCATTCTCTTTGGATGGTTCCTAATTTTTCCGGGCAAACTACAGAAAATAAAAATGGATTGAAAGAATCGCAGAATTGAAAAATCGTTGTTCATTAGTCACGTGATTAAATTTTAACGACATTTTGATAGTTTGACATTTTGACAATTTTTTTATCAAACTACGGAAATGTCTCTACCATCGGACATGTAGTTCCTGTTACAACAACAAAAAAAAATATCAATAAAGATGCTCTTCTAACAAAAATAGTATCTACACTCATCTTTATTTATTCAAAGTTTTTCGTATTTCTCAATTGTTTTTATCTATTCATTATAATTAATATGCTTAGGGCAGCTTTCACCAGAAGAACAGTAAACCAAATACGTGCATTTCATGGCTCATCAATTTATTATGCCGCATCTGTGTTTAAAATGCCAGCAATGTCTCCCACCATGAGTGAAGGTGGTATTGTTTCTTGGAAAGTGAAACCAGGTGATACTTTCAGTGCAGGAGATCCTATTTTGGAAGTAGAAACTGATAAGGCCACCATTGATGTCGAAGCAGCCGATGATGGGAAATTATGGGAGATTTTAGTCAATGAAGGGACCTCCGGAGTACCAGTTGGTAAACCAATTGCCTTTTTAGCAGAACAAGATGACGATTTAAGCACTTTGGAAAAACCAAGCATAGAAGATGTCAAGCAAGAAACTCAAGCTCCCGCTCCACAGGAGAAGAAACCCGAAGAAAAGACTACCAAAAAAGAAGTTAAACAATCAGCACCACGTGAAGTTTCTACTGGCTCAAGTGTGCTTCAAAAAGCCAATCCAAATCAAAAATTGTCTCCAGCAGTAGAGTTATTGTTACATGAAAATAATATTTCCAACGAAGATGCCTTCGCGAAAATCCGAGCTTCAGGACCAAAAGGGAGAATTTTGAAAGGTGACGTATTAGCCTATCTCGGAAAGATTGATACAGGTGTAGTTGTTGAGTTAACTGAGTTTTTGAAATCAAGAGAACATTTGGACTTGTCTAAAATAGTGCTTGCAGAACCATCAAAGACAGAAGAATCAACTGAATCCAAATCTAGCAAAGAAGAAAAGGCAAAAGTTGAAAAACCAAAACCAAAAAATATTCTTTCAGTTGAATTAACTTCAAACTTGGGTGAAGATATTTCGCAATCTAAATTCAAATTTGCTTTTGAAAAATCCATTTCTGCAGCTATCAGACAAACATATGCTTCCAAATTCCCACAATTTGCTCAATCCCCTACTGCATCCTCAATTTACGACAAATATGACGTGTTTGATGAAATACTTTCTGCACCAGTTACAAAGAATAGATTTGAAGTTTTTGATATCAAGTACAAGTTTTACGGTGAAGAATCTTCTAAAAACAAGGTTTCAGCAGATAGTTTTGATGAACTTTTGGGTTTGCTGACTCCTGTCCAGTATTTGGAAACTGGGTCTTCTAATGTCAATGTTCTGTTCAAAATCAAATTTGACGATAAATTGCAAGATTCCAAATTGTTCGTTGAAAATTTTGAAAACTCTTTACTTTCACAAATTCCAGCCAACAAGTTAAAGATTACAAACTAAAGGAAACGGACAACGGGGGAGTGAGAACTAGACAGCAGTAGTGTCATAATTCAATGTACATTTAATGAATAAGAAACTCAAGCATATGTAGATATAACCATTAGTTCTTTAGTTATCGTATTTTACTCTAAACTTGTTAACAATGAGATGGTAGCCACCACCATCAAACTCAACAATCAAATCTCAGGGAATTATCGTAGTTACTTATATACAGGATCTGATTAACTCATCTTTTTTTTTCCTTTTTTTTAATTTTTTTTTTTTGTATTTTTTTTTTTTTTTTTACAATTTATTATTATACCATCCCATCTTGATAAACAAAGGTGTTTTCAAACAGTTTCTTTTTTTTATATTTCTTTTGCTTATTTCTGAGGCACATTCAATATTAGTGACTGATAACAGTTGATAATTGTTAGTAGAGATAAGTATACAAAAGCAGAATGCATCCGTATCAAGCTTCTGGTGGTAACAATAATCTTTCAAGTGGAAATGCATCCACAAACATACCTCAAGTCACATCCCCAACCCAATCAAATTTGAGACAAGGCTACCTGCAACAAGTGCCAACACAAAACATCACTAACAATTCTTATTATCCAAGAAACACATCGAGCAACGTAGCTCCAAATCTACTTCCTCATTTATCCTACAATGGTATACTTCCCCCACGTACATTTATTGGCACATCACCTTTGAATGGAATTCCACCTCCTGCGTATGGAAGTCAACCAAAACAATATCAACAAGCGCAGCCATCAAATCAGCGTCTTAGTTTCCGTAATGATCAACCTCAACAGTTAGATCCAAAGCAACTTCAAAAAATAACATCGCCATACCAGCAAACTTCGCAACAATCTTTATCACCACCACCTCCACAGCAGCAACAACAACAACAAAGTTATTACCAACAGTCACTGCAGAATTATTCCCGGGAATCCTCACAGCATCCTCAAGGACAGCAGACGCGTGGGTTATTATCATCAGGAAATAGCAGTAACCAAATAAATCTCTCGGCTTCGATTCAGCAAGATGACCATAGACAACATAAATCTAACAACCACAAAAAGACAAATGAATCAAATGTGGTTGCAAAACCTATTGATCAAATAGATCCTTCTACTGGAAAGAAAAAAAGGGGTCGCCCCAAAAAATTCATACTTGATCCTTCAACAAACACTATGATTGATTCAACGCATCCCAATTTTAAACAGTTGAATAAAGCGTTGAAAGATGGAAATATTGACCAAGATGTGAGGTCTAATGGAAACAACGTCACTAATGATATGAGTGTATTACTCAATTCTTCAGGGACAGTAGACGGATTTAATGACTCGGAGTTGAAAGAATTACTAAAGAAGAAAGACAGAAGAGGTCGACCAAGAAAATTCCCTGTTGAAGAAACTGGGGTAACTATTAAAGGGGTTAGAATTAATGGAAGCGGTATTTCCAAAACCAAAAATTAGTTTGTATTATATTCTTGTTGTGTTTTGCTTTTGCTTTTGCTTTGATTTGATTTCTTTATTTTTAACTATTATTATTATTATTTTCTTATTCTTGAACAAAGACCAGAAAGGATTATTTATATTCGATGCTAAGTCGTGATTATTTTAAATTCTTTTAGTATTATTTGTTACCATTGTATTTTATTACTTTTATTTACTTCGTTCACTATCAATATATATATAAAAAAGGAAGAAAGAAAGAAAGAAAAAACTCCGTCATGTACTATAAACTATAAACCATAATTCTAATGAAAATCAAACAATTCTATTCATAAACTTACCAACTGCTATCATTGGTGCACATACAGCCGTAATCATCATACATATCGCATTCACTAATCTACTCATCTCGTACAATATCCAAATGAATAAAAGCAATTCAATAATCACAACTAAACCTTGTAGACCAGGTATGAATTCTCCAATAATGTCAATGGGGGCAAAAAGCATTTTCATAATTTGCACCCGTTTAATCAAGTCCATCCAAGTTGATATTACCACAACAGGTGCATTTGGATCAAATTGCAAACCTCGAGTAGTAATCACCTCAGGTTTGTTGGTTACAATACTTTCTTCGTCTCCAGTTATCATTGATGACGATGAAGTTGGAGGACTTGTTTCCAATTGCTTGGTCACAGGATTGTAATACATTTCTTGGGTTAACTGGGATTCAGCTTCACTATCACTGCATTCAATAATAAACTCTTTAGGGTCACCATTCTCTTCTATTACTTTAATAACCGATTTATTGGAAGGATGGATCAGTGGTTCTGATTTCTTTTTTGATAATACCAGGGCGTTCAGTGGTACAGGTTTCGGTTTTGATACGGCCAGCGCATTCAGCAGTATAGGTTCATTAAGTAACTCCCGATAGAACATTTTAGTAGCTGGTTGATTCCAATTGTCAAACACTACTTTGGAATTCTTTGAAAATACTTTTAGTCTTTTAGTGGTTTTCTCAAATGGTGTAGGCGGATATACCACCTTCTTGACTGGTTTGGCTGCTTCATCCTTTTTGTCTTTCTCTTTATCTTTATCTTTGTCGTCCTCTTTCTTCTCTTCTTCCTTCTTTTCTTCATCTTTTTTTCCTTCCTCCTCCTCGGGATAATACAACCATGAAGCAAGATATGCCAACCAAGGAACACTAGTTTCTTCGGCTGCCTTTTCATCTTTCTTTTCATCCTTCTTTTCTTCACCTTCACCCTCACCATCTGTTTTCTTTTCTTCCCCTTCTTTTTCTTTTTCATCGCCCTTCTTGTCATCAGAAGTCTTTTCTGTGGCCTTACCTTCAGCGCCAGCCTTTTCTTTTTGCTCCTTCCGTAACTTTTCTTTCTCTGCAGCCCTTTCTAATTCCCTTTTCTTCTTCAATTGAAGCTTTGACTCTTTGATTTTTTCATTAATTTCCTTTTGTCTTCGGGAATAATCCACAAAATCTTTTCCCAATTCCTTCTTTGCCTGGTTGAGCTTTTTCTTCATTAGTTTTTTCAAAGGTACTTTCTTCTTGATGATTTTGGTTTCTTTATCTTTACCTTCTCCAACAGTGACTACCTCAGCTACTTCGACTTCCTCTTGTGTGACATCTTCATCGTCGTCACTTTGGTTATCGACAAAAATTTCTTCCTTAACGGGACTCTTTTTTGGCCTGTGATCGTAATAATTGTAATCATCATACTTATCTTTAGTTAATTTGGTTTGCATCTTTTCTAAAAAAGTCAGTTTGTCTTTGGTATCCTTGCCTTCAAAAACAAGATCCATAGGATTATACCTATCCAATTTTTCTGTTTTGTCTTCAAAAACATCGTGGAATGTTTTATGTGAGTATAATTTAGGTTTGACGACCTGTGCTTTGTCGTACCTCTTTTTCTGACGAATATAATAGTCATTGTTTTTATTTTTCGGGTATTTTGGTTTGGGAGGGTTATACTGTTGCGGCTGATAAGGTTGTCTTGGCTCTGGCTGATACGGCACATAATGATTTTGTTCTTGGAGATAATTCAATTGTGCTGGAGTTATAGTTTCTTCAAGTTGGTTGTCTGGTTCCAAATCATCGTACTCAATTGGTAACGAGGATGTGCTACGATGAGCACTACCAGGTGGTGAGATCATAGATTCAGATTGTGATTTAGGAGTCTTGGGTCTGACATTATTCATAAATGCTTGTCTTTGCAGGGGTAGAAACTCCATTTGAGGGATATATGGAGCAGAATCGTCTTCATCCACTTCAACAATAAATTCTTTAGGGGATGGTGGTAGGTTCAGGGTGTAGTTGTATTGGTAACGAGGTTGTTTTCTTTGTTGTTCACTCAAATATTGCGACGAGTAATATCCGTTACTTGTGACATTCATTGTTGTAGGGAGCTTACTTGATTGGCTCTTTGGTTAAATAGATAAGTAGAAAAGTAAAACGGAGAAGAGAATTCTTTTTCTTTTATAAATAAAAAAAAAGTAGCAGTTGTCGATGTATATGTAATTACAAAATGGTGATAAGAGAGTAGAGAGATCATCTTCTGTGTGTCATCTTACTTATATATTGAATCACAATAGAATAATGTACATCTTAATAACAATATACTAAATAATAAATTACTGAGTGAATGAATGAATGAATGAGTGATTTAAAAAAAAAAAATGGCTGGCAATTTCAGTTTTAAAGTAAAAAAAAATAATTTTTTTTGATTTAGTAACACGTTCCTGTATGTACGTCGTTTAAAAATATTTTCTGTCCCACTAAGATTTCCAGATTTGGTAAAAATAAGCAAAGCCTCACAAGCTGCCAAAAACAGGCAAGAACTAATCCCTTCCTTAATGCCCTTGTGAGCGTTTGATTCATTTTACCCGTTGAGTGATCTCGGTAGAAGTGATTCTCAATGGGAACATAACTATTAAACATCAAATTTCTTGATCCTGAAAGAACAAGTTACAAAGTACTTTTTTTTTCTTTTTGACGATATCTTGAACCAGCAGAATGACTTCATTTTGTCATTTTGGTACGCCTTGTGGTTTCTAACGTTTTTAGACGATGAATTGTTGGTAGAGACAATTGGATGCAAAAAGGCAAAGGGCATACAGTTGAAAGTTTCACAATACCTGCTCAAAATTCTCGGAATTGAGATTTTTACTACATTGAATCCTTAAATTGTGAATTACTACAATACCTCTAGCCAAGACTTTTAACTGATTTTAAATTAATTATCACGAAAAAGAGCAAGATTGAAAAAGTTTAAAAGAAATGAAATACAAAAACACCTTATTAAACTTTGTCTGGCCTTAAAAAATCAATTGTAATTCGAGCATTGACACTACCACATACATTTGTGTTGTGAAAGGCTATTGTTAGTACTACAATCGCATTGCAATTCAGCCTACTTCAATATTCTTTATGAAATATTCAACAATCTATTTCTTTAAATAATAGCAAGTGTTCCCGAACTGTTGCTTGATTGTGTCAGAAAATGTTAAAAATACAATAGGGATCACCCTTTGTTAGATTAAAGAGACCGAATTTTGCCATTAAGTGTAGAACTACTTTATAATGTACTAAATATTGTTAATCTGTGCTTTCCAATAGGTTAAACCTAATTTGTTTTATCAAATAGAACGATAAACCTCTTTCTTAGATGATTAGTTGAAGCTATATCTGTTGTGTCTAAACCCCATTTTAGCAAAATTGCACTGAGCTGCAAACCACATAATTGCAAAAGATACGCCACAGTTCACACAATTTAATGTGCACATTCATTATGAATTTCTCAACTTCATTAAAAAAAATTTTATATTAGCAAACCTGTTTCGGCTGAAGATAAATGTCACCCGAATAACTGTGTGTGCAATATGTAACTTCTGTGGAGGACGTTGAATCATCAAAGATCGATCTTTAGATTATCTATAAATAGAGAAGAGCATCAGCATGCAGATTGATTTGTTTGTTCCATTATGAAAACTTAATAGACTACCAAGTTTAATCAGAGAATATTTTACACTTTGCTCTTTTTCCCATATAAATCACAATGTCGGAAAGTTCAGTTCATTTATTAAACCAAGCTGCAGGGTATGGTGTTTTAATTGGTGTTGGAGCATTATTTGCTGGTGGTATGATCTTAACCACATTTTTATTGCAAAAATACCTTCATGAAAATGCCAATAGTACTGAAACATTTTCAGTTGCAAATCGTTCAGTAGGTACTTTCCTTTCGGCGTCTGCAGTTTATTCAAGTTGGAGTTGGAGTACAGAGTTTTTATTCGTATCACTGATGACTTATAATTACGGAGTTCAAGCTGGGTATTATTATGGGGCAGGTCTTGCGATTCAAATTGCCGTAATGAGTGTTATTGGTATTCACGCTAAGAAAAGGATTCCAACCGCACATACCTCGTTAGAAGCAGTGCAATTAAGATATGGTAAGGCAGCACACTTACTTTATTTGGTTTTGTCTTTGATTTGTAATATTTGTTCTTGTCTGTCAATGAT
>OKKB01000237.1_pt1 | contig 24156 bp, 7 predicted proteins | sample 1613931 | NCBI WGS metagenome assembly OKKB01 (sample SAMN04436893, study PRJEB24849) | human gut metagenome | biome: human gut; feature: NICU; material: stool | host: Homo sapiens | place: USA: Saint Louis, MO | collected 2012-02-08
AAAGAAATACACTTTAATATTAATACTAATAATGCCATAAATCATTCATTGAAAAAAAGGACAAAATAACAAAAATACAATAATGCTTAAATATAAATATAAATATTTGGACTATTTTTGGTTGGATTGAATGTTTATATATTTCATCTTTTCCATATAACTCCTCTTTCAATTCTTCTTCTTCTATTATACAATCTTTAATTCACATTGTTTACTACTTGCAAAACAAACAAAATAAAGAATTCCAATTTAATCAAATTCAATTTTGAGTTATCTTTTTGGTATCTTCACCATCATTTGAAGAAGTATCATAGTGATGTTTAACCCATCTAAATCCTTGACTCAATTGTGCCAATTCATTAACAAAATGACACCCAAATAATAAATAATTTTGAGGAGTAACTGCCATTGAATACCTCATAAACACTAAAGAATAAAGTATTAATGAACCAGTCATTGGTCCACTAATTAAATCAGGATCTTTTTTCAAATCTAAAATAGCAGCTATAGGAATCCCAAAATTTGATACTGGACCCCAAAAATGAGTTGTACAGACATATCTAAGGGATTGTTTTGAAAATAAAAAATCAGTGAATTTTTTAAATGATGACATTGAAGGAAGGAAGGAAGGAAGGTAGATAAGTAGCTAAGTAAATGAGTAAATGTATAAATGTATATATATATAAATAGTAGGATGTAAGTAAGAAGAAGAAAAAGGTTATATAGCAACAATGATGAAAAAATATGTATTTATTAATTGATCGAGAGTTATTTGATAAAGTTTTTCTTCTTCTTCTTCCTCTCTCCGGTCTTGACAAGTCCATAATTTTTTTGTTTTGCTGATTATTATGGAAGTAGAAAAGTTGAGAAAAAAGAATTGATGGCGGGAGTGATTGCAATAGATAGTACCAAGATTAATAGTGACTGGCAATGGTTGGCGGCAGTATCATACATCAGATCGTGCGAGGGACTCGACTCGGCCATAAAGGTTTTTTTTTGAAAACCCCACTTTGAGGTATATTTCCCCTCCCCACTAACTTAAAATTTTAACCCACAACAACAACAACTTTTGGTGTATTTCAACCGACCTCTCCGTTTCATTTTTTTTAGCGGGTATTCGTCCTAATGTTAGCGAATACTTACACACCAAGAAATCTAACATTACAAACTATACGAAACATACCAATATATATATGAATATGTGTATTTTCTTTTTTATTGTCTATAAACTATAATACAACGACTAGGTTGTCAATTTGTAAAATCAATCTATAAATTCCTTATATATAGTTGAAACAATACTCTAAAAATGAATAATAAAAATAGTTAAACCAATGGGTTTATTGATTTGATCTGTTGTCATTCTTTGTGGACTTCATTGATTGACCATTGTAGTTTCCATATTGTTGAGCATTATAATTTGCCATTTGATGAGGAAAAACGTAGCTAATATTAGGATTGTTAGGATTGACAACTGGCTGTGCTTGTGTTTGTTGCTGCTGTTGTGCTAAAGGTGGCAATATTGGTGGAATTGTTGATACCTGATTTGGAAATTTTGTTTGACTTGGAATTCGTGATCCAATGGTAGGGGGCATTCCAGAGTTTGGGGACACTTTAGACATTGGTTGCTCTTGAACACTTGGTGTTTGAATCATTGGAGATGCCGATGTCCAACTCCCATTATTATAATAATTTAACCCAAATCCATCTCCAGAACTTTGATTGAATATTGCAGGGGTTGTGGAAGAACTCTTGGATTGTGGTTGTAATGGAATAGTAGAAGAGTTAGCAGTCACATTGGTGGAAGTAGTAGTACCAGCAGCAACAGCAGCAGCAGTCACAGGATCAATAGTATTAGATACCGTTGTTGAATTATCCATTCCACTACCATTAGCAATTGCGGTATTGTTAACAGAATTGGAACCTGATGGCCCATTTGTTGACAAATTTTCCATAATATCAGCTCCAACTGGCTCAAGAGAAGTATCAATGTTACCATTTGTTGTCTCTGTTACTGGTCCGTACTGCTTATAATCAGCAATTTGTTCCTTACTCCCATCAACAAGAGGGTCCAAGTAATAAGGTATGTTATCCAGTACCGTCAACCAATTTGGATCATTCAAGTGGAAGCCATTCAAATATTCAAATTGAGAAGGATCACCAAATGAATTGGTATTGAATAGATACAAAAGATTTCCTTGTGCTGTAGTTATGGGGAATTCATCTTCTATACTTGGAATTGGTGGCGCTGAATTAGAAGGCTCTTCAGAACTAGATGCTGATTTCATAGTTATTAAGCTTTGTTTATCTGATTCTTCAAATTCTTGATCTTTATCTTTCTCTCTTTCCAATTCTTCTTGCTTTTCATAAATCATATTAATCAAATTCAAAACTCGGTTAATCAAATACACCATATTAGACGACCACATTCTTGAAGTAGTAATATACTTAGTTGACAACCTAAATTCAAATTGCAACAAAGTATCTAAATTTTTTTCAATGAGTTGCAAAAACCCATTATTCAACTTGGTTTTGGGATCATTTTCAACAAACTCTTTTGCCTTATGGTGTAAAAAGATAAAAATAACAATCATACCTTGACCTAACATTGAATTTAAAAATGGATAATAAGTTTTTAATTTTCTACCAAATTTTGAAGGGCCATAATTGGCTTTAGCTGGCGGTACAGAGATTCGATCCAATCTATTTTGATCAGCTTGAAATCCCTTACCACTATTAGTACCACTCGTATCATTAGGACTTTCCTTTTCCAATGAATGTTTTTGGATATACACGTTCAAGAACTTTTCGATAAACACATTCAATAGTTGTAAAAATTTGCCAATTGAATCAATTTGTTTCTCCGAAAGAGTGTCCTTGCCTTTTTGTGTTTCATATTTCTTAACAAATGGTTCCAACAATTTTACACTATTAATGTGCAAAATAATAGTATCAGATAATACATCCAATTCTTTAGTAGTTAATGAGCCTTTAGTATAGTCATCATAACCAATCCACTTATTAGCATTGTCATTTGATTTATTTTGTTGTTCTGAACCACCAATCAAGCTGCATGTAATTTTTCCATGAATGCTATCATAAGAATTTTCCAAAGTCAATATATCAGTGTCAAATTTCAATTTCAACGTCATTACATTTTCAAATGAGATATCAGTCATATAATTTTCAATCAACATAAGATTCGACAATCTTAACAGCTCACTTGATTCTGATTTAAGTAAAACATGTAACTTTTGATCTATTTGATTCAATGGTGTACTATCAATCATACCAACTTTCACAGAGATGGGGTTTGGTCGCCCAAATATTGAACAGATCACTGAGGTCAGATATTTGAGAGCATACCAAAGACGATACTGCTGAGCATTCAATTCTTCGTCTTCATTTTTTTTATCCTCTTCCAATTCCATCGTATCCTTTTTTTCACTGCTGGAGTCAGACTCTCCCATAGTAGCGTCGACAACGTTCTTAAATGGTTTATTTTCTTTGGTATTAGTTTCCCGAAATTGATTCATAATATGTAATCCAATTGAAAATGAAATGGAACAAGCATGGAACATCATTTTCCAACACTCTTCATAGTTTTGTTGTAAGAATAACCATTCTGAACATAAAATATAAGCTTGGATAGTAATCATTGACTCATCAACTAAATTTTCTTTCAATCGTTCAAAACTTTTATATAGGACTTGACGAGTAAGAAACTTTCGATATTTTGTACAAACATTCAATGAACCATCGGGTAACAAGTTTAATTCAACAAAATCTTGGGGACTCAATCTTTCAATGGATAAACATAAAATCATATATACCAATAATAAATCATCGTCATTTTCCCAATCTCTATCATTTATTGAATTATATCCATTCAAGAAATCAAAAACATGAACACTTGATATAAATGTACGATAGTATGAATTGTTTTCGAAAAATTTTTCAACCAATTTAACAACCACTTCAAAATTTAATCTACTGATATCTTGATAAGTGGTAGAATCGACACTGATACCAGGGTCATCATATTTCAATAAATAAGAAGGTAATATAGGTAATGTTTTCTTTTTCAAACTCTTTTGTATTTGGATACTGGATTTTATTGATTCTTGATCTTGATAAGTCTCGGCATCCTGTTCCCAATTATGATTATGATTCACCAGACGATTAGGTAAACCATTTTTGTTCACAGGTGGTTGGCTTGACACCTGGTGTTCATAAAATCCTTGACCTCGATTCCGTTTAACACGATGAACCTTTCGCCCATTAAGTAATTCTCTTTGCTCTTTAGATAATGGTTGAAAAGTAAGTGTTTGCCCAATTTCTCCTCCACTACTACTACTATCGGTGGACGTGGTTGATGTTTCCTTTGGTGGACTACTACTGTTGTCTTCGTTGAACTGGTTATTCGAATATATTCCTTGATTTTGACTTGCTGAATCTTTGGGGAAACTAGATTTGGAGTAACCAAAAACTCCAACTTTTTCTTTCTTGTTTGGTGATTCATCAGAAAATGAATCAGATGTATTAGCACGTTTATCACCACTTCTAGGCAAATTTGGAAGTAGATTAGCATTAGCGTCTCCCCTATTGTGGTTACCATTGTCAATAGTTTTGGTAGTTTTATTGCAACTGCAGCTGCCATTCTTATGGGCATTGTCGTGGCAATTTCTCATATCACTTCTACGAAAATGACTAAGAGTTGATTGTTGTAACTCTTCTAATTGGCGTTTTAATAATCGATTACTACTTAACAACTGTGTATTGGCCGCTTTCATGATGTCATAATCATCTCTCAACAAGGTCAAATTGTCACTGTCTTGATTAGGTGCATCACTGTCGATTAAATTTTTACTTGAAGGTATAATTGAATTGTTCAATGAACCAACTGTTATGGGTATTGCTGATGGAGAAGAATGGCTAATTTTCCCAGTTGAATGATTCTTCGTAACCATACATTTCTCACGGGAGTCGGAATTTGTGGCACTGTCGGTACTTGTTGGTATTGAATCAGTTGAGTCGGTTGATTTACTTGGCGCTGAAGATAGTATTGATGCCGAGCCACTTGTTGAAATGCTCAGGTTTTCAGAAGGTTTCCTAGTGTAATCATATATCGAATTCATATCGTCCTCAGGTTCAAGTTTAGGTTCACCGTCAAGTTCAGGCTTTATTTCATCTTCTTGAATTTTGATATTTCTAAACTTTTCTGGAAATTCACATGGTAAATGTCTCTTTATACATTGATCACAAGGTTTGATTCTGTTACACTTTATTTTTCTTTTTCGACAAGAAATACAAGAAATTGGAAGTAACGCGGAACTCATTGCAATAATGGGAAATTAGAATTTCTGGGATACGAATAAAGTTAGATTAATGTGTTGTATGAATATCGGCTAGATTAATTGTAGTTAGTATCATAACAGCTTGTTTTTTTTGCAAAAAATTCATTGGAGACTTTAGCTATTCGTTTGAGTCCAAAAGAATGTTTTATTATTTGGAGACAGAAGTTTTGGCAACAACCTATTTCATCCATAAAAAGGAGTTCACTTTAATATTGTTCATTGTAGAAATATACTGCATTCTGAGGCCAATCAAAAGTCAAATTCATCTTAAATCAACAAGATGTCTTGGTCTTTCAATATCTGGAGAGCCCTGTTGCCAAAAAAAATATGTTCGGATAAAGTATTTAAACATTCAAACCCTTTTCCTCAGAAATAAAAATTTTGTGAGGAGATCCGCAAGATCCCCCAATCAGAAAAAAATAAAACAAAAAAAAACGACACTGGATGTAGAAACAAAAATACAATAATGAATTGAGTCTCATAATTTATGTCATCTGGGGAAGTGACAGACTTGAACATTGCAGGAAGCAAGGGAAATACTAATATCACAGATAATAAATTTTGTTGTAAGGGAGGGGGAAGTGAGGACATTTGCCAGGATTAAATATTTCAAGACTCTGATATTTTCCGTGGCTGAGGAGTGAATTGAACTGAATTGAATTATTTCCAAAACCAAAAAGCTAAAGCTAGAACTTTAAAGTATCAAATGAACTTTCACTTAATATTACTAGAATAAACTGATACATACTCGAAAAACTTAATAGAATAATTTAAGTTTATTAGTTTGTTGATAATGATAATTAAATGTATTAATCTTTCTTTGAAAATATATCCACTAATAAGTTAATCTGGTTGGTGAAAAATAAAGTGAAATAAAACAAAAGTATTGAAATAAGACAAGCAAAAAAAAAGAACCTTAAAATCTAAACTGAATTCCATTCTTTTGTTAGGTTTATATATGATTTGGTCAAGGAGTTTAATCCTTCATATTAACTTAGTTTATGTATATAGGACAATAATCTTAACAAAAAAAACAGAGAGAGAGAGGAAAAGGTAGAAGACAAAAGAAAAGAGAAGATTGGCATCACATTTGTTTTCAAAAGGCCAAAAAATTATTTATGCAAAGACTAATTAGCTGCAAGATCTAAAATCCAGTTTTTTTGGTGTAATGTTACACAAGCAAACAAAATATAAATCGAAAAAAGCCCCAAATAATTCTCTTCTACAAATTACGAAAAATGTTTCACATGTATGAAAAAGCTTTATCTATACTATTTCTCCTCCAACTCTGGCAGTGAGAATGATACTGATATCTCCTATTAGGATACAGTTATCTATTATAAGTATAATAATAATCATGGAGATAAATATATATTAAATCGATGGAGTTAACGAGAAAAACAATACAACCCATTTTGCAGCAAAATGAGACATTTCACAGAAAAAAAAACAAGAAAAGACAATTACTCCATTCAAATAATTCCACAATAAAAAAATAACAAAGAGCAAACGTACTAACAAAAAATATCACTAATTTCACTTTGAAAATCTTTACATACTCAACTTCTAAAGATTATTAATAAGCGATGCATATTCATCAGAATTTAGTGTATACAATATGCAGGTAGTTATGAGCCAGGTGAAACAATTCTTTACTAAAAATCTAAGAGTTGTTTATATACAGTATTTTTGTCTAAACCTGTCTCTAACGTATACAGATAAGATTTGTAATCGGTTAGAATAACAATAAAGTGTGGTTGTGGAGTCGGTGGTGGTGGCAAATTTGAATGATATATTGTTTATCTCAAGTTTAGCAAATACAAGGGCAAAAGTCTGCAACAAAACAAGAACTTGGATTGTCGCAATTCTCTTCACCCTTTCAGAATGTCCTCGTGTATGTGATCAATAAGCTCTACTGTATCTTGTTAATCGTTATTAGAAATAAACAGAGTAGTAACAATTGACTGGTGTATACAATGCAAGTTAAGATGTTATAACGCAGCAAAATAATGCACAATATGACACAATAACAAATGAAAGGCGATATCAAAATATAAACCAAAAACAACCTACAAAAAAATACTCTCCTATTATTCATAATAACGCAACAGTCAAATCAATTGGAAATTCTGATGATCATCTTAAACGCAAGGGGTTTATATTTACCAACAAAAAACCAAAACTAAACTGAGACAAGAGAGGGATTGGGGGTATATGAATAACATATGCAGGAGATTTACATGTATTCTACATGTAAGAATGTAAGACTTTTTCACCCATAAATTTTAATATTTAAATCTGTTAAAGGATTAGGGGTGGCGACGATAAAGAGGGACACATGAAATTAGCAACCAGATTTTCTGTATCAATAGTTATTACTATGCAGATAGTGTCTATCTATGTAGTTCGCTATTTATTTGTTTCATTCTTTAAATCCAAATTTGTTAACAATCAGCTGTCAGCGATTTTTGAATAGGAGAGATATTACTCGTCTACTAAACGCCGTCTACTCAGACTTCAATTTTCTTTAAGCACCTTTATGGATTATTCAAAGCATGAGCAAGGGAGATAGACAGTGATCAAAATCTACTAAACAGGAAGCTATAGTGTTAGTCAATTTCTTCTATAATGTGACACACAAAGAGATAAAAACAATCTACAAATACATTATAAACAGAAAGCGACTTGTTACGCACCCAAACTTGCATGCTTTATTGCTGTATTGTTTGCGTTTGAATAAGTTTGAGAAATGTGTCACAATGTATAGCCTCATGGTGCGGCCCGAGATTGAAAAAAATCTCGACCTGGAGGAATACACAAACCACATGTCAGTTTTATTTTTTCGAATTTATGTTGGCACTCTCTTTTCTGTTTTCTTTGCCTCACTAATAGTATTTTCGTATTAGTAAAAGAAGAATAAACATAAACCAATGCTTGAATGGCCAAATGCGACAAAAGAGAATCTCAACCTTAAGTGCGGAGCCATTTGATTTGGTGATCAGGACAAAGGAATGAATGAAATGTTGATTTTATTTCGACTTCGTCGAGAATTTTCTTTAAGCGAATATTTGGTTGTCTTTTTTTATATTAGCTTGGCAATAACCTTGATAGCTTATTCCATTGCAAATTTCAGGAACGTGCATGTCCGGAATACCAGTCATTCATTTTTTCTTAACCAATAATGCATTTGTATTTGTACTACAACGCGGAGTTTAAAAAATTGAGAAGATAAATACGAAATCAGAACTGTCAGTAAAGGTCACGTGTATACCCCTCTCCATTACTTGAAAATAAATAGACGATAAAACAATATCTGTACACTATGAATTTAATGAAAAAAAGGAAGTACAATTTACGTGTCAATATAGTTTTAGTCTAATAATTGAAATTTGGACTGTCAATAAGTTTAAATATACAAAAATGAGGTTCAAACTGGTCTAAAGCTGACTACTGTGGAGTGTTTCCTTTAATCGGAGATGATGTGTGTTTATCAATATGATTAGGCGAATTCAAATACATTCCATACCTCTCTATAACTAGAGGTCGTGGATCAATTTAGAGTGGGAATGCCACGTTTTCAGATGATGTTATCACCAAGAATAGGGCGTCATATGCAGGTCCCAATTCCGAATCTCTTATCTAAACAATTTCATTCATCATTGCAAAAAAAAATCTAAAAAATAAACAAATTCAATTTATAGATAAGAAACTGAAAGATAACCAGGCATTACCAACTATACAAAAATATAAAATCAACTCTAAATCTCCTAGCTAGTATTTGTTTAGCTAGACCAAAAAAATATTTTGATTGGTTTTTCTTCACCATTTTGATTCTATGACAAAAGAACCATACTTTATTTCTAATTTAACTTCAATAAAACCTAGCAACAATAGAAACTACTCGATTGTATCTCCAGATTTACCAAGTCTCACTAATACTCAATTAAAATATGCACCCCCGTTAACTACAAATATTGATAATTCTACCAACATTGATGTTGGCAATAAAGCAAGAAAACGTTCTATTGAACCATATTATAGTAAACCTGTGAAAATCGGGGTTTTACCACCAGCTATTTTAAATCAATTTGCTTATCATTTCCATGATGAATGTGCTATCATTGATGATGATGATGACAACAATGAAGAATTAATCAATTATTCTGGTTCAGTAATTGCGCCAGGAAATATGTTAGGTACAGTGTTTGATAATTATGATCAACATGAACTGGAAACATATACTGAAGAATATTCTAATATTGATTGTTTTAGAAAATTAATGGCCAAAGTTAAAGTACCATTAGTAAATGATGGAGTTGGTTCAAACATCAATACTTTTAGATTAGAACATTATTTTAAAAACAATGGTGAAAGTTTAAAAGAAACATTGTTAGATAAAAGCAATAATCCAAATGTTTTAATTAATGAAAGAAGTAGAAAATTGTCTGATTCTTTACTGGCTCCTGATTTGCAACAAGTTGGATTTGCAAGTGATCATTATGATTATTCTGAAGATAGTTATTCTACAGTCATTAGAGGTAATGCTAGAGACGATTATGGTGACAATAACGAACCATATAGTTTTTTGATTTAGTAGTAGTATCATATATACTTTTTGCAAATACACTCCTAGTCACCTTTTTTGTTTTATCAACTAGTCTAATTGTAAAGATGTCAGGTGTATCTCTGTTTATTTTGAAAAGATGTTTGCCAAACTCTTGATGTAACTGGTGGTAAATAAGATTTTTACTTCTGATGAAAACTTTTCCCAGTGATCTTTGTGAAAGCAACTTCTAGTCAGTTAAATATGTACTGTTTAGTGTCTTTCAAATTGATGTAAATTTGTTGTTAATAAATTCCTCCTATTTTTTGCAACAGATGGTGATGGTTGTAGGAAAAAAAATCGAATAGAAAACAAAAAATTGTCTTGCAAGATCTAATTATTCTAATACAACCAAGCAGCTTTTAAAATGGACAACCTGTTTATATTTGACTTACCTACACATTTACCTAATGAGACACCAAAAGAACCAGAGCTTGCTTCTGAGTCCCAAAATAGAGTACCAGTGAATATTGAAACTGGCAAACAGAACCAAATAGACCATCGTGATGAGGATGAGGAAGACAATAATGATCATGAGGAAACACTCCCCAAAACAAACGGAACAATATACATTCAAGGCACAAATATCAGTTTACAAACTGAAGAAGACATAGAGAAATGGATTGAAGAAAGAAAACGAAATTGGCCCACAAATAAGAATATTGAACTCAAAAGGCAACAAAAACAAAAACAGGAAGAAGAACAACAACAACAACAAAAGGATATTAAAAATGCCAAATCCGACAACAAGAAAAGAATGAATGAAGATGAATCATCCAATGGGCCCACTAAGAAACAGAAAAGTATATGTCGATTCTACCAACTTAATAAGAAATGTAAATTCGGTAACAAATGTAAAAATTTACATGAAGAACCAACAAATGAAAACCCGGTGACACTATCTTACAATGAATTGACTCACTATCGGAAATCTGTTAATGGAATCCCAATTTTAGTTCCCAAATTATATTCAAATAGAACTGAAAATACCCTGGTGAAAAAACTGTCGTTATTCAAACATCTTGTGACTAGAGACCATATGACAAATGAAAATGAAAAAGTGATAGAGTTTATCAGATATCTAAATGATCAAGGTTTAATAGATCATGATGTTATGAAATAGTTAGAATAATACAATGCAATTCATAGAAATAGAACAAAAACAAAGTCTCTTACCATAATATTGTCTCTATATATATATCTATACCCTCATATAAATTTGCATAAAAGTTAAGAAAACAGGATACTGTCTAATATAAATCCCCTTCATAGTGCTTTGTTGCATCTAAGAATATTGAACATTGTTTACCAATGTCTGCCAATCTACTTATAACAATTTCATTACCTTCACCAAAACCATAAATTGAATAACTTAATCCAACTTCTTCACAGAATTTAATGACGAATGGTTGTGCTTTTCTCAAGTTATGGCGTGGTAATCTGGGAAACAAATGATGAATAGCTTGAAATTGTAATCCTCCATGTAAAAAGTCTAACCATTCAGGACAATCAACGTCCATAGTTGTTCTAACTTGTCTTGAAGGGAATGATTCACTGACTCCCAAATCAGCTGTCGACATGGCGAAATGTGATAATGTAATTTGTACATGGACCAACATTGTTGTTATATGACTCACCATAACATAATTAAACCTATTCCAACCACCTTCAATGGTTTTAAACACCAACAAGTAAAAAAACCAATAGAAAAAGAAACTAAGCCCGAAAAATTCAAAATATCTAAACCAAGCAGCTTTCCCCTGTCTAGGTCCTTGTCCACAAAGAACGTGAGTCCAAGATAATCTATATAAATTAAATCTTCCAAAACATAAAATCGGATAATATAAATATTTCTGTAATGGGATTAAAAATTGACTAAATTTATCAAAAGGTAAAATTTTATCATAGTAAGTAGAATAAACATTTTGAAATAATCTTACACTGACAGCGAAAAATGGCAAATGTTGAATATCAGGATCATGAACTGGATCATTAGTAATTAAATGATGGACATTATGATTTCTTTTCCACCAACCTAAACTTAATCCACCAAACCAATCAGCTATAAGCATCCCAAAGATATTATCGATTTGATAATTATGAGTGATTCCGATGTGTCCAGCATCATGAGCTATGAAAGTACCTTGATGCCATGCCATCCCCATGAAGACTGCACTAAGAAATAATTGATTAATCTTTAAAAATGATAAGGAATAAAGAAATAAGGATCCAATTTTCGTGACTTCTCTTACATAGTCCCATAAATCGCATTCATATAACCCATAATCAATTATAGTTTGATGTAATTCATTATATTTATCTCTTAAAACTTGTTGTGAATCATAATCCAATGCTGGCAATGACATAACATCTTCTTGAGATAATTTATTATCGTAGTTGTTTAGTAAAGTTTTGGGGTTTCTAATAACTTTCTTTTTCGTCTCTTCATCAATAATAGGGAAAACAATATCCATATTGCTTTTACTGACTAATTGATTTTGAGGAACAACAGGTTTCACCAGAGGAACAAACCCAATACCTTTATAGTTGGCAATTTCTGTTTCACTAATAGCACTATCACAAGAATTAGTTGTGGTTAAACATTCTAAATCTGAAGTAGAATTTGAACTATCATTATCTAATTTACTATCCAAAGTTTTCTTGTTCGATGTATTTTTATTATTGAGGCTCCCATAATGACCTCCTTTGGCGTAGATCCCACCTTGAATTGGAGGTAACAAATTTTCCCATCTTGGTCCTTCTATCTCACCAATTTTAAAACGAGTAAAAGTATCAACAGTTTCATCACAATGATAAGCATGCATTTCATCAGTGGCATCTTTCCCAACCATATGATAAGCTGCTTTGTCTCCACCTGGATGTTTCTTGATCCATGAAGTCAAATTTAATACATTGTTTTTATATATAACAATGACTTTCCCATCAGCTATTAAATCAATAATTTGTGATCTGGTAAAGATTTTCTTAGGTCTTTTCACATCCATGGTTTATCTCATAAAGGTTTGTTAACGAAGGTGAAAAAAAAAAAATAACAATAAATAAATAATACAAATGAAAGAAATATTTTTTTGTTAATCTGAAAATAATAAAATAAAGCCCAAATCAAGTATGGGTTTTGAAGCGATTGGGACTAGATTTAATAAAGTTTACTAATTATTCGATTATGATTCGATTTTAAAAATTTCTCTGGATTCATTTCTCTATACGATGTTTATTATTAGGGGAGGAGTAGAAAAAAAAAAATTCAATTTCCCCCTTTAAGGAGGGGGGTTTGATTCACGTGTTTGATTGATTGTTGTAATGTCACGACGTGCATTGGTACGATCTGCACAACAATAAGCCTGTCATTGCCATAGCCAACATCATCACCAGTTGCAAAAAAATGGAAAGTGTATTCAGGTTAAATTGTTCATTGCTTTATACAGATATATATTAGAGGTATTTTACTATGATAGTCTTTTAACTTATTTATTTGTAACTTTTGTTTAATAGTTCGTAGGAAATAGGGAAAAATATTGGGATGAGGTAATTGTCATTAATATCACAAGTTCCTTCCAAGAATCCTGCCAAAAGTATAGTAACTAAGGTATTTTCCCAATTTTTGATTGGAAGATAATTTGTATTATTCTGGGTCAAATAGTAATCAGCACCATAAGTACAAAGGAGAACACTGACAATAAAAGCAATTGTTCCTTGTACTGATTTGTTGCTGCCCTTCCATTTGAACGTACCAAACTTTTTACCAATCACAGAAGCAAATGTATCGCCAACACCTAAAGTAATCAATCCACTATATCTGATAATAGTGACAGTATCTTTATTGACCAAATAATCGTAAACTATAGGGATAGTAACCCCTGCTAATAAATAAATGTAAGATAAATTCAAAGGTCCTTGTAAATCTTTTGTATCTTGGAAAACAGATAAAGTTTTGTGTAAGAATTCTCCAATATAAGAAAGTCTATTGTATCTAATACCTTCCACTACCATGAAAACAATTAATGTTCCTAATAAACTTATTAATGTAAATTCAATTTGACCAAATAATATTTCTGGGGTGAAACATAATGCAATTACCATTAAGCCATGCCAAATCTTTCTTCTAGTATTAAGCCTCAAATAATTGGCAAAATAAAACACCATTGGGATAATGGTCACTGACATTGCCACCCATATTGAGATAATGTGAACTCTTGTTTCATCTTTCATGACATAATTGTATAACCAATTTACAGCATTATCATTTAAAATTGGTGTTAATTGGAAGATTGTGAATCCGTAGAATATACCGCCAAAAATCAAAATAACAAGAATCCCCGGAGTAAAACTAATAATTGGGAATGTAAAGAAACTTGAAATAATAAAACTAATAATAAGTTTTTGGAATATTTTCATTGGCAAAACATTTCCACCGGTAAATGCGGGATTGAATAAGATATTGATAAGTAAAAGCACAATCAAATGAATTTCCAGTCTTTTCAAACTTGTTCTTGGTTTAGCATTACTGTCGTCGTCAATTTCTTCTGTGTTTATATAGTTTAATATATATTGGAATACCAAAAAGATTGCGGCATATTGACCAAATTGAAAAGTGGAAATCAAAGTAGTTTCCTCATCTTTATAAACTTCATAAAACCCTAAACTTGAAAACAAATTGAAAATAGGGTTCATTGAATCAATAACAAAATAATTCAATGAAAGATTAACCAAAAGCCAATCTTTATTGAAATGTAAAACACTCAATAATGCTGGAAGTAACAAACTATAAATGTAATTGAAATCTGGCATTACTTTGTTTTCACTCTTGTTCTTAACCATCCCTAAAACGGTACAAAGGAACACACCTACCCAATTGAAAAAAATAACCGCAATTACTTGCATTGGTAAATGCTCATCTTTGGAATAATCAATGATTTTAACTCTATCTAAATATACCATTTGGATGAAAAATAAACTAACCAAACATTGAACAGCATGTACTACTGACATATTTTCGTTTAAATGGTCTTGTACTCGATACAAATAGTTAAATGGGAAACTAGCATTGGCAATATCTTCTTCAGGACTGCCTGCAGGTTCATCATTGGTTTCTTCATTACTCTTGTTGTTGTCGATTTCAGTTTTAGATTCTAATTCATCTAAATTATTTATATCCTGAAAGATTGCGGCAGTTGATCTTGCAGTAGGATTTGGTTTCTTAGATTCGTTTTTTCTTTTTCTTCCTGCCATTTTTTAAAACGAGTGGATATATTTTTTAAGATTTTCTAGATGACAAAGATTATTGGACGTTTCAATGACGATAATTGATAAAAGCGACAAAACTTTAAAATTTCTTTGAGGGAAGTTCTCATATCTTTTTTTTTCCGTCTTCTGCCATTCACACACACACACACAAATGAAAAAGACAATTTGTCTCTTTGGGAACTAAGGATTTTGTGCAGGAAATTGGCAAGAAACCAAACAGGAAATGAATGTTAGGAAGAATAATAGTCTCAAATAGAGTGAAAATAATGGGAATCGAATGAAATCTATTGACCGTAAGAATTTTGGTTTTTGAGTTGTTAAGAAAGAAGTGTTTCCATAGAAATTTGGTAAAGCCTTGTGTTTCTTTGGTACTTCTGTTTGTGTGTACTTTGTTCAAAATTTTAAGTACGAGTTTGAGTGTTGCCAAAAAGAAACCGAAGGACGCGTCTTGTTTATTGATTTTTTTAATTTTTTTCAAAATCTATTAAATAGAAAAGAACTCCAATTATCACTGAAGCACCACTTTGTCTAATCATCTTGGAGTAGTTCTTTTGTAACGATAAAAACTCAATATGCATATCAAGAAGATTATTATTCAAGGGTTCAAGACTTATAAAAACACAACTACTATTGATTTACTTTCTCCTCATTGTAATGTTGTTGTTGGTCGTAATGGATCTGGGAAATCGAATTTCTTTGCTGCCATTAGATTTGTATTGAGTGATGCTTATACTCATATGTCACGAGAGGAGAGGCAGGGGCTTATTCATGAAGGATCTGGTACAGTTATGTCAGCATATGTTGAAATCATATTTGATAACACCGATGGTCGTTTCCCAATAAATAAGCCAGAAATCAGTATTAGACGTACCATTGGGTTGAAAAAAGATGATTATTCATTAGATGGGAAATCAGCTACTCGATCAGATATTATGAATCTTTTAGAAAGTGCTGGGTTTTCTAGATCGAACCCATATTATATTGTACCTCAAGGTAGAATTACCAGTTTAACCAATTCCAAAAATCATGAACGATTGAATTTATTAAAAGAAGTCAGTGGTGCCAATGTTTTTGAAAATAAATTGAAAGAATCAATGAAAGAAATGAATCAATCAAATTTGAAACGAGCAAGAATTGATGAGACTTTGGTTAGTATTGAAGAAAGATTAAAAGATTTACAAATTGAAAGTGCTGATTTGAAAGATTTCCAAAAATTAGATAAATTGAAAAAAATTTTAGAGTTTAATATTTTTGACAGGGAGTATAATGAATTGAATGAATCTTTGGAAGAATTAGAAGAAAAGCATCAATCAATATTACAAGAAAGTAAACAAGATTTAATTGAATTAGAAAAAAGGGAAAAATTATGTGTTGAATTACAAGATTCAATCAATGAATTGAAAATTTCTGCCAAAGTCTTGAAATTAGAGAAGGAGCAATCGGATTTGGATTGTGATCAATTATTGAAAGTTATTGCTGAAAAAGAGATTAAATTGAGAGAATTATCATTGAATAATGAGTTATCCAAAGAACAAAACATTCATATTAATGAACAAATTGGTATTCTTCAACTGGAAATAAACCAACACAAACAAGAAATTTCTCGTTATAAACCAGAATTGAACAAATTACAACAACAAGAATCGAGTTTAAAACAACAATTACTGGAGATAAGCTCAAAGCAAAGAGCGTTGTATGCTAAACAAAGTAGGTTTCTGAAATTTGTGAATAAAAAAGATCGTGATTCTTGGTTGAATACTGAAATATCCAAATTGAAACGACAAATCACTGATAAAGATCAAGAAATGCGTCATATTTCAAATGAAGTAAAGACTAGAGAGTCTAGTTTAGAAGAATTGTCTGAATCAATAAAAAAATTGAATGATTCATTAAATGATGAGGAACATATCAAAACCCTTGCCAATTTGAAAACAACTATCAATGATTCAAAGCAACAAATCACTCAATTGGTTGATCAAAGAAAGATTTTGTGGCGTGATGAAATTAGGTTGAAAAGTGTTCATGATTCATTGACAAATGATTTGACCAATGCTACTAACATAGTCAACCAAACCATGGATAGAGCACAAGCTCAAGGTATTGCTGCGGTAAAGCAAATAGCTCAAAGATTGAATCTTTCTGACCGTGTCTATGGGACTGTTGCTGAATTATTTAATGTTAATGACAAGTATAAAACAGCAGCAGAAGTCATTGCTGGTAATTCTTTGTTTCATATTGTTGTTGATACTGATGTTACTGCTGCTACCATAATGGAAGAATTGATCCGTAATAAAGCTGGTAGAGTAACATTTGTTCCCTTGAATCGTATTGATAATATTGAAGTTGAATATCCTGATTCTCATGAAAATCAATGTCTTCCATTGATTAAGAAATTGAAATACAATGAACAAGTTTACAAGGCCATTAATCAAATTTTTGGTAAAACTCTTGTTGTTAGTGAATTACTGAAAGGTGGTGAATTGTCTCGTAAATATAAATTGAGTTGTATTACATTAGATGGTGATAGAGTTGATACTAGAGGGGTTTTATCAGGAGGGTATCGTGATTATAAAAATTCACGTATTGATGCGCTTAAAATCCAGACAAGAAAGAAACAAGAATTAGAGAAAACCGATAGAGAATTGGTGAAAGTGACAGAAGAGATTGAATCAACCAATTCGCAATTGAATAAATTGAATAATGAATTACAATTGAATGTTCGAGATTTGGATCGTTTATCTGTTAGTAAAGAGCCAATTAAAATTGAATTATCTCAATTGACTAACAAGAAATTCAATTTAGATCAAGAAATCTCATCTTTGAAATCTAATTTACAGAATTTACAAAATACCAAGAATTCAATTAAAGTAAATTTGAAACAACATGAACTGGAATTGAATAGTGAATTCACACAAGTTTTAACTCAAGACGAACAAAATGAATTAGATGAATTGTCTAAACTGGCGATTGAATTGGAATCTAAATTAGATCATATTGTTACTAGATCATCAGAATTGGATACCAAGATTTCTGGAATCGAAAGTGAAGTGATTAATAATTTACAACCAAAATTAAACAAATATCGTCAAGAACAACAAAAGCAACACCAACAGCAACTACAACTACAACAAGAAAGTTCAAGAAGTTCTGATACCAAGTCAAATCTAGAATACGAGGAATTGCAACAAGAATTGGAAAGTTTACATATTCAATTAGATACTAGTCAACTGCGTAATTCACAAGTTGTTGAGAATTTGACCAAAATAAATGAAGAAATCAATAACTGTGAACAAGAATTAGCTCAAGCTAATAAGCAACAAATTAAAATCATTAAAAATATTGAAAAATTCCTGAAACAAACTAATAATCTTTTGAATCAAAAACTGATTAAATCACAAATGAGAGATGATGCTAATCAAAAAATTCGAGAATTAGGGGTATTACCTGAAGAAGCATTTCAATCTGAAAAATATGATCAATATAGTTCGGATCAATTACTTTCGAAATTAAATGGTATTAATCAAGAATTGACAAAATATTCTCATATAAATAAAAAAGCTATTGAACAATTCAATTTATTTAATCGACAAAAGGAAGATTTAATGGCCAGAAGAATTGATTTAAATAATTCCAAAGCATCAATTGAAAATTTAATTACTAATTTACAACAACAAAAAAATGATGCAATTAAAAAATCATTTAATCAAGTTGCTAAATCATTTAAACAAATATTTGAAAAATTAGTACCTCGAGGTACTGGTAATTTAATCATGCAAAAGAAAAATGACAACAACAATAATGTCAATGCAACCGATGATTTTAATTCTGACAATGATGATGATGATGATATAGATAATTATTCAGGAGTTGCTATATCTGTATCATTTAATTCGAAAAACGATGAACAACAAAGAATTGAACAATTATCAGGTGGTCAAAAATCATTATGTGCCATTGCATTAATCTTTGCTATACAAAATTGTGATCCTGCTCCATTCTATTTATTTGATGAAATTGATTCAAATCTTGATACTCAATATCGTATTAGTGTTGCTAGATTGATTCATCAATTATCAAGAAATAATGAAGACAACAATAATAATGAAGGAAGAAGTCGAGGGGCACAATTTATCTGTACTACTTTCAGACCTGAATTATTACAATTGAGTGGTGATAAATTTTATGGAGTGACATTTAGTAATAAAGTTAGTTCAGTTAATGAGATCAATAAAGAGGAAGCAATGTCATTTGTTGAAGGTCAACAACAACAACAGCAACAACTGTAGCTGCAAAATTTTAAATCAAGATTAATAGGTGTTATGTATTATTAAAAATTTAATAGTGTTCTAGACCATTGTTGATGTAGATTAGGGATTGATAGGTGCCTGATATCGTTGTCAAGTAATAATCTGGAACCAAAGGGAAATGCTGTTGCAAAATAAAACGAGGAGCAGCAAACTTGATACAGGGCTATGTTGCAGAAAGTGAAGAATAGGCTATACAAAATCAGTTATTTCTATAAATAAAAATAATGAAGAGATAGGGAAAGTTGGCTAGTTTTATGGGTCTACTACAACAATAGAGAATCATACTGGAAATTAATTATGAACTACCCAAATGTTACGTAGTAGCAGTTTAGGATATGGCTTAACAATACGGAAATCAAAAAAAAAAAAAAATTTGTAGAGAGGCTTAGCTAACAACAGAATTCCAAACGTACTGCCCCCCGTATAATTTCAATTTGTGATAGAAATTAAATATTTAATTTGATAGTAGCATGTAGTAGATTGTAGTCTTGGAAGGTTGATATTGTGTTTTTACCTGAATATCAAACTCTTCCTGTCAGTGTTGGTCTTGGTGGTCTCGGAAATGAAAGCTAAAAGCGGAAAAATATATAGCCTAAATGATTAACAATTTCGTTCCGATCAAAAAAAAAAACAAGAAAAAAAAGTCGTGTATGTTGGGTACAATGGTATTAAGAAACAATTGCTACACTACGGGCGGCAAAAGAGGAAAAGAACAACCTTAGTGGATATATAACAAAGCCGATTAAAACAATTCCTTATTGTTATTGGAGGAGGAGGAAGAGAAAGCTTTGTTTTCGTGTTTGAATATTAAAAATTTGTTGAGCAAATAAAAATGAAGAATAACGTATAAAACGTGTCAATAGGGTGACAGTAGTAGTTGAATACTATTCTATTAACCAAGATAAGGCTGGTTCAAAAAAATAATAAGGAGTGTTTTACTCTGTCATTAAACACCCAATTTATTTTATTTATAGAAATCAATAGATAAAGGTTGTTGGTTGGTCGTGACTATGTAAGGTCATTACTTAGTTGCAAGTTTGTTCTATTATTTTCAAGGCTGAGCAAAAAAAAAAAGATGAGGGTGCGTGCGTGCGTGCAAGATGTGATGGTGGTAGTAGTAGTAGTAGTAGTGAAAATATAATTCGGTTGAGAAGAAACCCGAAGAGAAAGAAATAAACCAAATGAAGCCAAGCCGATCACTCGAATTGAAAATCACTTTAGTAGTAGAACGAAGAAATTTCTTTTCATAACAAACAAAAACTAAAACTAAAAAAATTAAAAAGTAAACACAAAATTAACATAGTTTTTCTTTTAACGTCTAAAATGAATTGGTTGATCCTGGAAATCAAAAAATATTTAAACGTTTCATTTTGTCCTTTCTATGATTTTTTTTTTTAATAGGCTGTTTTATATTTCTTCTTTTTTTGATTCTTTTCTGAATTTATTCATTAATTTATTTTTGATACTTGATATCATTTCAAAGATCATTTAAACATTTTATAAATTATGGTATGTCAATTTTCTATTTCATTTTGATTTTTGAAGGTTTTTTTTGTAACTCAAATAACGACAATTGATTATCCTTGTTTACATTCCATATTTTACAGTTCAAATTTCCTTATATCCCTCGTTTTTCCACTTGAATGTCTTGTCCGGCTCGTGTCTTATCATCAATTTTAATGTCCCATATCAGTTCATCGATCTAATTACAATATTCTATGTGTTGTTTCAAATGGGGAGTACTTTATTCATATTAAGTTTTTGAATTCCTTTGATCTCAATGTATGCAGTTCAAGTACCAATCAATGTCACTATCAAATCGAGTGAGGCATATAATCCATTTCTACATATTTGCGTGAGACAACTTATTGCAAAGCCCAGGGCAGAGTGTTAATATTTACAATTATTTCTTCTTTTTTCCGTTCCCCGAGTTCGTGTACTGTGATTTGAATTTCACACGTTGGTTGGATGGGAGAGAGAAATACTAGGGGGGGGCTTAATATTGCAAAGACAACATTATATTTTTCGTCAAATCGCAAGGATAATACTTATCTAAGAGTTACTACATATTTGAGTTAAAGAAATCTGATCTTTTTTTTCAATTTCCAATACTAACAGTATTTTTAGTCATATTATCAACAAGGTCCTCCTCCTCCACAAGGTGGTTACTATCATCAAGGTCCTCCACCACAACAATATTATCAACAACCACAACCAATGTACGTTCAACAACAACCACAAAAAAGCAGTGGTGGATGTTGTTCAGCCTTTTGTGGTACTTGTTGTGCTATCTTATGTTGTTGCTGTGCTGAAGATTGTGCCGAAGCTATTTGTTAAGAAGAATTATTGAATTTATGAACAAGAAAACTAGAAGATTTATTGGATCTCTTAGTTGTTTAACTTTTTGATTATTATTATATTACGTTTCTTTACCACTTCCTACCTACCCCATTTTTCAATAATTTTTTTTTATCAAAAGGAATCATTAAAAGTCACGCTTAATTTTTCCTAACTATAGTTTTGGTTGTATAATAGAGTTTTGTTATAATAAAAATAGAATAACATGTAAAAGAAATGGAGAACTAAACTACCAATGTAAGCTTTCTATATAGGGTTTTGATATTGATAATTAGGCTTTCCCGTTTTGTAAACAAATGATGACGTGTTTTGTGGGAGATTGATTTAGTCACGTGATGTATCCGTAAATGTAGGCGTATTTACAAGACTCCATCAATAAGTCATCCTTTTTAAGAGATTTCCCCAAAGCTATTTGTTTTGGTTAATGGTGGATACATAACTGCTATTAGCACTAATCAGCTTAGAATTACTGTAGTTATTGTAGTGTGGTATTACTAGTCGTTCCTATTAATGACGATAATTGTTGTAAATACGAACTGTTCCTACTATTCCCGGGATTGAATTTCTCCAAAAATTGGAAAGTAGTGCCAATTTTGGGTATAAAGGCAATGGACGGGATACTGCGGTGGGGTTGGTACTAGAGAAATCAGACGACTAAAATTTAGTCAAAACAATTGGGAGAAATTTACTACCAGATGGGGTCGCGAACAAAGAAAGTACACCAAGAAAAAAAAAACAAACGAGACAAAAAAAAATTGTTTAGTTTTCTTTGTCTTTCTTTGTCTTTCTTTTTTTTCTCTTTGGTTTCTACAAACACGAAAAGAGCAATATTTAAGAATTAACAAACCATTCAGAATAGCAACTTGAATACAAAGAAGTAAAACTATTAAAAAGAGTTAGAATCTATTCATTACACTGTATTTTGGTTGGAACTTATAGTTATTAAGAATACTTTACCCAAGATTATTACGATTTTGTTTCGGACCCTTTTAACATCAGAGAGAGATTTCCCAGAAACAAATTATCCCGAGGAAGCTTGTTCCATCCACGTTACAACAAGAATTTAACGAAGCATTTGCCTTGACAACTACTTTTTCTAAAAATATATAAACCTCATATAAATTAGGTTTTCTTTTTTGTTTCTAAGTATTCATTTAGGAAACAACATAACAAAATATTCAGTGTCATCAATTATGATTACAACTACAACAACTACAGCAACATCACAGATTGGTGATTTGAATGAAATACCGAACTTGAAACCACCAAGAGAAACATTTGTTGATCAACCGAAAAGTCCGGAGGATGTTAATTTAGAAGAGTTAATTTATGATTTACAAAATGGTACCAAAAACGTCAATAACTTGCATTTATACCATTCAATATTTATTTTATCCAAAACATTACAATTTATTGTTAAATTACAAGAACATCCTGATTTGTATAATGAATTTAGATGGCAACAATTGAATAGATTGGGGATCAATGAAGATGATCTTATAGATAAAGACACGGGAAACATTAATGAGAATAACGAAAGGAATGCTAATGCTAGTAGTACGTTATTTCAACCACAACCACTGCATATGACCAAAGATACTGATTTTGCCAATGAAATGAGTAATATTCGATCAAATACGCCGTCATTATCTCCACCACCATTGAAAATGGCCAAATTTCATAAAAACTCGATCATTAATGATAACAAGTATTATGATGAACTTGAAACATCTATAGAGGCAAGGATTGTTGATGACGTTGAAGTTGATCGAGATAGTTCTATAAGGTCACCAGATGATATCTCAACTCTAAATATACCTTCACCTACAAATGAGTTTGAATCAATAATTGATGAAAATATCGATGACATTAAATATTTTAGTGATAATAATAATAACGAGAACAACAACAACAATAATAATGATGAACCACCTCCATATATCCCCATTGAACAATTAATTCAATCAACAACCATTACAAATCAAACATATAATGATGAACAAATCAATGAAATTTATATCAATAAGTTAAAATTGGAAATTTTCAATCAACATAAACATTTCCAAAAAAAACTGGAATCACAATTGGAATCACTTAAAATATTCAATTTATTGAAAACTCCAAATATATCAATTGATCAATTTTTAAATCGAATTAAAACTTATTCATCAAATATATCGATAATTTCTTATTTAAATACAACTTTTTTATTATTTAAATTATCAATTTATTTAAATAAAATCACGTTGAATTTAAATAATAGTTG
>OKKB01000238.1_pt1 | contig 24140 bp, 10 predicted proteins | sample 1613931 | NCBI WGS metagenome assembly OKKB01 (sample SAMN04436893, study PRJEB24849) | human gut metagenome | biome: human gut; feature: NICU; material: stool | host: Homo sapiens | place: USA: Saint Louis, MO | collected 2012-02-08
AAAAAAGAATATACTATTATCTTTATATCAATGCAAAAGCAGGGTATATCAGTGTAACTTGGATATATCTTTCAAATTCAACTTCAATTAAACAAATAGTTCTTAAAAAAAAGAAAATTCCTGGCTATGCTTGAATTGTGTGTAATAGTTGGAATATAAATGATCCAAAAAAATGTGGACTGTATACGTAAGTACTAATACAATGGATGTGGGATGTGTGTGATTAATAACTTTCCTTTCCTCTAATCTAAAGTATGTCCAACAAACTATTAATAGCAATAAATTAAATAAAAAGTGTAACGACAGTGGGTTGAGTAATAATAGATCCAACTGTTTTGAACTTTTAGTTTCAATAATTATTATTGCTATTAATAATAATAATACTAGTTATTAGTAGTTGTAGTAATAGAAAAGGGTGGTGGGTGGGTGGAAAACAATTAAAAGCAAAAAGAAAGAAGTAAATTAAATATGAATCTTCTTTCTTTCTCTGTCTCTCTAATAAAAGTTGATTGTAAAAACTTTTTTTTTTTTTTGAGTTGAAGGTTTGTTTGTCAATTTTGCAAACCAACCAAAACCGAGAAAGCAAATAGAAAGAAATTGTTGTTGTTGTTTAATGTTGTTGAGATTTGGATTTGGCGTGGATGATGAACAGAGAGAGAGAGAGATAGAAAAAAAAATCTTTACTTGACTGCATATAAACCCTTGGTACTAAATTTTTTCTTCTTCTTCCTTTTGACACACACACACAACATTGATGGGAAAAAAAAAAAGAACCAGACAGTATAATGAAATCTTAATTATTGGTATAAGAGGTTCCATTAATATTCTTTCAACTAATTATGTTCAGATCGGTGTCAAAGACAATAAGACTCATTAGTTGGGTTAATGCTACCAGGTTATATTCGGTAGCGAATGCATCTACTACTACCACTATTACTACTACAAGTTCCTCACCATTGTCAACATTAAAGTTATCATCGAATGGTTCTAGAGATTTGTACGCTATATTCAGATTGCACAATTTGCCATACTTAGTTACTAAAGGGGATAAAGTTTATTTACCATACAAACTAAAAAATGCATCAGTTGGTGATGTGTTAAATTTAAATGATGTCGTGACTTTGGGATCTCCACAATATACATTGAATATGAAGGAAGGTATATCTCCAGAATTATTTGATTTGAAGGCCAGTGTTGTTGAAATCACTAAGGAACCAAGATATCAAGTTACTAGAAAGAAACAAAGATGCAGAACAACTAAAACGACTCAAGTGGAACCATTTCAAACTGTTTTAATGATCAATGAATTGAAATTGAAATAAATTCAATCGTTTTGTTTTCTCACATATACCTATATGTATATATATTATAATTCATGTAAATAATCTTTTACTATTATATCTTATCATTTCAGCAAGTTTAGTGTTTGCAAAATTAAAATCATGATCTAATGTATTAACAAACGGGTCATTGAGCAACTCTCCTGCAGTGGGACGATCTTTTGGGTCTATAGTGAAGCATCGATTAATGAAAGATTCTGCCACTGGGGATACCAAATGGGCAATATCGTCAGGGATTGGTGGAGCAAGTTTTTCCTTACCAGTCTTATAAATTACACTAATGGCAGCCTCATTTGACCAAGGTCGTTTCCCGGCAAACATTTCGAGCACGACACAACCCAAGGACCAAATATCAATCTTAGCACTGTATCCTTCAACCATACTATCAATAACTTCAGGTGCCATCCAGAAAATTGTACCCTGCATGGACATGTTCGCATTATTAGCATAGATATCGTTTGATCTCTTGGATATACCAAAATCAGATATTTTACAAGTCCCATCAACCTCTAACAAAAGATTATCAGCTTTCAAGTCTCGATGAATAATGTTATTTGAGTGTAGATACTCTAGACCTAGAAGAATCTGTTTTGTGATAAACCTTATTAAAGTTTCGTCAAATTTCCCGTAGGACTTTAAACATAAAGCAATGGACCCACCTGCCACATACTCAAGAAACAAACTGTAGATGTTTTTCTGTTGATCATAGCCCAAATACTGAACAATATTCATATGATTCAAATCTTTCATGGTTTCAACTTCTTTATGCAAGGCCTCAATGCCTTCCTTGTTGTTGCGTCCACATACAACTTGTTTCACAGCAAGCATTTCACCAGTGGTAACATTTAATCCTAGATAAACATCCCCAAAGGAGCCTCTTCCAATCAACTCACCTTTAATCCATGCATATTCTTGGTATAATCCATTTTTATTACGAAGTTTACTGACAAATCCCTTTTCTATCTCTTGTGATGTCACTTCAACAACTCTTTGACCCCACATTTTGGTATTAGATCTAGTCAATTTGGCACTATTTTCCCGGGTAATATTAGCAAAAGTATTAGGAGGTGAAGCTTGTTTCATTTGAAGAACTTTGCGACGAGCCTCATTGGCAACACCTCTAATGGTTTTCATACGACGTACTCTGAGGGATGGTTGCTCGTCGTTCGTGTTTTTGGAATCTGCCGATGTGGGAGCTACTGGTGATTTATTGGCACTTGAAAAAGTTCTGGAGATGGTAGGTCTTCGTTGAGGCGATGGTGATGCTGGCGAGTCATCAATAATAGGCTTGTCTAAATTTGTGTATGGGAAATACTTTTCCAAATTGTTATAAACTTCCTCAACAGGTGGTCTCACATTCATGTGAGATGGTTTTTTGTGAATTGGTTTGACAAAGAAATCTTCTTCTGAATCATCCAACTCTACCTTTCCTGCAGAAACATCAGCAACCTCTTTTTTGATGGGCTTGACAAAAAAATCGTCATCAGAGTCGTTGTCCTCATCATTTTCAGAATTATTATCACTATTATTACCAAGTTCGTTCTCTTTTTTCTTTAATGGCTTTACAAAAAATGCATCCTCACTATCGTTGTCGTCAGTAGAATCCGAAATATTCTTTTTACTTCCTTCACTACTTCCGGAAGTAACATTATTGGTCGATTTCAATCCAGGTTTGCGTCTAAGAATCGAGTTTTGTCTTTGAATTTGTACTCTCCGATCACCTGGTGGTGGCGGAGCAGCCCTTTTAGCTATAATTGAATTGCTTCGACTGATTGTCTCCGGCCTCTGAACCACTACATCATCTTTTAATGCCATGACCGTTGATGCAGATATTGGTGATTTCTTTGTATTTGCCACTGAAGAAGAATAAATATTAGCAATAATTTTTGGAGTTTTGCTTTCATAGGGTGATTTCCGTCTTTTATCAAAATCAATCTCATGACCTTTTTTACGAAGAACTTGGAATGTCGAACCCGTCAGTGTGGGTGGTTTTGAAATATTGTTGACACCAGACGTATCAATCTGAAGTTGTGGAACGGTATTTCCCTTTTTGGGTGCGTTAGCAAATGGGAACTTCAATGGGAATTCCTTTGGTTTTTGCTTTGTGTCGTTGCGTTTTGAATCAATGTTTTGTTTAGCCCCAGCTAGAGATTTTGATGGATCTTCTGATATACTTGTTAAATCTTTAAAGTTCCAATAGTCCACTCGACTATCGTGTTGTGCCTGTAACAAGTACTGTGGTGTTTCAGGGTAGGTTTTATTCCCATCAGCAATATATGATTTTGAGTCGGATGATGTCGTTGAAAAAGTAGTGGTTGTTCCCTCAGGAGATTTTAATTCTTGTCGAACGTAAAACTTGAGCAAGCCATCAAGCTTCAAAACTTTTGGTATTAAAAAATCAGGAATAGCTTCACCTTCTTTGTGGAAGAAGTCGGTTAAATGTAGTGTGATTGATCCTATATCAATTAATCCAAGAGCTTTAATGATATGAGACTTGGCATTTGAAAGTTCTGTTATAACAATCGGCACAAACAGGATGTTATCCTTACTGGCTAAAATCGTTATTGGTTCACAATCGTGAAATTTTCGCAAGTCCAATTCTTGATGTTGAGTGGGGAGATATTTTGGATCAATACTTAAATCGTCTGAAAAGGATTTAATAGATTTTGGTGACAACTCACTATCGACAGAGATTTTCCTTTCATTATATGCGGGAGGATCTGATTCTAAAGGTGGAGGTAAATCTAAAGACGGGAAATACGTTGAACTCCTTTGCTTTGTATTTTTTGTAATTTTATCACCACCATATTTCCTTAACGTGCTTAGAATACCGTTGCTTTTCTTATCATTTTTAGGGACACTTTTAACGCGATTATCATCAAAAGAACTGTATCTCTTTTTGGCATCCTTGCTTTCATTTGATGTGCTACGACTATGTTTACGGAAAAACAGATGGTGTGAAGGTGATGACAACTGCTCTTTTGGTTTGGAATCGACATACGATAAAGGTCTTGAGATCGACGACGATGAGTTTGATGAGGAGACTGAAGATGTGGACATGTGCTTGGTGTATATAGGAGTAGACTTTCTGTTTTCGTGTTTCACATTGATAGGTGATATTTCGCCACCACCTAGCGACTTCCTTGTCTGTAATTCGTGTGAGGACTCTTTCCGTAATAACTCAATAAACCTATCGACCGAATTCAAATCATCATCTAATTGTAAAAACTTTGAAAACTGTTTCCAAATCATTGATTCTTTATCAAAATTCTCTAATTCTAAAAACCGATTACCAGATATCTCATTTCTTCTAAAAGTTTCTTTCCAAGAGTTGTTAAATTGATTCTTATCCAACCACTTGATCACATTAGATATTTGCCATTTATTAGAAGCATTGACCAAAGGAGATTGTGTGTTCATTGCGTATCTCACAAATCTTTTGTCCTTACTTACTTGTTCTGACCCATTCGATATAGTAGATGCATCTGATCCTTGTCGGGCATGATCTCGGGCATGATCTTTTTGGAAAACAGGCTCCTCTACAGGCTTTGGCTTTTCAAGTTCCAAGGAGCTTTTGCTATAGTCATAGCTTCCAATAATTGACCCAATGGCATTTGAATTTAAACTAACTGTTCCAGACTTGGTGGGTGAAGGTGAAGATGTCTCCACTATTGTAGAATCTCCACCAGCTTCAGGTGACTCCAAAACTGGACTTATTACCGGCTTTTTGGAATAAGGGAAAATGTCAGACTGGATTGGCGATATTAGAAATTCTTGGATGGAGTCATCGTGTTCAGAAAAGCTAAAGTTGGTATTGCTGTTTTTCAGGGATTGTCTAGAACCCGGATCATGTACTTGTTCAGGTATACTTGAATATGATCTTGCAAATGGTAATTTCGGCTGCAGATATACGTTTGATGAAGAAGAAGAAGAATAAACTAGACTATCTGACGATATTCGTGGCTGTAAAGTATCTGTGCTTTGCAGTTTCATCGCTTGAAACGGTAGTTTGATTCGTTGAGTTTCATAGCTAACAGACCTCCTGTTATTGACGTTATCGATGCCTTCCTTCGAAGGGTTAAAATGATTATATGGATGCAGCAATTTGACTTTATGTTTTCTTTGATAAGCACTGGAAAAATGGAAAGAGGTATTAACACAGGGAGGATTCTAGATAAACGGTTTCGTCTTTCAATAATAGAATCTGATTTGAAATAATAGGAACCAACAAGAACAAAAAAAACAAAAAAAAAAAAAGATTTGTATAAACAAAAATAGAAACAAAAACAAAAAGCTGTAGTTTGTGAAGAAATTGAAACAATCGGAAAACAACAATATCAAACTGATGCCCAATAACACTGTATGTACCTAGATGGATTACCAAGATCTACTACATAAAATAATAAAGGAGTTCCACTCACTCAAAGAGTTCAAACCATGGGATAGCAGTGTTTTGTATGAGACGTTACTACGATCAGTATTAACTACTTTGATCGAACTTTTGGGCATAGACAATCCACCCAGTTATCTACACCTCACCACCAACAATGATAGTATAGGTGATTTGAAAATAAAATACTATGGAAATGCATTAAGCAAGTCAATCAACGGTCATAGCATGTTGCAATATCTTGAATCAAAGCATGTATCGATATTACAGGCCGTGGTTGAGATTATTAATACGCGATCATATAGAATCAAAGAGTCTTATTCTGCTGTTTTCAAAGACGTTTCTCATTTATTTGAAAAACTACTAAAGGAAAGATATGAAGCTGAATCTAATCTAGAGGATTATATATTGCAGTGCTTGATGTACGAGACCCAATTTTACCAAGGAATTGTTGATAATGTTTTAACTGCCGATGACACCGAAAAATTGGCTAGTTTTTTGGGGACACGACTATCTGAAGAAGATTCGATGTTTAGCTATAGGGATATAGATTATCCACTAGAGTTAAACATTAATAATGAATCTCTTGAAAAGATATATAAAATTTTCTTAGGAGTCATTGGCACCAAAAGATTCGATATCAAGGAGGTTGCGTCTGCTGTTGTTGGTGTGTATAAACGACACCAGAGAATAGATCATTTTGAAAAGTTGGATTCAGATGAGATTTTGGGAAAGTTTTTCAGAAATATATTGCCACAACTGTTCCAGAGTGTGACAAATAAGGTTTTCCGGGAATTTCACAAAGAGGTAGATGACCCACCATCGGACGTGCTAGACCAGCTAGATAATATTGTTGATGACTTTATTGCGGTTGGAATTGAAGGGGTAGATTTGGGCTTTCCGGCTTTGTTCAGACACTACATAAAATTCATGAACGAAATTTTTCCCACTGTGGTCGAGGATGCTGACCGCGATTTTGTTGCAAGAATTAATAGTTTAATTGCTCAAGTCTTGGAGTTTAAAGACGATGAAAAATCCTGTGATATCAATCAAGTGGTATCTGAATTTGTTTCATTACAAAGTTTGCTACTTAAGAATAACTATCTTTCACCATCTACATTATTGATGCGTGCAAGTACTCACGATTACTATAAAAATTTACAGATCGTGAAAATAACCTTTGATGGATGGAATGAGAATTCAAAGAGGATATTGAAATTGGAGAACAGCGGCTTTTTACAAAGCAAGACATTGCCAAAGTATTTAAAATTATGGTACTCAAAAAGTATGAAGTTGAATGAATTATGTAACCGGGTAGATGAATTTTATAATGGAGAACTTTGTCGGAAAGTTTGGCATTGTTGGAGGTCACAACAAAATGTCTATAATCTCAAAATGGAGGTTGCTGACAAACGTCTCCTAAATCAATATTATATCAAATGGCGGAAAAAAGAGAAGGATATGAAAGCCAATCTTACTATAGCTGTTGAATTTGATCATTTTCATTTATTGGATAAAAGCTTTAAGATATTGAAAGGGTACTTCAACTTGGCCAAAAACAGTGATGTCCTCGCAATGTCTCTATTTCAGTCATTTGAGGAGAATCGCGACAGCCGTATCAAGTTGAAGTATTTTCAATACTGGAATCTAAAAATATCTGATAGAGTACACGGCTTGACTATGAAATTAGAGAAGTTTCACCAAGTTAAGGACAAATTTGTATTAGGAAATTATTTTGAAACATGGTATTATAAACATAATCTCGTTGAAAAGTCTAACAATTTCGTTTCTGCTAAAGATTTGCAGTTATTGGCGAAAACTTTTACCAATACATGGCTAAAGAAATTCTTGCTATACAAGAAAGCATTCAAAATTGAAGAAGAGCTTGGCGCTGATTTAAAAAGGAAAACTTTTGATAGATGGAAGGAGGCTGTCCAACTTGAAGTCAAGGCAAAGGAGTTTCACGAGCGACATCTTCTAGAGACTGCATTTCATGAATGGAAGTTGAAACTGATTTTGATAAGTAACAGGGCTTCATTTGATCATATTTTGGTACAGCGTTGCTTTCAAACTTGGTCCGTGGAAATAAAACTTCGAGAACTACAGCAAAAACAAGATACTCGTTTGGTAGTGAACATTTTTCAAAAATGGAGAACCAGGCAACTCGAGCTAGCAAAACTTGACGAAAAGTCTCAGGCATTTTATGAATCAAATATGAAACATTTGGTAGTGCAAAAATGGAATGTCGAAAACAGTAATATTGGACTATTAGAGAAACGAGCAGATCGATTTTTCATTCGAAGATTTTTCATCCAGAAATGGCAATCAAAAATGACAAAGTATGAGGACATCACTGTTTATCACTTGGAAGATGAAATTGCCACAAAATTAGCCTACAAAGTATGGAGGCAGAGATATTTTGAAAACTACGAAGAAAAGTTGGATAACTTACTTGAAACAATGGATACCAGTGCAGCAGATACTGTACGCTGTTCGCGATATTTCGGTCTATGGCGGGCCAAATTGCAGACCGTGAAGCAAATTGAAGAACGCGTATCTACGTCTGTAGCACCTAGTGTTGCAATACATTTTAAAAACTGGCACGTCAAGAGCCAGCAGAAGCAAGAGTTATTGGAAAGTGCCTTGCAGTTTGAAGAAATAAACTTGTCGCGTTTTCTTCTCATTTGGTTTCAGCGTCTACAAGAAGTGAGTCAGTTGGAAGATCAGGCAGAGGACTTATTGGCTCAAACTAATTTCAATTTACTACGTAATGCTGTTCATAAATGGTCTATGCTCTACAACAAAAACATCAAGCGACATAAACAATTGTGTGAGGATTTTATAGCAAGAAAAGAGACGGCAAAAGTCAGATCTATTTTTGATTTATGGCTATACAAGATCAAAGAAATCGAAGCCAATACCACCATCATAAGCAATCCTTCACCTCTTTCCAAAAGATTTCAGCATCAAAGAGAGATGGGCTTGACCCCTCAAAAGAAAAACTCTCCTACCAAAGTTTTTACCCCCACCACTTCCAAAGATCCGAGTCCAACTAAACTCCAAGAAACTACCCAAAGAATGAGAAACCAGAACATTAGTGCTTTGAGGGAGCATTTTGGAAGGGCACGGGCATCGTCTACACCTAAAAAGTTATCTCCTGTCCGGCTCTCGTATACTAATATTCCTTCCAATCTTCGGCCGCCACTGCCACCAAAATTCGATGATTCAGATATTGCTACTGCCAAGAGTTTGGGTCGTATCAGACCCATGGTGTTTCCAATAGATGATCAAGCAAATTTTTCACCTATGGATAGAACAAAATTACAATCTAGAAATGCTATGTAGTTATTTATTATAATACAGCACTTTCAAACTTGTCTATCTGCTCGTTTACATCTTGTCGAATTTCCTCAGGATCAATCTCTTGGTCGATAATCTTTGTTTCTGGCACACCTTGTACCATATGTGGGTTTTTATTCACATTTTTGTAAACGTTTAAATACTCGACCGTTGTGATGGTTGACCTCAACATATCATGAACTGTTCCAAATTCTCCTTGAGCAAATTCACTTAATATTAATTTTGTAATGTTAAAGATGGTCAGTCTGTCTTTTCTTTGAGCCATAAAGATTTGTATAAACATTCTGAGAGAAATTCCATCAAACACTCTTGATGAATGTAATAACTCCCAGTTTGGGACTTCGTTGTGAGTAATTATAATATCGTAGTTAGTGATATCAAAATCTTGTTCGCTCTTATCATAACTAGCAAATTTACCATCCAATTCTCCAAATCTAGTAATTCCAGTCATACACGCTGGAACATCCATGTGAACAGACACGGTTTCATTTTTGTAGTTTTCCAAAATATAATTGTTTGTGAATTGTAAAGCGTCACCGCCTGGGTAATTGAAACTAGAAATATAGCCCATGTGCAACGACAATAAAGAACTAATAATAACATTTGCCCCAATAATAAAAATCAATACCTTGTTGAGAACGCTTAACCCCCATTTTTGACAAATGTTTGTTACTCCATTTGCAGCTTGTAATGTGAAAATTGGAATAGTATAAACAATGAATCTCCATTCTTTGTGAGGTTGGAAAGACATTGCAGCAATAAACAAAATAGAGGAGATGAACAAAATACGCAATGAATACCTTGCAGGGTGGGGGACAGATTTCTTATCTCCAAATTTGGTACCATCATTGGCTGGATCATTAATTAATCCTGGAATAGCCAACATCAATATAACTGGTGGCCTGAATAATTGAAACAAGTACTTTTTGAAATATGTATCCCATGGCTCTGTTCCCCATTCGGTAGATTTTCCTTGAACAATATTAAAAATAAAGGAGTCTATTTCAGGAATCAAAGGTCTGCCCCAAAAATAGGAGTCAATACAAAAACTGGTAAATCCACCTAGTAAAGTACCCATGGCCAAGTAAATAATGTTACCAAAAATGTTAGATTGGCCAAAACCCAACGACGACACAATTGCGATGATTAATCCAAACAATCCTACTTCTAATCGAAAAACAATACCTGTAAATGCTAACCATGTAAGACCCGATAAATCGCCTTGAATGATTTTGCTAAGAGAAAAATTGACCAATGGTAAGGCAATAAAGTTGGGCAAAGTACGCGACGAATAGTAAAGCAAATGGAATTGGGACAATAAAAGAGTCGTATACCAGAAACCAATCAAACCTTTTCTTTTACTTTTCTTGTCGCTAAAGGTTATCTTATTTATGCTATCTCTCAAGCGAATCAACATAAGTACATTAACGAGTCCCAAAACGGCACGTACCAATTTTTGCAACTCGTAACCCTCAATTTCAAACCCAAATGCAGAACTTAACAATAATATTGGTTTTGCTAATCCAGCCACAACAAGACTTCCAAGAAATGTTCTTGGAACGACACCAGGAAATTGTTTGTGGTCATAATTGTCAATTGTCTCAAGTGGGAAAATACCAAATTTCAAGATATCATGAATTGCTTGGATATTGAACGACTCTTCCACTTTGGTGAATGGGGATATAACTAAATGAAAGGAGACTAATGCAATGAGTGTTGCATCTAGAACTTTGTTGTAGCGATACATAATGAGTTCTTTATTGCCATGATGAAGAGAAAACTGGTAATGTGTTTTGAAAAAAAAAAATCGGAAATTCAATACGGCTCGAATTTGCAATGAGAAATGGTAGAGCAAAAAAAATTAATGGTTTAAAGCGATAACTAAGAGGCGAATACTTTCTTTTTGATTATATCTCTTTGAATATTTTGATAATGGATGAAATTCCTGAACTAGTTACAGAACTCCCTGAAAATGGTGTTATTAAAACTGAAAAAGTCCCAGCTGCCCCCTTTGTTCCTTCTTCCCTGACACCAACAGCATTGGCCAAAAAAATACCAATTACTATTGTTACTGGATACTTGGGTTCTGGAAAGTCGACTTTATTGCAAAATATCGGGAAAACTGCAAACAAGCGACTAGCAATAATTCTTAATGAATTTGGAGATTCCTCGGTTATAGAAAAGTCGGTGACAATTCAAGATCAAGATGATAGTGTTCAGGAATGGTTGGACATTGGCAATGGCTGTCTTTGTTGCACTGTGAAAGATAATGGTGTTACTGCGATTGAAAACTTGATTGAAAATTCTAAGGATAAAATAGATTATATTTTATTGGAGACCACAGGTGTAGCGGATCCTGCCCCAATTGCCAAAATGTTTTGGTTGGATGAAGGGTTGGCATCAAATATATACATAGACGGAGTTGTAACAGTGGTTGATGCCGAACATATAACCAAATGTTTGGACGATGTGGGAGGGCATTGGCATAAAGAGAGTTTAGGGGAGGACGTTGAGTTTGAGGACGGAATAACTACGGCACACTTGCAACTTGCCTTGGCGGATGTTATATTATTAAACAAAATTGATAAAGTGTCTGACACCCAGCCCATGACCCAAAGAATCAGACAGATAAATCAAACCTCCCCTATACATACAACTAGTTTTGGAGATATTGAAATTTCTAAGATTTTGGATCTTCATGCATTTGACGTTGACGCAAAATTGACTACTTCTGAAACATCATTTCACGATGACAGGATAAGTACAGTTACCATAACTTTTCCATTTTTGGAAAATGAAGAAGGGTTTTCCAAAGTGGAAAACTTTTTGCAGCATGTTCTTTGGGATAATTTCGTAAATGGCAAAAATGTAGAAGTTCATCGTATGAAGGGTCTTTTAGTTCATGGGAATGATGTGAGAGTGGTACAGGGTGTACGAGATACATATGAAATCATAGAAAATGGTAAGTTGTTGGAAGAAGTCAAGGAGAATAAATTAGTGTTTATTGGTAAAAACTTGCATCGTCCGGATTTGCAAGAAGAGCTAAGTAAGTTTTTATAAATCCTGTTGCATACAAGGTTAGACGTAGTTTGCCTTGATTAGGCTATTTGCATTATTAGAATGGGTATTATAGGCCTTGTTTGTCAGATTAGAAGGTATCTAGATAGTTATTTGTAAATGTCACGGTTTTCTACAAAGTATCTTTTTTATAACCCTAGATTAGGCTAATCGATCTGATTCACAACTATCATATTACCACAATTAAACGTTGTACTATTCACATAAACTGTTTTTTTTTTCAATATGGACCAAGTTATGAAAGATAAATTTACACTCTTGAACCTTTTCCTATTGTTCTTTATCAATTACTACCAAATACGGAAGAAAGTCAGTTTCAGTGTTTACTTTTTCATGTACATAGTTGCCTTTTTTTTTGTGCTATTCGCGTAATAAACAATTTTTTTTTTCTCTCTCTCTTTCTCGTTCTTTCTCTCTCTCTCATTCCGTTTCAGTATAATTTTATTGGCGTTATTCTTCAAAATTTTTTTTTTTCCATCTAACTTCTTGAAACAGGACCTAAGTATAATAAAGTTGATTAACTAATCACCATCAAACAGGAATGTCGAAAGTGGAAGAGCATGAGAGTGTGAATAACCTAAAGAGGAAATTCCCCTCGTTGGCAAAACCCAGACAGCCGTTGAAAGAGACGAATTCTAACATCCCATCACCACATAAGCGTGCTAAAATAGAATCCCCAAGTAAACAACAATCAACGCAACAACCTCAACAGCAACCACAACCACAACCACAACCACAACCACAACAAGAAAAGGCTACTCACAAGCCAAAGAAATCATCACATCAGCTGAAAAATAATGACAAGCTTGCTGGGGATGAAATGCACGAATGGCAACAGTCTTGGAGAAGAATTATGAAGAGTTCAATTGTTTACTTTGAAGGAGACCAGCAACTGCTAGAATATAGAAAAGCACATAAACTATTGAGACTAGTTGGGTGCAAAGTGACTCCTTTTTATGACAACAATGTAACTATAATTATTTCTAAACGTCCGTACGACAGTAAGACAGAATATTCTCCGCATGACATTTTCAGCAACGTAAGCAAAGCGAGTATCAAGGTTTGGAACTATGATAAAGTGTTTCGTTTTTTAAAACATCTTGGTATTAATATCCAGACCGGGGTAGACGAGCTTGCGGTTAACACACATACAATTCTTCCTCCATCGTTGACCAATAACAATGAGAAACCCGATTTATACAATTTGTTGAAAGAAGAAAAAATATATGGCTCAACCGATAGAGATCCTAATGCAAAGCGTGATGATTTGCATTATTTGGGCAAGAACTATTTATATGTTTATGACTTGACCCAGACAGTACGGCCCATTGCCATTCGTGAATGGAGTGACCATTATCCGGTTATGCAGTTATCATTGGACGGCAAGTGTCCATTTATAGAAGATCCCACAGACCAGAACCTGGAGAGAAAACGGCTTAAACGATTAAGAAAGTTCGAAGCTAATCAAGCGCATCGTGAGGCTTTGAGATTGGCCACATATAAGATGATCAATGGCATTTCAATGAGTGTGCATGGTTTCACTGCCACGAGCACCAGCACAGACAAGGTTGATGAAGAGGAGGATTCCACTGTCAAGGAACCTAGTGAAGATCCAAGATTCCGTCAACCACTTAACAGAAACTCTTCTTGCATGCAGTCAAAGGCATTTGAGGCAATGGCTTCTGGATATAATGGGGCATCTAATGCGGTTCAGCCCTCAATGGATTCTAACTTGAATAGTGCTGCTGCAATGGCTGGCGGGAACGGTTTAGGTCCAGCATTATCACAGGTTCCTTCCAAACAGTTAAATAACTTGAAGAGAAGGATTTTGATGAAGAAGAAAACGACAAACACAACTGAAAAGAAAGATAAGGAACATGCCTCGGGTTATTGTGAGAACTGTCGTGTTAAGTATACTAATTTTGATGAACATATTATGACCAATAGGCATCGCAATTTTGCTTGTGATGATAGAAATTTTCAAGATATAGATGAGTTAATTGCTAGTTTGAGGGAAAGAAAAAGTTTGGGAAATGTCATCTCAAACGGCGATTATGTATAGAATGTTTCGTTTTATCTAATATAAATTTAGTGTAGTGCGTGTAATGTGACAAACCCAGAAAAAGAAAATAAACTGAAAAAAAAAAATACTCTGCTAAATATAATTTGTATTATTCTAAACCGAGTCAAACACCCATCCTATTATATCTAGCCCAAGTGTCCATGCTATCGAAAACTGTATCAAAAGTAGCATGTGCTCGCCCGATATGGAGAAGATTATATGCAAACTCCTCAAATAACGTGGGATCACCTGAATCTACAACTGAATCGAAGCCCAAGGTCAACAGGTTTGCGAAACAGTATGCCAACCAAGACCAAAATCGAAATAGGTTACAAAGCGGATCAAATCGTACGATCCCAAGGGATCCAATTCCGTCCAATGAAGGTCCCAGGAAAAACAGCGGTAATACCAATAGACAAACTTCAGCAAAACAGAATTTAGAGAAATTAAAGCAGAATCGTTCTCAACAAATACGTTCTGGTCAGGAAAAAATTACAAGATCTGGCTCTGCCAACCTGGGATCGAGTGCCAATTCCTCATCACAACCACGGGCTCCGTTGCTGCAATCTGCACCTCGCAAGAGGATACAACCAAAGAAAATCAAAAAAACAGTAAAGAAATTAGTCAAGATACAGCTTCCCCCTTTTATCACTGCTTCAAACCTAGCTACAATTATGCATGTGCCCCTTAACGATGTTTTCAAAAAATTGGAAGGTTTGGGATTTGAAGATATCAGACATAACTATATTTTGGATAGAGAAAATGCTGCAATGGTGGCAGATGAATACGGTATTGAGGTTGAGGTGGTAGAAGAGAGTGGTGATGATTTATTTCCTGCGCCAATCAAACCGGATTTGCTTGTGGAAAGGCCACCAGTTGTCACCATTATGGGTCATGTTGATCATGGGAAAACAACTATTCTTGACTACTTGAGAAAATCGTCTATAGTATCACAAGAGTTTGGTGGCATAACTCAGCATATCGGTGCTTTCTCTGTGACAACTCCCAAATCTAAAAAGAGAATCACCTTTTTGGATACACCTGGACACGCTGCATTTTTGAAAATGAGAGAAAGAGGTGCCATAATTACTGATATTGTTATCTTGGTAGTTGCAGCAGATGATTCGGTTATGCCTCAAACCATCGAGGCCATCAAACACGCCAAGAAGTCTGGTGTGCCAATGATTGTAGCAGTAAACAAATGTGATAAACCGGGAGTCAATGTTGAGAAAGTTTTGGGTGACCTCTCGCTGCACGGCGTGGATATCGAAGACTATGGCGGTGAAACTCAAACAGTACAAGTGTCAGGGAAAACCGGTTTAAATATGGATAAATTGGAAGAGGCGGTCATCACTTTGAGTGAATTGTGTGATTTCAAGGCTGAACCAAAGGGGATTCATGCAGAAGGGTGGATTATCGAATCTGAAGTAGTCAAAGGAATGGGTAATGTTGCTACAGTATTGGTCCGTAGAGGCTCTTTGAAAAATGGAGATATCATTGTGGCTGGTAAAACATTTTGTAAAATAAGAGGGATGAAAGACGAAAATAACAAAATGGTTAAAATAGCAGGACCATCAACACCAGTGAGAATTTGGGGTTGGAAAGATTTGCCTGATAGTGGAGATCAGATTTTACAGGCAAATTCTGAACAGATTGCCAAAAAAGTAATTGATTATCGTATTACTAGATCGCAAGAGATTCAGGCAACTAGAGATATTGAAGATATCAATGTGAAACGTCTAGAGGAAATTAAAGAGGCTGAAAGATTAGAGAAAATTGCCGAATTAAAGAAAGCCGGTTTGGATGCTAGTACTTTAGAAAAAGCTGAACAGGATAAAAAGACAATAAAATGTAATTACATTGTTAGGTCAGATGTGTTTGGGTCAGCTGAGGCTATTAAGGAGAGTATTGATGGATTGGGCAATGAAGAAGTTGAATCTGTTGTTATATCTCATGAAGCTGGTCCTCCTACCGACAGTGATATCGAACTTGCCAAAACATTTGGAGCTACTATTTTTTGCTTTAACATGAAGGTGCCAAAACCTATTGCTGTTCGTGCTGACAAAGAAAAAGTTAAAGTCAAAGAACACAATATCATTTACAGGTTGATTGAGGATGTTACAGATGAATTAAGTTCCCATTTGAAACCAAGGGTAGAAATCAAAACATTGGGTGAAGTTGATATAAAGGATGTGTTCGTGGTTACTGTTAAAAAACAGAAAGTTAAAATTGCCGGTTGTAAAGTTACAACAGGGTCCATAAAAAGTTCATCACAAGTGAAGGTATTACGTAATGGTCAAGAGGTTTACTGTGGTAAACTTTCATCTTTGAAACATGTTAAAGATGATATCACGGAAGCTACAAAGGGTAAAGATTGTGGTATAGCATTTGAGAAATGGCAAGATTTTGAAGCGGGTGACAAGATACAGGTTTATGAAGAAATCCTACATAAGAGATATTTGTAAATAGATAGAGGGTTTATTTTTGTATATAATAATTGGTGAATATAGTAAACATCAAAAAAGCAGTGCTACAATAACTGCGAGATTTTGGAAATACGATTGGTAAAAAAAAAAGTAAAAAAAAAAAATCCATTGCTAAATCTCATCTCTATTTCAACCAAGCATACTCTAACAAATATGTCTGCCAATGATGAGTATTCTTCTGATGAAGAATCATTTGATGAATCTACCAAATCCAAGGTCCTTTTAGGTTTTGTTGATGCCCCTATAATAAGTGATGGCAAGGATCCTGAAGATAATGATCTTCCAACGATTGAAGATACCTTTATTGGAGGACAACCAGTGTGGTTGCATCCAGATTCTAAACCTGCTGAAAAATCATTAACTTGTGATGTTTGTAATGGGAAATTGGCTTTGTACTTACAAGCGTTTGCACCTATAGATGGCAAATTATATGATCGGGTGATCTATGTATTTGGATGTAAAAATACAAAGAGTTGCTCTGGTAAAAAGGGAACCGTTAAAGTGATCAGAGGGATTATCAAGGACTCTGAAACTGTCAATAGAATCAAAAAGGAAAACCAGGAAGCATTGCAAAAGGATATGGAAGCTAAATTGAAGTTGGAGAAACAAAAAAAGTTTAATGATGAATTGACAAAAGATTTGTTTAAAAAAAAAGATACACCAGAGGCATCAAATCCATTTGGTGGGAATAGCAATCCATTCTCAAATCCATTTGGTCTGAACCCTTTTTCTAAGAAACCCGAAGAAGAAAAAGAAGAGGAAAAGGAGAAAGAGAAAGAGACAAGCAAATCCAAATCGTATGCAGATGTTGCCTCCAAAAATGCTCCAAAGCCAAAATCAGTGAAAAAATTACAAGACGATCTTCCCGAGTATCGTGGATTATTTGTCTATGTTGACAATGAAAAATTTAAAAAGATACAGCATGACCCTGAATTGGAAAAATATAAACATTTGATAGACAAAGAAGAATACGATGAGCTGGATATTCTAGAGAAACCGAGTTCCTCTGCATCAGCTTCAGGATTAGATAACCCTCAAGCTAGTCAGATTTCAAACATGTTGAATGATAAGTATTTTGAAATGTTTTCCAACACCGTCAAACACAATCCTGGTCAAGTCTTGAGATATGATCTTGGAGGTAAACCATTATTATACAGTGGCAAAGATGATGTTGCTAAAAAATTTTTGGCACAACCAGCAAACATTCCTAGACCAAGTTTCAATCCGTCTAGTGAACGTAGATTTGAATTACAATTGATGCCTAAAGCAATAATGGATTTAGAAGATCTTGGTAACAATAGAAATGTGGGAATTAATGATATACTTAACGGAATGTCATGGGGAACTATTATAGTATGCACTGATGAAGAAGATTTCATACCAGAAGAAAATTTTGATGCTAATCAAGTCGGATATATAGAAGAATGGTGTGGGGTCCAATGGGAAGAAAGTGTATAAAGTGTTTGATTCTCTCCCCCCTTGTTTTTTTTATTTGCCTTTTTACGGACTTACGTATCAAGTAGAAGTAAATTATTATACAATTATTTGTAGTCTTGTTTGTTATCTTTCAAGCTTAATGTTTATACAAATCAACACCTAAAAGATCAACTATGGCCTTACCAGCAGCCAAAACTTCTTCATCAAAGTATCTCTTCCCAGACAATTGCAAACCAACTGGAGCTCCTACAAACTGAGAAGGATCGTAGTTTTCATTTTCCAATTGTTCTAACTTGGATCGATATTTATACTTTGTGTCTTCTTCTGTCCATTTATCTTTTGTTGGATCTTGGAAAATACCAGTTTGGAAGGATAAGGTTGGGAAATCTAAAATGTTCCACAAAGAAGTGTAGGACCAATTGTAAACCTCTTCACTGTGAGGAGCAACATTGTTATAGGTTGGACTCAAAATAAAGTCAACTTTATTTTGAACCATAAAATCATTGTATTGATCCCTCAACTGATCTCTTGTGACATTCAACTCACGGTTTGAAGCCACATCATAATGTTTAGCACCTTCACCATAATTCAAATTCCATTTGGTCAATTTGGTCAAAGGTTCATTAGAACCTGACAAAAGTTTACGTTGCATGTGGTTCCCATCACAATTGTACATTTTATGAACGGTTTCATATGCTAACTTGGTGTTTGGTGGATCAAATTCAATTATCTTTGCACCGGCACCCTTTAATTTTTCAACAACAGTATTCAATGCACGTCTAATTGGAGGTGAGACTCTTACCAATCCATCATCTCTAATAATGGCAACTGTTAAATCACCAATTTTTGGAGTGGAAACATCACGCCAAGGCATTGGCAAAGAAGTTGAATCAGATTCCCATGGCTTACCTTCATTGATATAAGCTTTCATCCACAATTCCAAATCATCTATACTTCTTGCCATTGGTCCAGCAACGGCTGGTACTGATTCTTGACCAGCTCCACTACTAACGCCACCTTTGACTGAGATACGTTTGGTTGTTGGACGTAACCCATGACATCCAGAATAAGCAGCGGGAGCTCTAATTGAACCACCAATGTCACTTCCAACCCCAATTGCAGAACCACCATACCCTACAATAGCACCTTCTCCAGAGGAAGAACCACCACTTGATAACAACAAATTGAAAGGGTTTTTAGTAAGGCCAGTGAAATTATTAGCAGAATCAAGATGCATTAAAGTCTGTGGTTGAGAAGTTCTGACATAAAAAACTGCACCTAATTTTTCCAATATTGATGTTGTTACACCATGAGAGTTTGGAATGTTGACAATTTTAGAAACATATCCACCATGAGTGATTTTATCTTTATAATTCATTTGTTCTTTCAAAGAAATTGGAATCCCATGTAAAGGACCAACAGTTTTCCCATGTTCTTTGAAATAATTGTCTCTTTCTTCTGCTTGCTTTAACCCTTCATCAATGAAAAGTTCCATAGCACAATTAGTGAATTGATGTGCCAATGTTGCACGGTGGGCAAACGCTTTGAATACTTCGACTGAACTCAATTCACCAGCAGCAATTTTTTTGGCTAATTCAGTGGCTGTTAAATCCGTAATAGCAAATTCTTCTGGTGTCAATAATTTTTGAGAGTATAAATAATCAACAGCATTGAATTGATCTTTGATTAAATCATCAATTGGTTTTGGTAATTCAATAGTGTAGTTTTTAGGAATAGCATCTTTTAAATCTTGTCTATATTTTTCAACTTTAGGTAACCATTCTTTAGTATAGATTTCAGAATCCTCGTATTTATCAAGTGGATCCTTGTTTAAAAAAGTTTCATAAGATACTGACATTGTGTTTTAAAATTTTGCAATTGGTAAAGTTGTATCGGGGAATAAATCAAAAAAAGGAAAGAAAAAAAAATTAGAATCTATAATGAAGTGAATGAATAATATGTATTTAAAAAAAAAAGGTAAGATATCCAGAAGTGGGGATATCTAATCCCTATTTATACATTACAAAAATTAGCTTTCCGTCGAGTAAAGGTTTGTATAATTGGTGTTTGATTTACTTAACCAAAAATATATTTCCTTATATGAAAAAAAAAAAAAAACTATCGCCAATGTTCCGTTTTGGGAAACTAAGCGCGTTTAGAGAATAATTATTCACTGATAAGATTAATCAAGTTCTGGCGCGGAATTAGAGATTTGGGGCCACAGTGTAAATTTGTTGAGCATATTTTTTTTTTCCTCAATCCTTCTTGGCTCCGCACTCTTTCTTCCAGATCGGTAATAAAATTTAAATAAAAGTGGAGGTCAATGATGGTGGTGGGGCAAGTGGAAAAACATATCAAACTATTTATGATGAACACTCACAATTATTTCTTTTGAAAACCCGCAGCGCAATTACCATTTCCTAATTTAGATCAAGAAAAACAGTTTATTTATTAAATACTAGAAAAAAAAAGGGTAAATATCAACCATGCCAAATATATACCTAAAAAAAAAAAAGATTGAATAAAATAAACTACAACTCTTTATATATGGAAGCAGAAAAAACACCATTGAGCATTTATACTACTACCATCGTGTTAGATTTACTAAATGATGCGTACTTTTGAAATGGATCATTTCTTTCCAATTCATATTCAGGATTACTTGCCTTGGCTGTTCGGGAAATTATACGTTTACCCCATTTCCAAAGCTCTGCCCCTAATAAAAACAATAAAGTACAACCAATTGCAACACCCCATTCCCAAGTAATAGATTTATGTAAAAATACTTTGGTGTTGATGACAGGGATATAAATAACTGGGAAAACAGAAACAATTCCACCAAGAATCGACCAAAGTAAAAATTGGTTGGCCCAAAGATCTTGTGTTGGGAAACGGAAAACAGATGTTCTTGGGTGAAGACATTCTAAAGATAATACCAAAGCACACCATGTCATTACACTAAATGCAGCTGATCTCCCCTTGAAAACCAACGAGCAAGTATCAGTGTTGGCATCAATAGAATTACAATTGACTCCTAAATCACCGTCACCAGCTCCATAAACAATAATCACAAAGCACAATAAACATGAAACTGCCATAATAAACCCATATCCGAACATATCTATAATGACTTCCCATGTGAAAATGGTACTACTTGGTGGTTTTTCAAGTATATCGTCATCGGCACCACAGAATCCTAACCCAATAGCAGGGAAAGTACTTGTAATAACAATAACAAATAACACTTCAACTGGACTCAATGGGAAAACTGAATATCCGGAGGCATCAATAAATGCTAAACCAATCATCAAGTATAAGGCTTGAGCGACATTTTCTGCCAATAATTGTAATACAAACTTTTGAATATTTGATGACATTCTTCTACCTTCTTCAATTGCATTCAAAATAGAAGCAAAATTATCATCAGTTAAAACAATATCAGAAGCATCTTTAGCGACATCTGACCCATTCAATCCCATAGCAATACCAACGTCGGCTTTCTTTAAAGATGGAGAATCATTGACCCCATCACCGGTCATAGCAGCAAATTTCTTTCTTCTATGTAAGGCATCAATCATACGAACTTTGGTTTTTGGTGCACAACGGGCAATGACTAAAGGTAAAACGGGTAACTTGTCAATTTCTTCATCACTTAATGCATCAAATTCATTAGCAGTCATGGTCATTGCTTTAACCACATCTTCACTATAATGATATAAATTACGTGGTAAAATACCAACTTCTTGAGCAATAGCCTTTGCTGTACCTGGATGATCACCAGTAAGCATATGAACATTGATACCGGCTCTGTGACACAATTTCACCGATGGAGCAGTTTCTTCTCTTGGTGGATCATAAATACCAATTAAACCTTGGAAAATCAAATGTGATTCAACTTGTTCACGATTACTGATATCAGCATCACCAAGGTCTTTAGTTGCAAATGCTAATACTCTTAAACCTTGAGATGATAATGCCACCATATTTTCTTCAATTAATTTAATGTCAGCTTCAGTTAATTTGACCAATGTTTGAGAATCAAAATTATCGTCAGTTCTTTCACCGTACCAGTAATCACATAATTCTAAAACTCTCTCAACAGCACCCTTGGTATAAACTTTAGTCTCGCCATCTTTTTTGTAGATGGCAGACATTCTTTTGATTGAAGAATCGAATGGGAATTCAGCCAAGTGTTCATAATCTTGAGCTATGGATTCACGACCGTAATTCAATCTAGTAGTGAAAACTTGAATGGCAATTTCAGTAGCGTCTCCATGAGCTTTCCAAACTAATTCTCCTGTCTCTTCATCTTTGGTTTCATTAACAGTAGCAATATTTGCCAAAGTAGCTGTCATTAACCATTTGTGCATAGATTCTGGCATTGGATCAGGATATGGTTTATTGAAATCGATTTCTTCATCAGTATCTTTAATAAACTTTGGTGAAAATGGAGAATATCTAACATCTCCAATGGTTGGATTATAAGGTTCATTAGAATTTTGTACATCTAATGTACCAACATTTGGTAACCAGACTTTTTTCGCAATCATTTTACCTTGAGTTAAAGTACCAGTTTTATCTGAACAAATATTATCAATCCCACCTAATGCTTCCAATGCATCTAATTTTCTAACAATAACATTTTTAGTAACCATTACTTGGGCACCAACGGCCATAGTAATCGTTAAAACAACGATAAGTGAAGAAGGAATCATTGATAATGCAACACAAATGGCATAAATGGCCACTTCTTTATTGACATGAAACTTCTGAGATGCCATAACAACAATAGCAAATACTACTGCCACCCAAAACAATAAAATTGCCAACCATGATAATCTTTTTTGTAAAGGAGTTCCAGTAGTGACACCTAAAATGTTCCCCACAATATCATAAATACTTCCCAACCCAGCATGGAAGTATTCTCTTTTTTGTGGTTGACGTCCATTAGATTTATCAACTTTTCTAATCAATCCACTATCACCTTGTAATGATTTAGCAATTGAACCAATTTCAGTGTTCAATCCGGTTCCAATAGCTATACCAGACCCTCTTCCCTTTGAGACGATTGAAGAAGAATAGATCAAATTCAAACGATCCCCCACAGGTATTGGCACAGAAAAATCATCATAAACTATTTGAAAATTTTTTGCCACTGGTAATGATTCACCAGTTAACAAGGCTTCATCAGTTTCTAAATTCATACAATCAAACAATCGAATATCAGCAGGGACAGTGTCTCCAACTCTGACATGAACAATATCTCCAGGAACAACTTCTTCTGCTGGGATAGTTAAGTCATCACCATTTCTAGTTACTCTTGCCGTGGGAGAAGATAAATTTCTTAATGATCCCATAGTTTTTTCAGCTTTCAATTCTTGGACAAATCCAATAACAACATTAATTAAAATCACCCCAGCAATAACTCCACCAGAAATCCAATCTTTAATGGCAAGAGCAATAATCATACTAATGATCAATACCAAAATCATGGCATTGAAAACTTGATGAGCAAGAATTTTGACATATGAAATCGATTCTTCTTTACCTAAATTGTTGGGACCATAAGTTTGCAAACGTTTTGCAGCATCGTGAGTTGATAACCCATTGATTATATTGGTAGTAAATTCTTGAGCAACATTTTCCACAGTCAATCTATAAGCTTCTATATTTTGAGTATTATCATATATCGATTTCTTACTGCTTTCATTTTCATAGCTCTCACTAACAGAAGAGCCATTTTTCTCGTTAATTTTAGTAGCGCCGTTTATTTTCAAATACTAATAAAACAATGATAAATACAAGGAAGTAGACGAGTATTGTAGAACTCTGAAAATATACTCAAATAAATAAAAAGTTTGTCTGTGTGTGTGTGTGTATGCAATAGATTGGATTGGAATATTTAATCTAAAGCAATTTGATGGTTGATGTTGCAAACTTTTTCTTTACAAGGGGGGGGATGTAGAAAAATAAAAAAAAAAAGAAGA
>OKKB01000240.1_pt1 | contig 23696 bp, 11 predicted proteins | sample 1613931 | NCBI WGS metagenome assembly OKKB01 (sample SAMN04436893, study PRJEB24849) | human gut metagenome | biome: human gut; feature: NICU; material: stool | host: Homo sapiens | place: USA: Saint Louis, MO | collected 2012-02-08
TTTAAACGTACGTCAATGTAACCTTCGTTTGATATCACCATTTTTGGTTTCAATGCTTGAGGAGAACAATCAGAACGCAAATCTAAGAGTAGAGGCTACAGTAAATTTGAATGTGAATATAAATGATGTGAGGAGAGTAATGAAAGCAATCAAAGGTCTCTCATTAGAGCTCAACAGACTCAATGATTCTATATTGAAAATATCTAATCATTCTTATCGTTTGGAAGCTGTATATCGTGATTTTGATCCTTATTTCGAAAAATCCAAATCTTCAGAAAATGAAGAGGTAGTCTCCGATTATGATTCAGACGACCTTTACAGTGGAAGTGTGTTTTATCTGGATGAGGAATATAGTGATGATGAGAATGATGATAACAAGAGGAAAAAAAACTAATGACTGAATTTGATGTATTTTTCATTTGCAAGTATGGTTAGGATATTATTAGGAAGACCGTTATGTATTTATGGCATATAGACGTGTTGTGTGTCGTGGTGGAAGAAGCTTTTATTTAGTTCCTTATTCTTGAAAGCTGCTGTTATAAACATTATAACACTAGTATTGTAGTACAAGGTATCTCTGTGTTAATTGATTATATTTTATGTAAGTTAAACAATACTGTGATTATTATATGACTATTTATAAATTAACTTAAGATTGATTTTAAATTTTCTAATTGTTTTAAAACGGCACTTTTAGCAGTACCACCAAGAGCATCTCTTCTTTCCACACTAGCTTCAAAATCAAAAGTTTCCATAACGTCTTTTTCAAAACGAGAATCAATTTGTTGAAATTGTTCAAAAGATAATTGATCAATTCCAGATAATTTTTCTTCTTCAGCTTTTCTAACACATTCACCAGATATATGATGAGTTTCTCTAAATGGAACTCCTTTTCTAACTAAATAATCAGCTAAATCAGTAGCCAACATATCCATAGTTAAAGCTTTTTCCATATTTTGTTTATCAATCAGTAAAGTAGAAATCACACCAGTAGCAATTAAAATTGAATGTTCTACTGTAGTCAATGCATCAAATAATGGTTCTTTATCCTCTTGCATATCTTTATTATAAGTAGATGGAATAGATTTGATCGACATTAAAAATCCAGATAACTGACCAAATACTCTACCACTTTTCCCACGTAATAATTCTAATGAGTCAGGGTTTTTCTTTTGTGGCATCAATGAAGAACCAGTAGAATAAGCATCAGCTAATTTTATGAACCCAAATTCACCACTAGAATAAATAATTAGATCTTCTGAGAATCGAGAAATATGATTCATAAATAATGTACTCCAAAATAAACTTTCAACAACAAAATCACGATCTGAAACTGCAGTTAAAGAATTCCCAATGACACCATCAAATCCTAATCCTTTAGCTAAAAATTCACGATCAATACCATAAGGATGACCTGCTAAAGCACCAGATCCTAATGGAGATTGGTTAACACGAGTTATAATTTCTTGTAAACGTTTATAATCTTCGGTGAAATAAGTTGCATATGAACTTAACCAATGGGCCCATCTAATAGGTTGAGCTTTTTGTAAATGAGTATAACCAGGCATTAATACATCGATTTCTTTATGTGCTCGTTCAAGAATTGCCGTGATGAATTGATGTAAAATTTTACTTAAATTAAGTAATGATTCACGAACGAAAATTCTCATATCGGTAGCAACTTGATCATTTCTTGATCTACCAGTGTGAACTTTACCAGAAATGTTTTTCCCAATGATTTCTCCTAATCGACGTTCATTAGCAGTATGAATATCCTCATCACCAGCCTTAATAATGAATTTATTATCATGCCATTCTTGTCTGATTTGTTCTAATCCTTGATGAATCAAATTCAATTCTTCAGTGGTAATTAATCCTAATTTGTTTAATCCTTGTGTGTATACTTTAGTACCAGTTAAATCAGCATCATACATAACTTTATCATAAGGTAATGAAGCATTATACAAATCCATCAATGGATCAGTGGCACCGGTGAAACGACCACCCCATAATTTATTTTCACTAGGTTGTTTATCTTGTTGTTGTGACATTATTAATTGATTATTCTTGATAGCTGTTATGTAAAGAACAGAAGAAGAAAAGGAAGAAAAATTTTTCAAAGATGAAATTTTTTTTTTTTGCCTTGTCAAGTTTTTAAATTGATTGTTGTTGTTGTTGTTGGGATGGCCAGCGCGGTTAATGACAAATTAGTAAAATTCAATTACCTAATTGGTAAAAATGACTCAATCGTCAAAAGTACACGACCCACAGTTAGTCATAAAATTTGGTTGTTCATATACGCTTGTGGATTCATTTATACAAGGTGTCTTGTTATTTGAATATTAGAAATGACTGAATTATGTCGGTCAATATGTCATAAATTGAAATTTTGAAATTGTTGTTGTTAAAACTGTGCAATAACTTTCTGTCCAATTATTTATTGAATAAAACCTTCAATCCTTCATTCTGTTTATTTGAGACTACTCTTGAAAAATCTTACTAAAGGGGTCTTGTTTATTGTTGATTTGATATATTTCTAGTAGATATTACTATTAGGATCTTAATTTAGTTAGACCATTTTTCATTTTAATTTTAATAGTTTTTCGCAACAGCTTTTGTTGAAAAAATATTCATCCAAAAAGTGATTCCTATAAATCTTTAAATATGATACATCTAGGTATTAACCTCTCTACGAGGCAATCTCAATTTAAGAATACCATATCGATCTCAATCGATTATCAAAATGATTGTAAACTTGAGTTCAAAGAACAGTGTAGGTGAATATTAGTCTTCTAGTCCACGTAAAAAATGTACAACGATGACGTAATTCCGGTCTTTTTTTTTTTCCCATTATTAGATAATACAAAGGTTTGGTAATATCGGTTAGAAATACCAATTGTAGTTTTGTATGTATGAAAGGAAAAAACGGAGTACCACATACGATGTAAAGCATAGATTGCTACATTTCGTAACAAAACAATAATAACGAACAATTGAAAAATGTTGATAATTTTGCAGTAAAGAAAGCATCGATCCATTGTTTCAAAATTTCCAATTTTGAAAACATAAAGCACCAATATAAAGCCAACCGATCAGTATAAACATAAAGAGAAAAGAGAAAAGAAAATAGAAAAAAGAAAAGAAAAGCGAGGATTTCCAATTAATAAAACTATCAATTTAGGGGAAATTGAAATTTAGTTTATGTAATACGTAAGGAACATGAGGCGGATGTGAAACATATAATATATAAGGCTGCGCAAATCCAGGAACCTGAAGCGTTAAGAAAAGTTAAACATCTAAACGTCTAGAACAAATGATCCAAGAGTCGAGAAAAAGAAAAGAAAAGAAAAGAAAAGTTAACAATAACGTTTCAATTTAATCTGAAATTTTGTTGACCTGTTTGAATCAAAAATTTTTCAAGTATCCGTTTTTAATCAAATCAAATCAAATTAGTTTAGACATATTATTCTCCCTACATTGCGGTCGATTCAAAAAAATTAAATATATTACTACTACTACCACTATAACAACAACAATAATACGATACAAACATACCAGTATGTTACTCTTCATTAAAGTCAAACAAAGCAAAAACGAAACCCAAAAATGCCAACAAATTAAATTTACTGTAAATTTTCTTTAGCTTATTTTATTTTTGGTTTAAAAGTAAACTTATTCAAAGTGTTTCGAAACACTTGACTTGTTCTACTTCCTCCTCCGCCTCCTCCTCTTCTTGGTCTTCTATCATCACTAGTAGTACTACTTTTTCTTTTTCTACTTTCACCACCACCATATTCATATTCTCTCACATCATTAGTCTCATTCTCATTTTCATCACCGTAATTTAATTGATAATGATATTTTGCTATTAGTGATTTTGAAGTACCTGGCAATAAATCATTCTCAGTTTCAGAAACGCCATGATTATTATTATTATTGTTATTAGGCGTTTGACCAATGTTTAAGTTTAATTGTTCCATATAAAATGTTTTGTCATCGTCATTAATTGTAGACAGATTATCGTTCATGTCTTTTTCCTCTTGTAAAAATTGATTCCAATTTATCATTTGTTTAGGAAAACTAGGATCATTGCTAGTTGGAGTTGAATTGGTTGGATTAGAACGAGATGATGTGATTGTTGTGTTGGTTGTTGAACTGAAACAAGGTATGGTTTCAAAAGAGTCTTGTATAATATTGGCATTGGCTGTTGCAGTCTTTGTTGTACCATTATTGGTGGTTGGAGCAGATAATGGTTCCCCATCTTGTAGTTGTTGTTCTTGGTTATCTTCTTCTTGATTAGTATTGTAGTATCGAGAATAGTCGATATTACCATTTCTCAATGGGATCCACAGACTTGGAAGTTTGGAAGGTATGGTGATTGATGTTTTTCTTGGTGTAGTGTTAGCAGCTGTAGCCGTGGTTGGTGCTGTAGATATTGATGAGTTTTGACTGTTACTAGTATTCCTATTGAGATCAACTGCTTTTGATCTTTTATGACATGAAGATGAAGAAGAAGTGGATATGGATGATAATGATGAAGTAGACGATGGAGAAGATTTTAGGGAATTAAAAGTCTCTGATGAGTTTAGCTGGTAATCGTTACCGTTATTAATAAGAATACTCATATTGTGATGTTAAAGGAGTGAACTCTATGATATTAGGAAGATAATGATTTAAAGGATTGTGAAAGGAAGAAAATCACTGAATATAAATCAGTTTTAAATAGTTCTTGATAAATAAATAAGTTTCCAGAAAAGAATAAAGAGTAAATAAATAAATAAATTTTTTAAAAAAAGATCGACAAATCTATTGAATTATATAGTTTCAGAGATAATTCTCTATATATATATATATGTATATAAGTATTAAATATCTTTATGGAGTAGTCTCGAGAAATGACAAAATAGGTAAATTAAAGCAAGTAGAGGTGCGGCAAGGGGCGGGGGGAGGAAAGAAGAAGCAGAGGAGGAGGATGGAGCGGCACGGCGGCAACGGAATCCAAATTCAAATCACAAAAATAAAAGAAAATCTAGAAGAAGGAAAGAGAACAAATTACACAAAACCCTAAAAGCAAAAGATGCAAAAAAAAGAAAGAAACAGTAAATGATGCACGACAACAACAACAACAACAACAATAGTCAATTTACTACAATAACAATTAGTTCAACTCTAAAACAACAAAGAATCAAAAATAGTTTGAGGAGCAATTCCTGTACAAATTAACTTGGAACGGTGGCTACAAATTACAATAGATATTAGTAATCGACAGTTGAAACAACTCCAATATAATATAGGACAGGTTATTCATTAATTAAAATGCTATTGTCATACATCGCTTGCTATCAACTAAAAGAACAAGAACAATACTAATAACAATAATGACAAATTCAATAAAGCAACCACATCAAGAGAAATACGGGAAAATAAAATAAAAAGAGAAAGAAAAAAAAGAAAAGATCATTTCAACAGTCTAATTCCAAAAAAGAAATGGAGAAAGAGTATTATTACATGGAACAATGAAGAAAGAAATACACACATATACACTTGTGGTGGTGTAGAATTAAGCATACATATAAAGTTAAAAATAATAAAAAGGAAAGAGGGAACCATTTACTTCTAGATTTCTTCAATTAGAGTTTCCGAGATTACAAGTACATGACTGCCTCATACTCTATTCAGTCCTCCTCTAGATTCAAATAGTTTGCAGGTCCAACAAGTATTGATATTATTAATACTGTAATTGTCGGTGTTATTACATTCACAGCCACAATAATAAAAACTTATCAAGAACATCAAATCACAATGAACAATTAATAATAATGAAAAATTTTTACTTTGAATACAATTTCTCCTAAAGAATTAATGATAAGATTAATTAGACTAAAACAAAAAAAAGACTATAAAAAAAAAAACCAAATATAATATTAACTTTTGTATTAATGCATGATAATGTGTGTTAAATGATGCGTATACTGTGCCTTTATTTGTTTTTTGTTGGGTGCAGCCAGTAAAACACCCCAGTAAAAATAAAATTACCCACGCTTTTGAATAATTAATTGATCGATATTCTAGAAGTGTTGGTGAAGTAATAATATTATAATCGACCCATAACTAACTCATATTACCCCTATCTTTCATTTAGATCTAGTTAATCCATTATTTTCATCAAATTAATTGACGTTCACATTGAAGGCAATAAAAGGATAAATGGCGGTCCCATTTCATTTTATTATTGTGTTTTATTTTGCCAGCAGATTATTATTTACTAGAAAAGATAACAAAATTATGAGACAATATTAAGGAAGGCTTTGATTTCTTTGTAATGACAACAAGCTTTATGATGAGAGGGATTTTAACTTCTAGGGTAACATTCTTCCTTTCTATGCGAGGTATTCGTTGTTTGTTCGATATGTCTCTGTTTCTTGTTATCAAATTTTTTATTTTGTCTCTGCCTCTCTCCTCTCACACGTTTTGTAACCTGCAACTTTACTCCAACTAAACTTGCATACTCGATGTAAATATGGGCTCATATCAGTACATACAATACAACACAATACTTTACGTATGGTTTAAATTACTTTAAAGTTGAAAAAAATGATCATGTAAGCGTTTCTGGTTTTGATTAAATCTACGTAGCTATTGTTTTAATATTACTGCTCCACTATTGTTAATTAGATCATGCATAGTTCAATTTGCGCACTCTTTGTTAAATTGTTAATCTATGAACTTTATTGATTTGTGGTGGTGGCCAAGTATTGTTGTTGTGGTGGGGTTGAAGATTAAAGATTTAGTCTAATCTGTATGATGAAACATACTAAATTGAGAACTAATCACTCAGTAGTAGTTCTTTACAGGAAGTTTAATCAATTTTCTCGCCCCCACTTTTCACTTTCTCTCCATTTATACTTTTTCGTATTATGCATCAAATGTGGGTTTCTATTGTATGTATGTAGTGGTTACCGTTAACACTCTTGATAAAGCATGACCATTACACATGTACACACGGAAAGTTTATATATCGTGGCGTATATTGCTCCACAATAAAAGTGAGTTGAAACTTTCAATTAAACTTTAGAATTCTTAGTGTTGCTCCCAAAAACATCGCACACACGCAGTAATTTCTTTTTCCTCAATTTACTTTGTAATAGACACCAGGTTTTGTTTTATTATATTAAGGAAATGTTATTATTGTTTATCTACACCCTAGTATTGTTGTTTTACATTGGTGTCAAATGTAAGAGGTCTCTTCAGTAGGGTTATCTACAATAACCACAGGACAAAAAGCAAATATTACTTATTGTTCTTATTGTATTGAAAAATCTTTGTTCCTTTCAATTCCTGCAATATGTACATATTACATAGAATCGGTTTATATATATCAGGACTTTTACTAATAGTTGAAGCCAGACATGCCGAGGATGTTGTTTTCATATGGTAATAGTTAGAATACACTATATATTTGGCTTAGCCAGGGTAAGGCTTTATAATTGATAGATGCACTTTTTACATTTACTTGACTGGTTGTATAACAAGACATTTTGAAAACAATCACTTGAAATCACATCACACATTAAACTGTTTAAGTGAGCCTTATTGACTATTAAGGAGAGTTTGTTGGCCACATTAGAGTATTGCAATATCCTTGAGGGGACTATTAAAGGTGGCATATTTTATTGGCAATTGTACACGTCAATTACCAAAAATTAATGATGATGTGGTTGGTTGCAAAACAGTTGTAGAAGCAATACACACAGACAGCACATATACACACAACTCTTCTTTTATAAATATTCAAACTTTTTATCTACCTCTCTCTTTAATCTCATGCTTTTGGTTTCATTTAGTATAGATCATTATCACAATAATATTATCAGATTGTGACTGGGCCAATACTATACGAACTCATGATGACTACAAAATTATCGCCAAAACAATTGTTGCTACAATTATCCGAAAAGTTATCTTCAAGTGACGGGCGCGACCAACTAACTTATGATGAATTTGCTCAATTATATTACAAAGTTTTAACAATATTATCTAATCATGGTGATACTAATAAAGTGGCTGACGATGAGAACAATAAGTCGTCAATTGATTTGATCACTCCATTGTTAAATTTTATAAATTTAAATGTCAATTATGGACAAAAAGACACCACTGAGTTAATATACATTTTAGCCCGATTAATTTGGTATTATCTTCATTACCAGTCGTTGTTGAACGTGGATGTTTTGTTATCAGTATTTACTTCTTTACCGTATACTCAGTTTTGTCAAACAAATCACATTCTTCAATCTGATACCATTTTAAACTATGTTGATTATTTTATGCTATTCAGCTTTGACAATGACATCAGTAATAAAACAAATGAATATTTGAAACTCTATACTGGTTTTATTGTGTTTATTAATAGGTTTATTATCCAATTCCAATCTATTGTTGAAAATTGGTACAATAATGATATGAAAAATGTCAACAAATTATTATTGTTAATGAATGAATACCCTGATGGTAAAATTTGGATTAGTTTATTGTTCAAAATTTGGCAAAATAAACTAAATCAACCTACAACCACTATCAAAATAATGGAATATCTTAAACTGACAGACTCAACTTTGATTTCATATTATTTCCAAAAAAATTTACCCGATTCTAATGATTTACAAGAATTAAACCTTGATAGCAGTCTCAAATTTATTTTACAAATATTAGATCATTATCAAATGACTGATAATAATTTTGTGATTCCTTGGTTATTTAATTATAAGTTTATCAACAAATTACAATCATGTATTGGTATCATTCAAAATTCAACTAAATTTGACATCATAACCAAGTTTAATCTATTAAATTGCAAAGTATCATTTATCATGAGTTTGAATTATTTGAACTTTATAATTACACAACAGATTCTACAAAACAAGTTTAATGATAAATTGCCTGATTGTGCTGTTCAACATTTTAAATCGTTTCAATTACCTCCTTTATCTAAATCAAATGATTTTGTCATCAAAAATGAAAACAACGATATTAATAAGCCACCACAATTGGCTTCATTAGATAAAATTTTTACAATGATTGAACAGAATAATTGCTATCAAAGTTTGATTATGATTCAATTTCAAATATTGGTTTCGATTAACAAATTGATGCTTGATGAATGTAAATCAATTGAATATATCAACAATCAACAGCTTGTTAGTATTGCTGATAAGACGGGAAACATTGATCAAAAATCATTATCATATTTATTACAAGAGAAAATTGTCTTATCCTATCTTGAATTATTTATGGTCAGTTTGATCAGCCCATTGTTGATGATTAATAGATTTAATCAAAAAGCTTCAACTTCTTCGTCAACAAATAATGAAACCCAATTGGTTAAACATTTCCATTCAAACTTGATTTTCCAGATCTTTAATAAAATTTTGAATTTAAATTATAAATCATTACCCAGGAATAAAATTTGGATTTGTTTAATCAATATAATCAATGATATTTGTTATACAGATTTACGTTATATTGAATTGTTCATTGAGTTATTTGAATATCAATTATCCCATCAAATCAACACCCATAACAACAAACAAAGCAATACAGATAAAGAAAAGACAGATTATTTAAAAGATGATTTAATCAATAGTGGTTTGAAATTTTTTATTGAAACTTTCAAACCAAATCATACATGGAATGTTGCGTCTAGTGACAAGTCCAGCGATCAAGATAGTAGATCAAACCAACATCAACAACAGGGGCACGCAGAGGGTGGAAACACTCAGTTATACCAAATAAACCTTGATGATTACAAATTTCTTTATACTGGGGATAATTATAATAGGTTTAGCACGTCTAATGTTTATCCCATTCACAATAATTTCACCAATACTAATTCAATGCGAAGCAAGTAGATCGGAAACAAAGAACCCAAACATGATTAGCAATGTAGACCAATAACGTGCTACTAACATATATAGTGGTAGATTTTAGGAATTTAGATTCACAGAAGTCTGATCATAGTGTAATGTTGAAGAATCTGTAAGAACTTAGAAGAGTGATATATTCTATTCTGAATAAATGTAACACAAAATGGTAAATATTGTGCGAGAATAAAATTTGGAAACTTCAAATGCTCATCTCAATTTTGAAGACTTCCGTTAGAAAAAAAAAATTTACTACTAAATCATTCATATTCTTCAACAACTTTATAACCCAATTTCATATCTGTCAATCTACAGTTTTTATATATTAATAATAATAACTCATTCCATTAAACAACTTTTTTACTAGATATGGTTTTAAAATCAACAACTGCAGGGAATGTATCAGTATATCAAGTTTCTGGTACCAATGTTTCTCGATCATTACCTGATTGGATAGACAAGAAACGTAAACGAGCTCTTAAACATGATTTAGAATATCAAAATAGAATAGAATTAATTCAAGATTTTGAATTCAGTGAAGCATCAAATAAAATTAAAGTGACTAATGATGGACAATATTGTATGGCCACCGGGACTTATAAACCACAAATTCATGTTTATGAATTTGCCAATTTATCATTAAAATTTGATCGTCATACTAATGTGGAAAACATTGATTTTTTAATTTTAAGTAATGATTGGACTAAAAGTGTTCATTTACAATGTGATAGAAGTATTGAATTTCAAACTGCTGGTGGAGTACATTATCGTACTAGAATACCTAAATTTGGTCGATGTTTGACATATAATCCAATTAATTGTGATTTGATCGTTGGTAGTTCAAGTGATGAATTATATCGATTGAATTTAGATCAAGGAAGGTTTTTATCCCCATTGAAATTGGATATGACTGATGGTGGCAATATTGACAGTGGATGTAACGCCGTTGATATTAATTCTATGCATGGTTTAATAAGTGCTGGGTTAGATGATGGTACCGTTGAATTTTGGGATCCAAGATCAAAACAAAGAGCCGGGAAACTATTTGTTAGTGATCAATTAATTAATAGTACTAATAACACTGAACAAAGTTCTTGTGGTATTACATCACTTGCATTCCGACCTCAAGATGCATTAAATTTTGCTTGTGGGACAAGTAATGGACAAACATTATTATATGATTTACGTGCATCTGAACCCTATCAAATTAAAGATCAAGGATATGGGTATGATATTAAAAAAATCATTTGGTGTCAAGATTCATTAAAACCAGAAATGATTTTAACTAGTGATAAAAGAATTGTGAAAATTTGGGATCATACTAATGGTAAATCATTTGCCTCTATGGAACCAACCGTTGATATCAATGATATTTGTCATATTCCTCAATCAGGAATGTTTTTCATGGCTAACGAAGGGATGCCCATGCATACTTATTATATCCCTAATTTGGGTCCAGCACCTAATTGGTGTTCATTCTTGGATAATGTTACTGAAGAATTGGAGGAAAAACCTTCAGATTCAATTTATTCTAACTTTAAATTTATTACTCGTGATGAAGTGGTGAAATTGAATTTGACTCATTTGATTGGATCCAAAGTTTTACGTTCTTATATGCATGGGTTTTTCATTAATACTGAATTATATGATAAAGTCAATTTAATCAGTAATCCCAATTCAATTTATGATCAACGTAAACGTGAAATTGCTAACAAAATCAATGAAGAAAGAAAATCAAGAATTCTTACTAGTTCCAATGGTAATGACTTACCAACGAAAATTAAAGTCAATAAAGATTTGGTCAATAAATTACAAACTAAATTTGCTGAAAATGGTACTCCTGATGGTAATGCCAATGGTGCCACCGATTATGTTGAATCAATTGTTAATGATGATCGTTTTAGAGAAATGTTTGAAAACCCTGATTTTGAAATTGATGAAGAATCTCATGAATATAAACAATTGAATCCGGTTAAATCAACCAAAGATATAACCACCACCACAGCTAATGGATCTACCAATTCAAGAGGAAGAGGATTGACTGCAGCTGAAGAGTCAGATGAAGAAAGATTAAACATGAAAGATTCACACCACACAGGATTAGATTCAGATGAATCAGATGAAGAATCAGATTCTGAATCTGAAGAACAATCTGAAGATGAAGCTAAATCAGCTGAAACTAGAGAAAGAGTCGGTAAGGAATTGAACAAAATACGTCAAAAACAACAAGATTCAAAGAAATTCCAAAATGAAATGAAAATCTTATCTCAACAATCATCTTCATCTTCATCATCCTTGGCAAATACCGAGAAGGCATCAGTATCATTTGGCTCTCAAGTAAACAAATTAAACAAAATTTCTAAACAGAACAAAAATAATAATGGTATTATTAATGCTAAAGATGCTAGATTACGTCGACATGCTCGTGGTGAAGCTGAATTGACATTTGTGCCTCAAAAATCAAAATCAAAATCAACTAAACTGAAATTTAATAACAACCACAGTGATGATGAAAAGCTGGATAGTGGTAAGACTAAAGATAGTGGTAGAACTAAACAGAGATTTGAAGGTCGTAGAATAGCATCCAAGAATAAGTTTAGAGGTATGTAAAATTATAGATACATGTTTACGGCATAAATAGGAGTAATACAACATTTATAAGTGGTAACGAATGCTGAAAAACACACCTCAGACCACAAGTCTTGTTATTTATCATTCAAATTGTAAAATAACTATCATTTTAGTAGACTCAACCATACTCAATGGATTTGACATTGGTCGTGTATATGATAACAAAAATGTTTATAGTGAGCCCGAATTTTTGTTGCACATCTCATAATCATCCATCAAACAGTTTCTAGAATAGATACATCTCCAATAACAAGCATCTACTTCTGTGATCGATGTCACGAAATAAAGAAAAGGCTCAATCGAGTTTAAATAGATTTTATCAATCACAATCATCAGCACCAATCAATTATCATTATCATCAACGACCGAAAAACATTCATTCAATCACTCAATTATCACAAGCAGAAGGTTGGCGACGATCAATAATTGGAGAAATTTCTAAACAATTGACGGAAATCAATGATTTTGAAATATCAGATATTAAAGTCCGAGAATTGAATGATCAATTGAATGAATTATTTAATGAGAAAAGACGATGGGAATATCATATACGAGATAAATTACATGGTAATGATTATATTCGACATAATGGTAATACTAAGAATGATTTGATAAATACTGGTATTAGAGTGAATAATCTGGATAAAGGGAAATATTATCGATATTTTGGTAGAGCTAAAGATTTACCGGAAGTGAAGTTGATGATTGAAGAGAATAAGAAAAATAGGAAAAATCATAAACGTGATGATATTGATGACCTGGATCAAAGCAAAAGACGAAGAAAAGTAGATCAATATAAGAGTACGGACAATCTGATAGATATGAATTATTATGGATTTTATGATGAAGAAGAGGATGAATATTTAGATGATAGTGAGGCTCAACTAGGCGATCCTTTGGTGGTATATGAAGAGAAGAGAACTAAAGAATTGAATGATGCAGAAATACAACAACAGGATACCGAAAACCTTGAACAAATTCGAATGAGTTTCAATGATATACCTACAAATGAAGTTGTGACTAAATGGTTAGTAAACAAACGACGTGAACAATTATTAAGTAAATTTCGTTAAATATAGCCCCTCTCCATTGACCATCTCTTATTTAAATAAAGAATCAAATTTCTCATCATTATCAACTATTGTAACACCATTATCAATAAATAGTTTATCTGTGTCATTAATTTTCTCTGGATAAACCGATTCACAATAATTTTTCAAAACAAATGTTTTAAATCCATTTTTAGCACTATCAATAGCTGAACTTAAAACACAGAAATCATAAGCTAACCCTACAAAAACAACATTTTCAATGTCATATTCATGTAAAAGATCAATCAATTCAGTATGATGTAACCCCCAACAATCTTGGAAACATGAATAATATTCACGATCAGGTAGATACCCCTTTTTCACTATTTTGCATGGGGCAGTATTATTATCATCTTGTTTTGTTAATTTTTCAAATTGATTAGCAAACAGGGGTTCCAACTGAGCTCCCTTGGTGCCTTGTACACAATGATCTGGCCAAACAATTTGATTCATAACAATTGGTTGATTCGTTTTCGGGTCAAGTTTCTTTTCTGGGTGAATGAATTCAATTTCAGTAAATGGTGCAACATTTTCATGTTGAGAGGCAAATGAAGTATGATTTGGTGGATGCCAATCTTGTGTTGCAACAATTAAGGACCAATCAAATTTGGAATGATTATCTTGTGATGGTAATAATTGGTTGATTTTGGGTATAACTGATCGACCATTTTTAATGGCCAATGATCCATTAGGCGGTAAGAAATCCTCTTGTAGATCAACTACTATTAATGCTGTTTTCTTCATAGTTATTGTTTGCTTTTAGTATAAGAGATTGTTAGTGATAATGGCGTATGGTTAGGAGTGGAAGGTTTTATATATTTTCTCTATTCATCGTTACGTGCTTTTTTTTGTGTTGTTCCGGAGTTGTTGTATAGTCGTGGCATTCGACTCAATTAAAGAACAGATTGCATTACCAATTTAATTTAAAGTAGTTGGTCCATTAAGCTAACACCTTAGCGTAAATTAGTAATGTCTGACTTAAATGATGATATAGCCCGTTCTAAATCTGTGTAGGCAATGGTGCTTGATGAATTTGATTTAAGTATGTGACATAGTGAATTTGTAGTATCTTTTAGATTTGGACCATAGGCTTTAAATGTAATCTCTACGGTTAAATCTTATAGAACAGAATAAACGTTTAATTTCCCATAATTAAAATATATAACTATATAAAATATTTGACATTTCTTATTCCTTTTATACCAAACTCTTAATTTGTGTACTATCTGCATATGTCTTGAATTTTGAATAAACAATTTAAATGCACGAAAACACATGTCGTGCAGAGTCGCACAAATACCAATCATTGGAAAGATTTGTTGCTACTCTACGACAGGAGTCTCCCCGTTAGCACCACCAAGAAATTAACCAACCAGTGAAGTTATGCAAAATGTTATTCTCGTGATTCTAAAACAATTGCCTTGTCCTAAGGGATACCCCCTAATACGACATCTGCTGATGTCTACATACTTGACAGATTATTCGGTAAGATTAACTACAAACACACTCAAACCAAAAAAAAACTATAACTATCAATACAAAGCAAAAGAGTCTAGAATCTAATTCTATCTATTTAAGTCTAATACCACCTAGCTCCCAAAAACTAACAATTGACTTGAACAACTTCTTCAATCAATTCAAATGATTTCTTCTTGTCGTAATCATTCACATCCACGGTCACTTGCTTTTTAGATATAACCATAGCTGATAATTTCCCATTTCTATCACAACGGGAATCTAACCCTTTGGTGAATTTTTTAATTTTCAATCCTCTACCAGCATCATGACCGTAATAGACAATATAATCAGCCGGGTATTCACCATTTTTCGAATTATAAATTTTCGACCAACTTTTACTATTAGGTATAGTTGGATCTGCTGTCGTTTCATTATAAAATGGCCCAATTAATGATCTCATCTCAAGATTATCAATTGGATCTTGTTGATCTAATGGTAAATCTGGTCTAATACCAGCATGAACGGCAATTCCTTGACTATAATCGGCGCCATCACCAACTTTATTCTTTTTCTTTCCTTTAGGATTTGGCACATATCCCAATTTTTTAATTATCGAGCAATTATTGATATATTTAACATGATGGGGTTCGAGTTTTTTAGCCAATAAGAATTCCGGGTCATCATTAAATGAATCTTTAACGGCTATTGGCTGACTCTCAGATGATGAGAAATTTGGTTGGTCTAATCCATGGAATGTGGCATAATTTTGTAAAATATAATATTCATGGTTACCCAATACACAATCAATATTATTATTAATCAAATAATCTAATGTTTTAAATGAATCGGGACCTTTACTTATAAAATCACCTAAAACAATTAAATGATCTTTATGTTTATTATAATTTATTTTCGTCAATAATTTTCTAAATTCAATATAATGACCATGAATATCACCAATCAAGATTATTCTATCCACCATTTTCTTATCATTAGCCTCGCTGTTTTCCTTGTTAGATGATGGGACTAATGTAACGGGTATATCGGATATATTTTCAATAGGTTTTAAAGCAACTGCTTCAGGAATGAAATAATCCGGTAGGAAAACCGTAAAGAAATATAAGGCCAATAAAGTTATCAATCCAATTATTGTAAATAAAGTATATTTGGTAGTCTTACTCATCGAGAATGAATCCTCGTATTCTTCGTATTGTTGTTCGTGATCGTAATATCCCAGTACCTCACTATCATCTTCCCTGGTAGTGCTCTTATACTTTTTATAGCTCTTCTTCAATGGTGTAGTCTCCCTCATCGATATAGATATAGATGTTGGTGATGACTAGTTGCAGGAATTGAAAACGTGTTTTCGTTTTATCTATTTATATTCTTTAAAGAGATGTAAGTGTTAATTTTTTTTCTTGGTCACAACAAAACACAAAAATATTTTAGACGAAAATTTGATGTAAAACGTGCAAGTTTTTGCAGTTAAATGAAATAGAATCTATTAACGAAGGATGATGAAAGAAGGTAACAGTATTATTGAAAAATAAGTTGAAGTTGATTGGTTGGTTTAACAATTAGCACCATATTCTGACTTCTACTTCAAGAAAATACTTAAAAATGGCTGGTAATGACCAAAGAGGTTGCATTTTTTCCAAGATATAAGAAAACTTGAATAATTAAACTTTCTCTTGTTTTTAAATTTTCATAAATAATAAATGTAACAAATATTGATATACAGAGAAACCTATTTAACCTCCACCAACACCTTCTGGTCTTTCAACTTCTTTTTGAATAACCAAATCTTTTCGTAACAACTCTCTCAATTCATCTCCAATAATCTCACCATTATTGGAGTTTTCACTACTACCTGTACCAGTAGCATTTCCATTTCTATATGGATCATCGTGACGTAAAGCATTTAAACTAGTATCACGATCAATGATATCCAACATTCGTTTAAACTTCAAAAACAACAATTCACTTCTAATCAAAAGTGGATTCAAATGCAATTTCATACTCAAATCATTCATATATTTCAACACTTCATCAAATTGTTTTAAATTTTGAATTATAATTCTTTCATTATCACTCAATATACTCAAAGCAAAAAATAAATGAAATTGTGAAGAATAATAATCTGTCCATAAAATTTCCCATAAAGTTAACACTTGATCCCAATGTAATTCTCGTTTAAACCAAACTAACAACATCCTGAAAAAGAAAAATAAATCATTTGATTGACACATTTCTAAATGTTTATATAATTTAGGCAACATGAATTGTAATAATTTATTCAATGTATTCATTTGTTTTTTCATTCCAGTTTGATCTCGAACAAAATTACGTTCCATACGTTCCATGAAATTGGCAAATGCCCAAAACACCAATACTTCATCTTGAATAATCACATATAATGGTGATAACAAATCAGTCATGCCCTGAACGTACCCTAAATTCTCATTATACTCATTAAATGTTAACAAAATTTCTCTCATGGTGTATAAATGTGGATTTCTAATATTGGAAACATCAAATTCATCATCAATATCTTCCTCATCTGGAGTCTCTGGTGTTGATTCCCTTGTTTGGGTGGTATCGCTATTTGTTCCATTATCAGTGGTGTTGGTGGCGGCAGTTGTTTCTGTTGTCGAACCATCGCTATTTTCCTTTCTCTTTTTCGGATTCTTAAATAAATCTAAATTACGATCAGTCCGATTAATATCTTTTTCAATACGGAATTTTTGATCTTTCCAGAATTCAGTGTTTCTTTTCACATCATCATTTACCCATTTCAATTTAAGTTCTTCGTATCGAGTTTCATATGATTTTCGTAAAGCTTCACGTTCATCTTCACTTGAATCCCATGGGAAAACCCCTAACAAGAACAACCACGCTTCTTTACGTACATCTTGATTTAATCCACCATGGAATATCCGACTTTTCACTTCATCAACAGTAATTAATAATCTTCCACTAAAATCGAAAAACCCTTGCCATTCTTGTACCGTAATTTCGTTTCTTCTAGTGGTTTTATTAATTTCTTCTTGTGTCAACATTTCCGTTGAATTTAATTCTCGATTGATTTTATTAAACAATTTATCATCCAACATGTAAGCACCTTGACTCTGTTCTGCTTCTTCTTTCACTTGTTGTGCCCATTTTGCCAAATAAATTCTTGCTGAATCAAACTCATCGCCAATCTTAATCACTTCAGGTTGCTGTAACACTAAATCTTTGATTGGTTTAGGAGCATTATCTTCAATTATATCCAATACTTGATTCTTAGTTTTGGCAGACAATGTAGCTACTGTTGATAAAACCTTCCATTTAGCAGTATTGAAAAATTTGGCGACATCAGGTAATTTAAATGGTTCTTGAGATGGTTCTGGTACTTTTTGTTTTTCCTTAAAGGGGGCAAAATTCCGTAAATCATTTGATTCAGGATTGACTAGATACACCGATAGTTCAATCGTTGAACGTTGAACATTGATTAATTGTTGTAATACTTTCAAAAAATCTAATCCACCCCAATATAATTCTCCATCATTACCAAATGGATCAAATCTTTGATTCTGTAATTTTTGAGATTTTAAACTCAGCGGACTTTCATTATCATGGAAAAACAATATTGGTAGTTTTTCCCCATCTTGAAGATTTAATACGATTGATCCATACCAATATCCATGCGATGGAGTTCTAAATTGAATTGAATAAATAAATGACAATTGAACATTAAATGCATAACCAGTTAATACCGATTGACTAGGTTTAGAAACAATTCTTGAAGTTGACGCCTTGTTTTGTTTATGATGATCATGATTAATATTATTGACTGAACCTAAATTCAAATCTAAATCTTCAACATCAACTTGTTGATAAATTTTCAATTCTTCAGTGGATAATTGTGATTCTGGGACATACGATAATAATATTTCTAAATTTGTTGCTCTTGGTGGTCTTGAAAGTGTTAAAAACCCAGCAATATTATCTTTTTTGGATGGTGATGGATGTAAACATACTTTTGATTTGACATATAATAATTCTACTTCATTCAGCAGCAAAGTTCTTTTAGTAGGCATTTGGATTGCTAATGTTGGTTGTTTCCTGTAACTGTATAATTTCAATAATAACTATCAACCAAGGGAGTTTTCAATTATACTTATATAGTTCAATAAGACAAGATAATAAAGAAATTCGACAATTTTATTAAAGATCAATATAGTTGCCACTTATTAGTATATATTTTGTTGGTTGATTTAATTTGTTGGCTGTGGGAATATTAATTGCATCATGACCTGCTTATGTAATCAAGGAGAGATTCGTATCTATTCACCAACTAGCAATTAAATCTCGTAGGTTAGCTGCACATGCAACTACATTATCACATTTTAAGAATGAATTCTAATCAATCTTCAAATTGATATCTCAACCTTTCTTATTTTGATGAGGTAATACGGGGTTTTGATTGGTTTGTAGAATGGTAATGCAATATTTATCTGCAAACAGTTACAAATCATCAACATTTCAAAACTTCTAACAGTACTAAATCAAATATCAATAGAATTATAACAAGTATACAAATAGAATTTACATATATTATATTTATAAAGGGTAACAAATAATCAAATAAAATAAAAAACAATATTAAAAACTCACAATCAAATAATCTAAAATAATAAGAATAAAACTAAACAAGAAAACAAATCAACATAAAATAAAATAAAGTAAAGTAAAGTAAAATAACTGTGAGAAATAAAAGCCTTAAAAACCAATGTCCACAAACGAACGTAACAAAATCTGTATCTAAATTAATCTATTCATCTCTCTACCATCCCCTTAAATTACCAATGCTGATACTTCTGAATTAGCAATCTTTAAATTTGGTTTTTTAATACTACTACTTATACTTGTAGCAGGTGAATGATCTTTTGAGTTATTAACCTTACTGCTTCTTCTAGTGGTTTCACTATCTTCAGCATCTTCTGGTTCTTCAGCGATTGACAGTTCCATTATCATTGAACTGGATTTCACGGTAGGATTGGCGTTAGTGGTAGCAAGTAATTGGTTGATTGGGCTCTCATTATCATTATAATTTGCTAAAGTAAATGTCTTTGGTGATTTAACCAACTTGTTGTCAATATCTTGAGCCAAATCAGCCAAGTTTTTAATTGATTTCAGTGATCGGAAAGTTGGAATCACTTTTGAGATATCTTTCATATTGAAAAATAACTTTTTGATCTCAAATTTAACCAATTTCGTCAACTCATCATCTTGGTAAGATGTATCATTACTTTTAGCTCCAGCACTGCTTGCTCTATCAGTGGTTGCTAAAGTTTCACCAATAGTTTCATAATCTTCTTCACCTTCATCATCATCATCAACATCTTCATTTTCTAAAGATGTATCATATTGTTGTTGTCTATCTTGCTCTTCTAAATCAAATCTCAATTGTAACCCAAACCCAAGAATAATCAAATAATTCTTATATTTTTTCATTTCCAAATTATAGTCATTGATCTTGGTGTCATAATTAGACAAGATTTTGCTATGATTTGAACAATTGAAATGACATTTAGGTAAATTGATCAAAAACTTCTGCCTCATTTCAGTGAATTCGTTATACAATTTCTTCAATTGGTTATAATAGTTTGAAGTTTTAACAAATTGTCTCATCATACCCAAATGATTGGTTTCTTCACTATTAACAATATAGTTGGACAAATATACCCCCTTGACGACGGGTTCATATTTCATTATGTTTCTGGACTTTTTAAATGACTCGCGATGAGCAATAATATAGTCCAAATTGGTCCATCCATATTCTAATGAGCTTACACTTTCTTCCAATGTTGGAATAGCAGTTATTTTGGCAGCCCAGAAGTTACAAGTATTTATAAACTCCAAAGCAACCTCTTTGGTACCAGCCTCAAATATAAATTTTTTGGGTTGACGTTTCGAAGTTTTGGGGAATGTTAATGACCATAAAACTTTACCTTGAGAAGTTGTCTTTTCTAAATCAGCATAAGTAGAGCATAAATTGTAGGTACCAATCTTGGCAGCGTTTTTCAACCAATTACCATCGCCAACAATGTCATCGTCATCGGGTTCAGTTTGTTGTTGTTGGTGGCCATTTCTCTTCTTGAACTTTTTGATAACTTTTGGATCAAATGAGTACAATGACAATTCTCCTTTACTTATAACCACAAAATTTTCAGTAAATTTGTGATTGTTCATGTTAGAAGTAGAAGAACTGGAATTAGCTGGTCTACTGAAAAATGACAAGAACTTGCCGTGATTAGCTGGTGTAGATGATGCCGAGGGATTAGAGTTGCCATCTATTTCATCAACTGAATCATTGTTTAAAATTTTCAATTTCAACAACCCTTCTTTCAAATACGGTGATCCTTGCAATTCTAAGGTTAAATCATATTTATCCTGATAATCATCAACATTGAAATCCTCCATTTGTTGGTTGAAACGTTGGGAGTCCGATTCATCATGCATTGGCAAATTCATAGTATCAAATGACAACACCGAAATCATATCATCATCATTGTGGCTAGAATCCTTTGATATAACAGACTGACGTGAAGAGCGTTTATTTAAACTCTTCATTTGATCGTATGAAGGACGATTCTTCAATTGTGGTACAGCTGAAGCTTGAGAATACAACGACGGATTGCCATTTTTATACATTGAGGATTTTTCTGATTGGAATTGTTGCTGACGTTGGTGTCCAACCAAAGCCCTTGCCATACCAACTCTTTGTACTGGCAGGCGATTTGGATTCTGGGCTGTTGCATTGAAATTCGATATCTCTGATGTGGTGGTGGTGTATCTCTTCATTGCCAAAGATGATCTACGATTAGTGGTATCAGTAGACCATATTGAGGAAGCTGATTGCTGACGTGTCAAAACAGCACCATCTTCATTATTTGACTCATTAGCTGGTGTAATTGGACTATTTGTGCTAGCATTAGTCGTTTCTGTTGCTGCTGAATCTTGACTGACCTTGGACAACCTATTGCCAAGAGTATTGTTGTGATGGCCATGGTCATTATGGTGGTGGTGGTGATGATGATGATTGTGATGACTGTGATGATGTTGAGATTGACTAATTGATGAAGAGCCAGCTTCATCAGCAGTTTTCAAATGCAATTCATTCTTAGATAAATCCTCATAAAAATTTGACAATTCATTTTCAATAGCAATTTTTTGCTTCACACTCAAAGACTTCAGCAATTTTTCATTTTGTTGGACAAATGTAGTAAAAGTATTTCTAATGAAATCAGATTGACTGATACGAGACTTTTTGTTCAATTCCAGATTGTGTAATGCCGTATTTAACAATATTAAAGAATATATGATGATATAAATTTGTTCAAAATTCTTGGTGCAAAACACATTCTTGGGATGTTGCTTCAAATATGATTTGGTGAATGACGACAAAATACGGTCAATTTCTTGAGATTCTCCTTTCAAATATAACTTCGAGCAAAGCATTCTTGTGGACTTTAAAAGGTTTGGTGGCCATGTAAATAAATTCATGTAGTAATTTCTAATTTTAGTGGAGTCACGATCACCAGCTGCTAAAAATTGAGTGTACTCTTGAGGCTTGATCGAAACAAATTCTTCATCAAACAATCTCTTAGCAATTAATCTGTATTCAGTATCATCCTCGCTTGGTGATTCACTGCCATTTTTAGCTTCTTTATTAGCTGATTCTGTTTTTTGAGAATTTGTATTCGTTACAGATGATGGTTCTCCCTTGGATGAAGTGCTAGTCCCTTTGTCTTCAGTTTTGTGTTCATCACGATTTGGTGTTATTGGCAAAGGTTTATCATCTTTAGGAGGGTGGTGTTTTATTTTATTTGAGGTACTAATTGGAGGTGGTTTAGTCATATTTATTGAAGACTCCGGAGTGGTGGAGTTGACAACAGATGATTCTGTTATATTGCTTACCGCAGAAACCATTGAATCAACCGAATCGGTACTTGTGAGATATAATTGTGAAGCGAACAGCAACTTGACTGATTTATTGATTAATTATAGACTTGAAACTGTTATGATAAGGAAGTGGAAAATTATCGACAACACAGTACAAGATATGTGAAAAAAAGGAAAATGTTTTCTGTCACTTAAAGATTTCAATAAAAAGTTTCCAATGAATGATATTTATTATTGATGTTTTTTTTCCTTTAATTAATTATTCAACACGCAAAATTATTCTGAATAATTTGTAACAATGCTGTCTTGTTCTTATTTAAAGTTGACTTTAAGGTGAATAAATGTGAGGGGAGGAAGGGGGGTATAACTATCTTGAAGATTATCGTCAAAATCGGGATTAAACTTTTTCAAAAAAAAAACAAATAAACAAATCAAAAAAAAAATTTCCCTGTTTTAATTAATATTATTTTTTTCTTGATCCAGTTTATTAACTTTGTTTTATATGTAATATATAAATTTTTTTTCTGATCGTGTTGGAAGTTTCGTGATTTGTTTTAATATTTAATGATTTCACTTTCAAAACTTTTCTGGTTGACTGTGATATTTTTGATAACAAATGTGAACTTTGAAATGTATTGTATCAACA
>OKKB01000241.1_pt1 | contig 23361 bp, 10 predicted proteins | sample 1613931 | NCBI WGS metagenome assembly OKKB01 (sample SAMN04436893, study PRJEB24849) | human gut metagenome | biome: human gut; feature: NICU; material: stool | host: Homo sapiens | place: USA: Saint Louis, MO | collected 2012-02-08
AAAGGGTTGAAAAATTTTTTTTTTTCTGTTTCTCTCTTTGAGATTCTTTGACATATTTATTATTATAACACTATGCTATACTAAAAACAGCACTATCAATTGAATTAAATTAAATTAAATTATATTAAATTATTAGACCAATTTCAATAAAGATAAGCAATTTAAGAATAGATGGATAGATAAATAAACAGTACTCCACTCTTTTCTCTTCAAAAAAGATAAAATTGATTGCCTAATAATTTATCTATGTGTGCTTGTGTGTTGTATATATATGAGATCTAATGTCATCTCCTTCTTTCTTCCAAATTAAACTTTAGCCTCATCCTTTGGCATTTCTTTTTCTTATTCATTTACACGCCTCATCCATAATAATACGAGTTGACTTTAATAAATCATACAGAATAGAACAATCTCTCTCTCTCTCCTTACACGACCACCTTCGCATTTACATAATAACTTGTTGTTGTTGATTGATGTATTATTTTACATTAATAACTGTTTATTATCAACTTGAATGATTATTATAATTATTATAATTATTAATATTATTAATATTATTTGTAATTCAAAAAAAAGAAAAAAATTAAATACTTCTAGAATATTGTCTCTAAAACTAAAAATTGAAAAACTAAACTCTAAAAAACTAAAAAACCAAATCTAAACTAACCATACACACAACACATCACATAAATGTATTATACCAAAACCAAAGTAGCAGTTTTCTACGGCTATATTCAATCTTTATGCAAACCCTGTATCCAGTGTTTCTTGTTTATGCTGTTGATGCTTTTGTTGTTGTTTTTTCCATTCTAATAATGGTGCCAATTCTTCAATTTTCCCTGATTTATGTTGAATAAATGAATGTTCTAATAATTCATCAGTACTAGCACGATATCTAACATCAACACAAAGACAAATTGATAAAAATTTTTTAATTGAATTCGATAATAATTCGGGTTTTTTCAATTTTGGTGTACCATTAGTAGCTATAAGATATAATGCTTTTAATGGTTCTTCATTCAAATAAGGTGGTTCTCCTTCAATCATTTCAATAGTCATAATCCCCAATGACCAAACATCAACTTTTTCATCATATTCCTTTTGTTTAACCACTTCAGGTGCCATCCAATATGGTGTCCCCACCATTGTGGCACGTTTATTTCTTTGATCAGTTAATTTAGCACAAAATCCAAAATCAGTGATTTTAACATTACCATATGCATCTAATAAAACATTATCGGATTTAATATCACGATGAATAATATGTTTCTTATGTAAATGTTGTAACCCCTTTAAGGTTTCAAAACATATAGTGGCAATTTGTTTTTCATTCAATTTAAAATCATTATTTTCAATGATTTCCGTTAATGAACCACCTTGCATATATTCCATAATTACCCATAATTCATTATCTCCAATTAAATAAGAATCCAAAAAATTAACAATATTTTTATGTTGACTATCTTTCATAACCAAGATTTCATTAATTATTAACTCTTTACGGGGCTGAGCATCAAGATCCATTTGTTTAATCGCAATCTTTCGATTATTATCTTTGATCATTTCCGCCAAATAAACATTCCCACTAGCACCTTGACCAGCTTTTTCAACAATTCTAAATAATGGTTTAGGATCTTGATTATTAACCACTGTTTTCAATTTAGCAATGATTTGTAAATCATTCAATCTTTCTCGTTCCTTCTTGAGTTGTTTAGCTGTTTTGGTCACTGCAGGACCACTAGCAGGTGCAGTTGGTTTATTTGATTTATCTGTAGGTGATGGTGTTTTCAGCACCCCCAGAGTTTCATTTAATGCTTCTTTGGATTTAGATGATTTCAAATTTAATGGTTTGATTGGATCATTGACTGGATTCAATGGTTTAGTAACTGAATGTGATGTACCCATTAATCCATGTGATGTCATAGGTTTTTGTTGCTGTTGTTGAGATGAAGGTGGTGACGGTTGTTTTGATGCCAATTGTTGCTGACTCTTTTTCAGTTGTAAATTAAATGGTTTAATAAATTGTTTAGCATCACCATCGACTTGATTAGCATCAGTACCGCTACTCTTAATATAATTATTTGTGCCTTGTTGAATCTTAAGATCAGGATGAATTTTAGATGGCATTGATTTTCCTGAAGCAGCCTGAGTGGGTGGTCCAGATGATGGTAATGTAGGAGGTACTTGTTTCGGAATATGCGAAGTCCCACCTTGATGCAGAGATAATGGTTGTTGTGGTTGTTGTTGTTGTTGTTGGGATTTCTGTTGATATTGATGTTGCTTTTGTTGTTGTTGTTGTTGTTGTGATGAGTCAGTACGTTGTTGACGTTGTTGTTCATATCCAGATCTATCTTGATGATTCTTATTAGAATATGTATCTGAAGATGTGCCACTTGTTGGAGGTGGTGGAGCTCTTCTAGCAGGAATAAGTTCAGATTTATTCATCAAATTATTCAATGGTGAAACGTTTTTAGTATTATTATTGTTAGTGCTGTTGTTATTATTATTATTATTACCAGAACTAGGTAATGAGCCTGATGATGATGTATGTTGGTGGGAAGAGCCATTTAGTTGTGTCAAATGATATGGAGTTGGTGGTTTTGGTGCAGCTCGACTAGGTTTGAATTGTGAGACAGTAGATTTTGCTGGAGGTTTTACCCATTCTTGTAAATTTGCCTCTTGGACATTGTTTTTGGCTGATGAGTAATTGTTAGGGTCATTATTATTATTGTTGGTTTTGGAATTGATCATGGGTGATCCAATTGGAGTTCCAGCAGCAGAATTACCTCCATTTATATCGGAATAAAATTCTAAAACTTTAATAACAGCAACAGGATCTTTTTTCCAATCCTCATTAGTGATTTTCGAATGTTGTAATAAACTTTTCCAAGTGTCTGGTAATCCAGTAAAATTACCACTGGCAGGATCAAATCCCACGTGTACTTTATGAGTGAAATTAATAGGACCAGAGACACCAGAATTACCTCCAGTTAGCACTGAAGAAGACGATAATCCAGATGTTGGTGATGAAGATGAATTGCCGTTTAAAGAACCATTGGTTAAATGTTGAATTTGTAAATGAGGGTGACTACTTGATACACCACTATTATTTTCACCAATTTGTACTAAAGGACATTTTGTGGTGAATGCATCTAGCCAATCCAAATAATCATTATTGGTTTTAACAGAAATCAAAATTGATTTATTATTGTTTTTGGGAACAATTTCAAATGATTGTGAAGTTTTGCTATACCCGGAGTTTGGTTTCAAATTAATATTATTAATTAAATATAGTGGGAATGATAAATCAGGGGTATTAGAATTGGAATTACCATCACTAGAATATGGTTCTTGTTTATAAAAGTTTAAAGTTTTATCATTAATAACCATAAACCGTTTGTTCCATCTAAATGATGTGAAAATACCATCATCTTTAACATGAACCCAACCTGATTGACGTTTGCTAGAATTTATATTTAATTGAATGGGTTTGGTTTGATTTGCTGTTACGCCAAGACTATTAGAACTGGTAACAATATTAGTCAAACTGCCAGAACCCGAACCAGAACCAGAACCTGAGCCAGAACCAGAACTAGAACCTGAGCCAGAGCCAGCTGCCCCATTTGGTGGAGGTGGCGCACGTCTATGGTTTTTCAAATCTGATGTATAAATACTTGTCATTCTTTTGAGGATTCAATTCAATAATATAGCAAATAATTAATAATTAAGTAACAAGAAGGTAATATAACTGACAAGACAAATATACAATATGGTTGGAATCAAAACAATTAAATAAATAGAAAAAAAAACTTCCTTCCCCCTATTTTTTTTTTTTCAACCAAAAACTAGCTATATAAAAAAAAATTTAGGATTGAATGGAGAATGTAAATATTTACTAAACTATCCCTGACAGTATTAGTAATTGATATCCAATATTAATATGAAGATAAAAAGATTGGGGAAAAATCAATGAAAAAAAAAAAAGACAAAATTGAATGTTGATTTCAATATAAAAGGGAAACTGTTGACGTGGTTGTAATCAATGTTCCCGTGGAATTAATTGAAATCTTTTTTTGGGAATTTTTTCTTTCTCTTCTAAAAAGAATTCAAGTACAGTAAGAAAACCGATTGAACAAAATTAAAACAAACCAAACGAAACTGAAAAAAAACTCAAACTAGAAATTGTTATTGATATTAGAGGGAGGAGGGAGGAGGAAGACAATAATATATTTGAAATAAATGATAACTTTCAATAAAGAAAGAACAGTAAAAAGAAGAAGAAAGGAATTTGTTTGTCTTAAAAGTTTTTTGTTTGATTAAAAAAGAAGAGAAGAAATTTTTCTTTGTTTAAATTAGTTTTGTTGTTTTTGTATTTTTTTATTTTTAGTTCGTGTTTTAATATCGTGTTGAAAGTTAAGGGATAGGAAGAATTACAGAACAAAAACAACAAAAACAACAAATAAAATTCTTGATATAGGTACTCTACTATACTTCATTTTACCAGTACATCCACTTACCAGTGTTTTACATTAACTTCAACTAACCCCCAATCTAATTTTAGCCCAACCCTTATACTTCTATTTATTGGTAGACATGGCTTAACAGTTTGACATGAATAACGAAGAAAAAAGTATTTTTAGTTGTTCTAGAAATTTTTTGATCTCCTCTACACGCGTTTGATTTTTGGGTACTGCATATAAGCCCTTTATTTGTCCATTTATAGAAAGTCATTTCTCCCCCACCCCTACCCCCATGTTGATTTCAAATAGATAGAAGACAGTATTGATAAGTTCAAATCATAGGATGCTTCTGAATACTTATTGATGTAGGTTTGGGTTATATTGCAGTTTGTTTAATGTCTCAGTTGTGGTAGATAATTTTTCATTGCTCGCCAATTTATACAAAAATTAGAGTTTATATGTTGCTTGGTTATGTAATATCGGGAATGTTACAATTTGTGTATTGATTGCAGATAGAACAGGAAATAGTAGTGTAGTATTAAAGAAATGGTGCATATCTTACCCACATGGCTAATAGTTGATTAATAGGTTAGATCAAGAAGATTTATTTCTCAAGTCAATGACGTAGTTTTACTATAGTGAGCTACACGATATCTTTTGTATAACTATAATTGAATCTGATACTTACTTGTAATTTGAGTCTTTATCTTTACTTTGTCATTCCTATATGAGGTACATATATCAACCAAACCCCAATTATGATATTTGATTCCAACAAAAAAGTTATTGTTGTGTAACTTTACAATTTAGTCTAGACGAAGACCCCTTCCTTGACTTGATACATTATGTATACATATCAATATACTTTGTCCATAATGACAACTAAAACAAGAAGGCGTTGATAAGTCAAACCCGACAAATAAACAAAGGGGTCCTTTTGACACAAAACTTGACCACGCCATTTAATAACACAAGACACAATATCCATACAAAGAACGCAACTTTTTTATATTTGGTTAGACAATTGTTTTTGTTTCGTTTATTGTGGTTGTCATTTTGATTGATATAAAATGTACTAAATTGCTTTACATTTCTCATTGTTCTCAAGCTAAAAAAATATTTCTATTCATTATTTACATTTCTTCTATTTTCATAAAAATTTCTTATCGTCTAATTGTTAGCACATTTGTTCTCACGGTTGTACTTTCTTATTTTATTCATTTCGTCTATTCAAATTATCCAATGAGATTTAGTTATGAATCAAAAAAAAACTGGTTTATTATACTTGTATGTTAGACTTTACTAAGAGATCAAATAAAAAACGTGAAGAATAATTGTGTGTGAATTTTTCCTCATTGAGAAATAACGGTAAATGTCCCCCTATATTTTTTTCTTTTTGGGTGTCCCTAAAAATAATCATTAAGAATGTACTAGAGAGGGAATAGTAGTTATATATATTGTAGAAATAAAGTCAGTTGTAAAACCAGAAACAAATTTTATTGGAAAAGAAACACTTATAACTCAACTATTGTCTGAATGTGTGTATCTTTTGATTTTGGAAAGACCTCTAATTCGATAATATGGGATTTCTATTTTTATACACATTCAAGAACGCGTTCGGTTAAATAATTTTCATGCTCCAATAAAATGTGAATTAAACACGAAATTATTGTTTACGGAGTTTTTTTTATCACCAACTATCAAATAGTATTCAATGTAATGTTTAAGAGACTTGACAAACTTTAGTATCACCGTAACAACGAAGCTCTTAGTAATGCACATCTCAGTCAAATTTCCAAAACTTGTTAGAAATGCTTTTCATTAGTGGAAATCAAAATAGAACTACCAAATCATCCCAAATATCAAGTTTTAGTAGAATACCCTAAAAAAAGGACCCTGGATTTAATAAAAAGAATCATCAGTGAGAAGTTCATTCAAAAATGGCAACTTAATAACATCCAATACCATTCTCAATGTGGTACTCAGATAAAAACCAATTCTCGCTATTATGTTTGATTCCAATATTGAACTATTATGTATTACACTCCAAAATCTTTTCCACCCAAACATTGTTGCTAGACAACCTAGGTTCCATTTTCACAATATGGAAATTAATGATTCTACTATTTCATCCATCCAAGTGTTCTAGTTTTCAAGAAATCAATTGATTGGTGTCAACATTTATATTTAATGTAAAGAGTGACGAGAAATAATGGGTGAAAGAAGTGAACCAATAGAAGAATATCGACTAACACACACCAGGCATGCAATTCGATGAACGATTTTGAAATGATACTTGTTGTTGAACAAACACATAGTACACAAAACCATGAATTTACTATAAAAAATGAAGATGTTGCAAATATCTTTCAATTGCCAAAGTTACAAACCAAGGCCACCACGACGGCTCCTTCCCTTGTTTAAGACTCACCAAGTTTAATTGGCCAAGACTAAAACGGTACTAATAGAAAGATTGATGGCTTACTAGATCAATTTAACAAGGAAGCCAATTCATATAGTGATCATTGGTTTAAAAACAAGACACTGCTTATATTTTAGCTGTCTATAAGATTTGCCAAAATTACTTTTGATACACCAAGAAGTGTTTTTTTAGCTTTAAAAAATTCACTAATCAAATCTTCTTTTTTCTTGTTCTTTCTTGCAAATTAATTATACATCTATAAAACTAGTTATCATAATTAACATTGTTGTGCCAATAAATACAATTTTATTTTTACATTTAAAAGTCCTGGAATTGATCACGATATGGGTCTTCAACTCCACTTATACCATAATCCAAATCTTTATCTTCTGGGTATCGATCAAATTGTGAAGTATCACCAACACCTGAAGTTATAGGTGGTTCATATGGAGTTTCTATATCACGTGACAACAATCTTTCCCAAATAACTTCTTTAAACCACGGATGATTTTTCACATCATCAGAACCACCTTGTAAATTACCTAATCTTTGAGTTAAATCTTTGACAATTAATTTTTGTAGAAGATCCAATATATCTGGAGGTAAATAATCAGGATAAGTAATTGATCCATTTAAAATGTTTTCATAAGTTTTCATTGGAGTAGGATCATAGAATGGAGTATAACCAGTTAACATTTCAAATATTAATATACCAAATGACCACCAATCAACTGATTTATTATAAGGTTTTGTTGCCACCACTTCAGGAGCAATATAATCTGGAGTCCCACATAAAGTATAAGTCACATCTTGAACTTCTTTAGCAAATCCAAAATCAGTTAATTTGATATGACCATTTTTATCCAATAATATATTTTCCGGTTTTAAATCTCGATAAATAATGTCTAAACTGTGTAAATATTCAATAGCCAAAAATACTTCGGCAGCATAAAATTTAGCTACTGGAGTAGGGAATCGTTGGGATTTTCTTAATAATGAAAATAATTCACCTCCTTCTATATAATCCATAATCATAAATAAATTATGACAATCTTGGAATGTCCCCCACATTCGAATTATAAATGGATGTTGAGCTAATTTTAACATTCTTCTTTCATCATTAGTATGTTCGATTTGTTTCATTTGTACTACTCGTTGTTTCTTTAATACTTTCATAGCATAAAATCTACCATTATGAATCGATCGAGTTAAATGAACTCTACCAAAGGAACCTGTTCCTAATGTTCGTAATATTTGAAAATCATTTAATGTATATTTGCCTTTAGTTGTAGTGTCTTTATTGATATGTCTTGATGTTTTCTTGGTCAAGGAAAGACTTGAATTACTGTTATTATTGGTTTTATTTATATTATTGTTGGGATTATTAATATCATTACCATTTGATGTTATTGAATCTTCTAGTGTAGGTGATCCTTGAGCATATATATTTCGTTGATGTTGTTTGTTGGCAAGTTCTTGTAAGTTGATGTCGTTTAATGACCTGATGCTTGTGTCTGCTGGTTCCATGGATGTCATCCTGGTTTTGGTTGATAAAACAAAAACAGTGTTGAATAATATCACCTTTTTCAAAAGTTGAAAGGAGAAGGAGGAGGATAACGATAGGATATATTGATCTCAGATAATACTAGTCGGAATATATAATATAAAAATACTTTTATTTTCTTCTTCAAGTGTTATGTTTCAATTCTCTTTTAATGTAATTTAATTTAATTTCTTTTCTTTTGTATAATGTTGTGGTTCTTTAGACCTCTTGTTCAATTTTTTGGTTGACTTTTTTTTCTTCTTCTTCTTCTTCCGTTTTTTTCTTCTGCTTTTATTTGTATATGGTCGTTCCCTGATGTTCAAAAATTTTTTGTTTAATTTAGTCTGTCAAAACGGATAAATGTGTGACAAAAGAAAGAAAGAAAAAAAAAAAGAAATTAAATTCTACTATAACTGCTATAAGTATCTATTATTCAATGATAATATTAATTGAAATAAGCTTATTTTAGTCCTTAAGTCCTTTAGGGGAATTGGTCTAATTAGTTAGTTAGTTAGTTAGTTAAAACTTTTGCGTGACAGTTAAGAAAAAATATTATCTTCTGTCTGGATCCAAGACCAAATACATCCTGACCAAATTAAAACAAAATGGCATTCAAAACATATTATCCGTTTCTCTTGTAATGATCAACTGATATCAATAACAGTTATTCACCGTTAGGATTACCAGGATTACAGGGAATGAAGTGGCATTTCAATTTTCTTTATGAGACAATAAGCTGATTATTGATTAAAAAGTGATAACACAAACTCAAACAATCGCCAACAAATTGACATCAGTAAATATGCATGAGTTAATTAGCGGTTTCATTTATTGTGTAAATCATATTTTTTTTTTTACTTTCAGATTTGACTTGTCTTTCCACACCAACTACCTCGGCTCATTCGAAATTCTTTGCAAAATATCTATTTGTAAAATAATTGCAGTGTACAATCCTGAATGGATAAGAACTACAAATATAGGGCATTCATACTTCCAGAACTCTTAGGTAAACCTACAGTCAACTCCTTTGGTTCCAGCCAAGGAGTTCATAGTCATGGAATGCTAAACGGGTCACTACTAGCTTACCCGCGTATTTTTCTGTATGACTTTAAACAAGGAGACGCTTTGCTTGAGGTTTATTTGCCATCAAACTAGCCTAGAAATACATAGTCATCTAGTATAATCGGACTTCGTTCTGATCCAGTATAGTCTTACTGCAAGAAAAAAGAAAAGAAAAGAAAACAGCAATTGCTCCGCCACCGCCACCGCCACTACCACTATAAATGTACAACTTCTTTATTGTTTATCTTTAAACACGTCAGATTTAAATATAGTAGGAAACATACTACACATAAATGGAATCGAATTTAACAATCTATTCCAAATATTGGCTTACAAGGGGAACGGCATCACCCATCTGATTTACTACCAATATGGGAAAAATAAGTGTGATTTAATTCTCAATATAAATTTAGAAAGTTGACAGTTACAAAAATAGTTATGTAAAGATACGTCAAACGTTTGATATTGTGATGAATCCAGCATCAACTATAATTTGCAAACGTATAAATTTTAATCATTTGTAACGTAGTAGTAGTTTCAACGTATATATCCTCAGCTTGGTTTCTTGCTTTGACTATTTGTCATCATCATTCTGCAATAGCACCTAAAAGCAATATGTTGAACAAGATTCATATTCTTGTCAAGATTTTGTGATTTGAAATAAATTATTGGGCAAGAATTAGCTTGAAGAAAAAAACTTTTTTGCGTCTCTATTGTTTCGTCTTCTATGACTTTCTGATTTATATAAGCCAGTTATTTAGTCAGTGAAGTTTTTCAGTTATTGATCATACATGTTATTGTCATTAATGAAGAGCAACCGTTGTATATTATCAATGTTATTCATTGGTATTCTTATCAATAACTAGATATTATACACCTTTTTATCTTTGTTAGTATTTTGAAATTATTCACTTGCATTAATATTTTTGGTCTCTGGTATGTATAACCTATAATTCATTTCGAGATATGGATTTATTATTTAAGGCACGATATCGCCTCAAAGTTTAAAAAAAGAAAGAAAAGCTCAACAAAGACAACAAAAATTTACCGATGAGCTCCCCGAAAATGTTTTGGCTTAAATAATCTAAACAAAATTTCATTCCCACTAACAATAGTTATCGTATAGGAGGGCATTTCTCATCTTAAAATCAAAAAAGTGGCTGGGTATGGAATTGTAATATATGAATCTAGTATTTCTATTTGACTTTGATTTGAAAACACAGTAATAGAATATTCATCTTACATTTCTAATATTACAAAAATGTTATGAAAAAAATTACCACCTACACAAAACTTAAAAAAAAAAATGGATAACCGAAAAAATAAAACATACATATACAGATCAATATTTTGTATCAAGAAGCTAACAATTGATCATTTGTTTAATTTCAATATACTTGATGTTAATCTTCAAGTAACACGTCAACTTCATTTTCAAACCGTATAAACTATTTGGAAAACAAACTTACATTATCCAGTATTCATCTGGTATTTCATCACTAGCCTCACTTTCGGAATCATCTCGATCTTCATAATTTGCTTCAACCGCATAATCAAAATCTCCATCGTCATCATCACCTCCTGCGCCACCACCTGCTTGTTGTTGATCCTGATCAACCTCCATTTCTTCGTCGTCGTCGTCGTCGTCATCATCATTATCTTCTGAATCAATCGCTTCTCGTCTTTGAGATATTTGATACCTGTCATTATCTCTTCTTTCTCTTTCTTGGTGCCTCTGATTTGCCCTCCTTTCTATATCTTCATCTGAATACTTCTTGATGATACTAACATTGTCACCATCAATTTGTAATCTTAACTCTCTATTCATATACCCAGAATTGTCATTGTTATTGTCGTTGTTATTATTAGGATGACCATCTACTCCACTAACACCAATATCTCTACCTCTTTTATTATTATTGTTGGTTTTCGTGTTTAACAATGCTGTTATTTGTCTCAAGGCAGTATCCAATTTTTCTAATATGTCGTGCCCTTTGCCAAAGAGTACGGTTGACAATACCGACACATTTTCCATTCTTGATTCATCGGGAGAACTCTTATTGAATAGATTATCATTTGCTTGATCAGTATAGTATTTAATCAATTGTTTGATAACCTGAGTGAAACCCATTTCATCTAAATGTTTAGCTCTTTCATAAACAGATGATTCGTGAGTATTAGTTTGTCCTTCTAATTTCCTCTTTTCATTCCCTCTGCTACTAGATATCCTTGCTGATGAAGATGTGGTGTCTTGTTGTTGTCGTTGTTGTGGCTCTGGCATATCACTAGGATCATCCATTATAACATCTTCCCCTTGATCATCATCTTCATCAATATAGATCCTATGGTTACTGCTAGTTGGGAATCTTGAACCGTCAACATTTTGATAAACATCATATTTGCTATAATCATGAACATTATATCCAAATCGTGAATATTTCCATGTCAAATTCACAATTATCCAAATAATCGATGATTGGATACTGTACAAATTATTAAACAAATTGACTTTATCATTATCATTTTGTAATTCATCAAGAATAGATTCAGGTATTTTAAATGACAATAATCTAAGCCAAATCTTTAATAACCCATCATTGGGGAACCAATTACGTTTGCTCTTATCAATAACACTATATTTATGGTCTTCAGTATGATTAATTGCTCGAATCAATCTCACATACTTTTCATCTTGGATTAATTTACTTAAAACTTCATCATTTTCATAAAAAAGTTTGAGTTGAGCTTCTGGGTTTCTAATACGGCCACTAGCATTATGCTTATAATTCAAGTCAGGTAAAAATATATTGACATTACTCACATTCTGAATCAAAAATTGAAACCAAGTATTTGGAATTCCGGTATTACCATTTGCATATTCAAATTGAACAAAATCATTTTCATAGGCATCTATTAATAATGCGTTGAAATGAGGTGATCCAGAAATGAAATTTCTTAAAATTTCAAATGCAGTTATTTTTTGTTGTAATTTGATTTGTGTGATATGAGTATTATCTACTAATCGAGACTTGTGGTGGCTAATAGATTCATTATTATCGCCCAATCCATAACTTGCTTTTTGTAAAATAAAATTTAACGAAAAACAATCTAAAACTTCTTTTTTGTTTTCAGTAGCTTCATTATACATGAAATTTTTAATGACTTGTAAAATTTTCAATTGAATATCATTGTTTTGATAAATTTCTTCTAAAGTCGATTGTCCTTTGGAACTAGTAATAGGAATAGATTCTTCAATTTCATTATCCGTAGATGAATTTTGATAAATAGTCAACAAACTGGACAAAAAACTCTCATGACCAATAATTTTATATCTAAACGAACTGAAATCTAATATGAAATTGGCAAGCGATCCAATACAGATGGATTTGTTGGTCATAACTATTTTTTTGCACTTTGCAATATCCATTTCTGTGTGATCATAATTGTCACTGGTATTATTCACACCATAAAAAAATTCAAAAATCTGCATTAAAATCTCATATTTGTGAATGATTTGTAAAATATCAAAAATAAACCCCCCTGGTGGTCCATTCGTGACTGATGTAGAGCCCGCTGATGATGAAGTAACTGCAGCATTGGAGTTGGAGTTAGTGTTGGCTCCAGATGTCACTCTAGGTGCACTTGCAGTTGTCCTTATTGTTAAAGAGTCAGCATTATTGGCCAGATTCTCACCAACATTACCACTTCGTAAACTAGCTTGACCACTTGGTTGTTGCTCATTATCAGTTGCATCATCAGTAGTTGAAAAACTTTTAAATGAATTGCATTCAACAAAAAAAGTTCGTAACGTAGCCACTGATCGAGATACTGAACGGATAAAGTAAAAACAATTTGTAAAGATAGAAGCATCATGTAATGTACTTATGATCCCTAGATTTCTACCAAACCATGGCAAATCACTATCGGGTACCTCTTTAGTTGTTCTTGTTGTTCCATTAAGGTTTCTTCTTTTCTTTGGATTCAATAAACGATATGCTAAATGTAACTGGTTGAGCAAAAAATAATAATCATCGACAATTTCAAATATAATCTCCGCCACATTAATATTATACTCTTGTGGGACGTTTACTACTCTAGTCCGGTATTCTTCTCGATTTGCAGTATAAACACTCAAAAGTAATAACAAGTCAGACACTTCGGTTTCATCTTTATCGATAGTCAACATTGTGGTAAAATCAACTAACATTTTCCCATGATTGCTACTCGATTTCAAAGACTTTAATATTTTAAGTAGTTTGCTGGACTGATAGCAGATTTGCAATTTTTCAACCAACTTATAATCTATGTTAGTGTCATGTATATCATCGTTCAATCGAGGATATTGAAGGCACAAATCCGACAATATTCGAGTTGGTGAAAGCAAAAACATTGGTATCTGATAATCGTGTAATCTGAATTCCGTCTGATTTAATGACTTGATTTTATTTGCAAAAGAGGCCATTGAATTTAAACCAGAAGCAGATGAAGTTGGATTTTTCGTTTTTTTGTTCATGCATCCAGTATAATCATTTTTCAATTCTAGCATTGAAATAATTCGGGGGAATAATTTCTTATAACTTCTAAAGATCAAGGCTTTGTCTCCATCTTGTGAAGGTTTCAAATTTTTTAAATAAAATGCAATCAAATTTAATGAAGCTAGATTCAATGCCCAGTTATCGTACTTTACCAAAAGCAATAAAGCTAAGTACACATTAACAGACAACACTATCACGGGAGTTGACGAAGCCACCACATTAAAAGCAAACTCCCTTGTTTTGTTTGAAAACGAAGTTTTCCTTTTCTTTTTACTAGTCTTATCTTCATTTGGAGACTTAACATAATTGCTTTGGAATGCCGTTAAAATATCATAGTCATTGGATTTCATAAAACTCAAAATTTGAGCTGTACAAGTTATAAACTCTAACAATAGTTGTGAGTCAACTGTTTTCTCAAGAATGGATTTATTTAAATCGATATTGGGCAAACAAGAATCTTCGAATGCCATTTGGTGTAGTATTTGATCACTTGAGGACGGGAATAAGACAGTTATGTGGGTGTTTATAATTGTATCACATTTCTTCGATAAACGATTCAATAACGCAGTCAATAACGTCTCAAGTGAATCATTGGTTACTCTGCAAGTTGATCCTAATAATAACGGCACTAACTTCAACAGTTTAATCAATATTGATGAGCTAATAAAACACAATTGTTCGTGGTTATCATCAGTTACTATCAACAATGAAATTATAAATCTCCATAACATCTTTGTGTCCAAACCGTGATCTTTGATATTTGTTAATCCCATTAAGATTTCCAAAGCATAACCTATGACACTCTCAAATTTGCTTTGAATATCTAAATACAATGGATTTTCTTTGTGCCTATATAAAGCAGGAACAAAAGATTGGATGAAATAATTTAATAGCCTAATTATTGGGTTCAATACTAGTTTCATTGTTGAAAGGCATTCAGCAATGTTTTCGTCTTTTTTGTTGTCAACTTCAATACTAAATAAACATAAAATATTGGTGATCACGGCAAGTTTCTCCAAATTTTCGAGTAAATAACTAGTGTCCTCTAATGAAACATTGGTTGCTTCAGTGAGTTGATTGATAAGATGTTCAAAATCTGTGGTGAGCTGTTTTATGAATTGGACATTACCAACTAATTTGTACTTTAAGTCTTTATTACCGATGATACTGAAACGTAGCTCGTCGTAGGCGCTATCTAAAACTATCATTGGTCGTTTCTGATGATTGTCTTCGTGTAAAAGGAGATTAAGGGGCATACCTGGAGAAATTGTCTGAATAATACGTTGATTGATGGATTTCGTTAGTCAAGAAAACAACAAGATTGAGGGGGTAAAGTGGGTATATGAAAAGTGATTTTCAACAAACGGGAAGTTAAGGAGGAGGAGGAGGAATTTAACTTCTTGGTGAGAACAAAATTGTTTTGTAACGGAAAACTTTTGGTTTCTAAGTTGATCGAGAGTAAAATTGGCGACACCAAACAACAACAAGAAAAAAATGACTATACAATTAATAACGGGGCAATCACTGTCTTGTTTAAAATTATGAATTGTGTGAATAGTTAGTATCAATTACAGTTTGAGCACGTCCATAATGACATTTAAGAATAACTGGTTTTAAGAATTCTAAACAAAACTATATATCTATGGATTGTTTTATATTTTGCTTCGCCACAACTTTTGTGATTCAGCAGCAGGTTTCCCGTTTTTGATATCTTCACTAACCTTGATATCAGCATCAACTCTCTTGGGAATATAATCTAATACACTATCCAATTGTTCATTATCTTCTAATTTGACTACCCCATTCTTGTCAGCAATAATATAATCGCCTGCATTTATAGTTAAAACCTCACTATCTTTGTCTAAACTTGCAACTTTTACTTCTAATGGAACATTTATGCCAACTACTTTCACCAATGGACCAGGAGCACTGGTTCCAACACCATATGACCAAACAGGGTATCCTAACTCGTTGTGCTCGTCTAGATCTCTAATTCTGCCCAATATAACTGATCCGTTTGCTTTACGGTATTGGGCTCTAGTTGACATCAACCCTCCGTACAAGGCATTGTTAACCTTGACATAAGGAGCATTCACTGTTTGTAATTCCAATGGCAAGCCAATTACAACAATAGAATCTTCTGGGACTTGGTCTATGTAGGCTTGTTTAACTGCAGGTCTAGGGTCAGACTTAGGAGCATACAAGACTGTGTAGGCTTTCCCAACAGAGGATGCCGTGTTTAAAACTGGTGATTGGTTAGTTAAGTTGGGGATAAAACCTCCATTGGCAATGCCATGTTTATTTAATGAATCAGACACGTCGCATGGTGTGAACTTGGATAAGATTGAGATGACCTCTTTGGATGACAATGACTTGGTAATAGACATATCAGATGGCGGTTTTCAATTGAGTAAAAATGGAAGTAGAGATATCTTTGAAACAATTGTGATTGTCAAAGGTTGATAAGATACTGTGGAGCAAGACGAAAAAATAGTGGAGTCAAAAGTCGAAGTTCGCATTAATCTCCCTGCGAAATCTCATTTGTGGGGACGAAAGGAACCAATAACATTAGAACTATACCACTGAATAAATAAATAAATACATTATAAATGTACCCTAATCACACATAAATTCTATATACAAGTACAAGAAATAACTTAAATCAATCATCCAAACTCAATCTTTTTTTTAATTTATCATATTGATCCTTTTCCAACCCATGGTTGTCCTCGATTATTTCAGCTTCTTCATGGCGTTTCCGTGGAACCACTTTTTTATGGCCAACTTCATCCTTTTTCACAACTTCTTCTATTACCACTGTTGTTTTCGGAAGTCGTATACTAGTACCTAATTTTTTCAAGAAATCTGGTTCCAATTGATAGTCTTTATGGATTTCCTTGTTATCCACACGTGGATCATCTAAATCTCGCAATATGGCACTTAATGTCTGAGGATGGACCATTGTCTTTTCAACCTCGTTTCGCAGACTAGTCGGTTCCATTAAATCTTTTAATTCTTGTTCTCCTAAATCGTATAGTTTCTTTCGTGAACGCAACTGTCTTAAGGGCAACGCATTCTTATCTTTGTAAGGATCAAACTCAATGGTCTTGATTTGAGTTCCTAATTTCGATACTGAGTCTATAAAGCTCTTATCATATGTTGATGTTCCTTGTTCATGTGGGTCTCCGCCATCTTTACCTTCAAAAGCTGAAGTTGTTTCATTATTTAATTTTTTCCGTAAAAACTTGGGATCAAACTTGGTAGTTGAATCTGGTCGGAACGAATGCTGACTTATTTCATCTTGATGGGATTTTTCATCACCTTGAGAAACCAGATTGTCTTTATGTTGTTGTTCAAATTTATCTCGCAAATTTTGCAGTGGCAATTGATTTACATTGGATGTTCTATTAATGGTTTTCGCTGCGCTTTCAGAGACTGATTTGGCTAATTTTCTGCCTCCTTGTTTCGATGTAGATGCTCCCATATTGATAGTAATGTCCCTTGTTTGAAACCATGCATCACCAAAATATCTGATTTCTAATTTTTTCAGGATGAAGAGATGGTATGTAGTGCATTTGGTAGTGTATATATGCAAAAAATTATACTGGTCCCTTTCTCCAATATGGGATTGCAAGTACTAAAAACTGACAGTTAAGACTGAATCTTCTCCGTCAAAGATAATAACTATAAAACATTATAGTTAATTCTGATTCTGTTTTAGTCTAAGAGGTTTTCACAGTTATGAGTAAGTCTTATTATCTATTGGCATCTTTCATAAAAGAACTAAATACTTTGGTAATACAAACTTCCGTTGAACATTGCTTGAAATAGATTACAGTAAAATGCTAGTTTATATATTCTATAGAACGGTACGGAAAAGCTAAGCTTTTTCCTTTTTAGACTTCTTTTTATCCTTTTTGTCCTTTTTGTCTTTTTTATCCTTCTTGTCTTTCTTGTCTTTCTTTTCCTTTTTGTCTTTCTTGTGTTTGGCTTCCTTCTCTTCTTTTTCTTCTACCTTTGCCTTTTTTAAAACTTTGCCTGCTTCAACATCGTCATTTTCTGACTCTTCCTCCTCCTCCTCTTCTTCTTCTTTATCGAACTGGTAATCGTCCGCCCCATAACCAGTAGGGAAATGTCTCATTCTTAGTTTCTTTATTTTAGGAACATTCTGTCTAGGTACCACCACTTTGTCAAGCTGAATCTCAGGAATATCGACAACTTCATGGATACTGTAGAATCGTGAGATCTTCTCTCCTAGTGGTCTGAAACTTCTTTTTTTCAGTGAAAATATGGTATGTTTATTATTTGTGTCACTGGCAGATGCTCCAAGATCTTCGGTGACTTGGTATGATAAGTTGTTGACTTTGAATGATTCGGCACTTTTACCACTAAAAGATATTGGCAATTTCTTCAAATCTGTTAATGGGAAACCTTTGGGAGTTTTTATCAACCAAACTTCTTTTCCTTTCAAATTTGATGAGAACTCTTTGGATTCTGGAGTAACTTTTTGAAAATTCTTTGGTGGTTCATATTCTCTTTCTTCAGCAGATAATTCAGAATCAGAATCATCAATGTATTCGCTGGATTTATATGAAGGTGCCATAATGTGTATAAGGGTCTAAGTATAGTGTATTGGACAACCAGTCAATGTTTGTTGTATGGTTGTTTTTTTTTTCCAATTTTTTTTTTCTTACTCTTCGCTTGATTGTGTGAGACTTGAGAAGAGATGCAATCTTGAAAAAATAGTTGCCGTGCTACCATATTTAATAACAATTCTGATCAATACCACATAATTTTAAAGTTTAGCCTTTATTTGGAGATTACAATAGAGTAATCAGATGAACTTGTTTTGATAGTGGCTCGAGTCCTGTTATAATGAATTTCGCTGTTATCAAAAAAATCATATAAATTTATGTAATATCTATTCTCAATACAAAAACTATGTATTTTCTAATTATTATATCTCAACAAGCAAACAGAAAACTTACTCTACGTCATCATTAATATGGTTAATTTCTTCATCACCTACTTTCTTCAATATCACTTCTCCGTATTCACTCAACTTGATATCATCTGACACATCAATATCAAACAAGCTCTTTTCAACTTTCCCGCCATAAACTTTAGGCAATTCATCTGGATTAAATGATTCCAGCAAGTTGCCGTGGTTTAACACTTGAAACTTTTTCAATGTTGCTTCAGTTATAACTCTAATAGTTTTGAAAAAAGTGAATACCCAACCCATAATCAAGGGCACGTTGATGAAAAACTTGGTAGATAATAGTTCAGGATAATTGGCGCCAAAGATGGTAATAATTTCCTTTGTAGCTTTCTTCATTCCAGGATCAATTTTGAACATTGATACATTGTTGTAATCGTGAACCTGGGCAATTCTGTTATCCGTGGTTGATGTAAAGTCAATCAATTGTAAAGACTTTTCCATTAATCCAACCCTCCATCTTAAAAATTGACTTCCTGGTAACTTTGATACCTTGTTGTTAGCCCCAAATTTTTCAAAAATCTTTTTCGGGTTCTTCAAATTACCATACAAATTCCATGTAGTAATTTTTAAATTTGAATTGGGGAAGTTTGTAATAACGCCCAATTCATTCAATTCTTTGTCAAAAGTTTCTTCGAATGCGGCACTCAAAGGTTGAAATTCGTTTCTCCAATTCAACGAATCAATAAGACGTTTTTCCAGTAATTCCAAATTATAATCATCAGCCGCTAAAAACTTCAATAATATTTCATTACGTATAGATTCATCAACATACGGCTTATCCTTTGTGTTAATTCTATAGCCAAAAATCTCGTCGTATTCAGGGTTGTCTAAACCCGATAAAATTTTAGGGAGAGAATCAATCAATTTCGAAAGCTTCTCAGCTTGACTGTCAGTTAGTTTAACTGACTTGATTGTTGCTTTGACTTCCTCGATAGATGATGACATTTTCGTTGAGTGTTTCTCTTCTTCTTATAAAGTAAGGAAAAGAATGTGAGGCAAAAAACTGTAGTGGCTTGGTGGTTCGTTCGTCAATTTATACCAACAATGTTAAACGATTAATTAAAAAACAAAAAAAAAAAAACAGAAATGTAAAAGAGCTCGTAAGTGTATTTTAACTCCGTTTCGCAAAACTTCCTATTTGGAAACTAATCTATATGATCAGCAAATCATAATAACAAAAATCATACATTAACGCTCCTATACACTTAATTCAAACTATTGGCCAATTTAACCAAGTCATCTCCACCAACAATAATAACCTTATCTTTCAATTCTCCATTAATACCCTTTTGAGCAAAATCAATAGCGACTTTACCAACATCACTGGCATCAATTGGCTTCAATAATCCTTGGAGCCAAGTCCCCTTTGTCCAATTACCAATGGTTTGAGCAATTGAGTTTCCAAGTCCATGAGATTCCTTACGTTCTCCGAGTAATGCGCCTGGTCTCAAAATCACGGTGTGGTCAAACCCTAATTTAATAATATCATCCTCTAATTCACCTTTTGTTTTCATATAAAGAAATGGGGACGAAGCATTGGCACCCATTGAGCTGACTAAAACACATACTTTGGATCCATTCTCTTTGGCAGCTTTGGCTGACAGATAATTGATACCATAGTCAATTTTCTTGAAATTCTCTGCTGATCCTGCTTTAGCACGGGTGGTACCAAATGCCGAGAGATACACATCACTACTGACTGCTTGGGATTTAATTATTTCTGACCATTTTGATGAATCTGACTCTTCCAAAGTTTTTAACTTTGAAGAAGAATTAGCAAAGTCAGGGGTTCTTCTTGTTAATGTGGTAATTGATTTGATTGCTGGGGATGATTCAGCAACTTTAACAATTTGTGACCCAACTAATCCAGTTGCTCCTAAAATAAAAGTACTCATTAGTGAATTTAGTTTTAAAAAGTTTTGTAAATTGATATTAAACAATAGATTTATAATTGAATAGCTATTCTTTACTAGTTTATATAGATGTTTGATGAAAAGATATCGTGTGCTAAAAAGGATAAGCGGGTAATAACTACGTTTTTCAGACGGGAGAGAGAAAAATAAAAATGTGTGTGTTTTAACATTTCATTTATATCCCGTAGAATATTCTTTTGTTATCCGTCACCCGTACAACAAGGGGCAAATTTCCGCACACTAATTAATTAAATAGATTGCTGACAAATAATAATGGATTGAAGACAAATTGTGGTAACAAAAGTGTCTAGAATAGAATGTGGATAGTCTATTTACTGAGTGTTGGCTTCGTCAATTACTTGTCTTTTATTGATTTGTTAGGTATAATCCCCATTAGTTTGGAAAACTAAATTTTTGACTAAAATTTGTTGCAAAATTGAATAAAAAATTGAATTGGCATATCATTGAGTAAAGAGCATGATTTGGCTTTACAAAGAAGACCATTGTAACCTTAAAGCTTTGACCTCTAGATCGAACAGCATCTTCTTTATAAAGATAGTCATGCATCTTTCAACACAAATACCTCTTAACCTGTCTTCGTCGGCACTTCAACTACATTAATTTAACTAATATAATCAATTCATAATGAATTCTTCGTTAACATTGCTCATTTGAATACATCAAAAAAAGAAACATAAGGAGATGTTCCTATTGGCTGAGCTTTTCTTGGTAAAAATAAAAAGGCAATTTTGTTTAAAAGAGATGTACGGTGACGAAATATTCAAAAACAAGTATGAGGCAACTAGTTACGTTGCTTTACCATACAGTCTGGAAGTTGAAGCTAAACGGACAGGAGGAAATTTTTAAAAGCTGTTATAATTATTACATCTCACCGTTGCCAGTGTGAGAAAAGCCCGTTTTTTCATAGCAATCGCTTACACTTTCTATTCTATAACTATTAAAAGTCCTAAGTTTTCTTTCTTCCGAGGTTCTGGTGCAAATTCTAGACTTTTCCCGGAGAAACTCGTACGATTTATCAACTTGTAACAGATTTGCTTGAATAACTTGAAGCATAGTCTCCTATTCTGACCACAACCACCTGATGGAAAGTAGACGGAAAAATCTATTTTTTGTGGTATTGGATATTTACGGAAAAACTAATTCCTTTCCGGGGAATTCAAATTCCTTGCCCCATGGGAAAGCACAATCCCCAATAAAAAACCAGTTTTTATAGCCACATTCAATTATACTAATGGGCTTAGAAATTTGCTGTCGCCGTGTTTTTGACAGATTCTCCAACTGACAACTCTCAACTTGATTTCATAAATTGTCAAGTCAATCATCGTTGCCAACTGGAAGCTCCTTATACCTACACCAAGAAGCAATTCAATTTACATTTCAATCAGTTGATTAGTCTCCGATTACTTCGTTTAAAGAAAGCAATTCTTGGAGAACTTGCCACAAAATTGGATATTAACAATATAGTAGAATTATAATTGCCCTTATAATACAAACCAAAACAGTATGATTGATTCCATTCTTCATGGAATTCGGAAAAACCACCTCTAAATCTCACCACTTTTTACAAAAACTATTCTGGTACATTCCGATATACTCTCCCCCAAAAGCTTCGTCTTCTTGGTGTTTTATTCCACAAAAGTTGAACTAACTACAAAGCCCCCCAAATTGAGTTTTAACCAACCCTACCATCACTGAAATTGTTCATCATCAAAAACAAAGAATTGGTTTGACCGGTCTAAAGCTTAATTGAAGACTAACCACAATGATAATGTCTTAGTTCAATATTCGAGGATTATTGTTATTGTTGTTCGTACGGAGATTTCTCCCTAAATTACACAAAGTACAATAATTCCCCTTTCTTGTTACAAATTAGTGTACGTATGTAGCACCTGATTAGTTTATTTATTTATTCATAGTCAGGCCAGAAAGTAATTACCAAGTTTAGTATTTCCGACCGCCCCCAAACAGGAACTTATTCCGAGCAAAAGTAGTTTGTATCCTTATACGAAAAGAAGATGTAATTATTACTACTAAAAAACAGACAATATAAAAGCCCCCGAAAAAGTAACTGCAAAATTCATTTGTTGAAAATTTTCAAACCAAGACAAACCAAACCAAATCAAAAAAAATATGAAATTATTATCAAAATTCATTGTTACTGCTTTGGGTCTTACTTCAATTGTCAATGCCGCTCCAACAAGTAGTAGTAGTGCAGAAGAAGCCCAAAAAACTGTTCCTGTTGAACTTAGTATCGGTGTCAAACAACTTCCTAACATTCACAATGATTCAGCTGTCGATGCTAATGCTGTTGCTAAAGGTTATTCTTTGGTAAATGTTTCTTTAACTGCTAGAGGTTTAACTGGTATTTTGAAACTTAAAGAAGCTACAAACATTTATGGTTAC
>OKKB01000244.1_pt1 | contig 23073 bp, 9 predicted proteins | sample 1613931 | NCBI WGS metagenome assembly OKKB01 (sample SAMN04436893, study PRJEB24849) | human gut metagenome | biome: human gut; feature: NICU; material: stool | host: Homo sapiens | place: USA: Saint Louis, MO | collected 2012-02-08
ACTATAATTTCCTAAAGAAAATTCAGATTTTTGACCAATTGATGCATAATTATAATCATCATTAAGTTTTAATGTTTCTCTATTATCACTGAAAACATCACCTTGATCATCATTATCATCATAATAAGATAATGCTGGATTCTTTAATCCAGTAATTGGATCATCTCTAGTAACAATATCAATTTCTTCCACTAATTTAATCATACTATTTTCCCCATAATTAACTCCATATGATGCACTAATTGGAATAACTCCTTGAACCCAAGCATCAACAATTCTTGCTCGTTGTTTAGTACCTAATCTTGATATAGGGAATTCACCCTTTTTAATAAAGGCAACAATATCAATCACTAAATGATGTTTACTTAAAATGGTATTAATGATTAAAGGTACCAATGAAGCAAAATATTTTGTCCGTTTGGATTCACAAACAACAATAGTATAATCACCACATTTAAATATACAGGATCCATTTCGATAAATATCTGAATGACATGATTCAATAGTGTTTTCAATATCAATAGGAAAATGATGTAATCCCATAACTTCAAATGTATCAGCAATTTTTCCCAAAACAAAAAGTGGTTGGAATGTTGTAATTTCTCCATCAGCCTCGCCACCGCCACCGCCACCGCCACTGGCACCACCATTGCTGTTGCTACTTTTATTCTTGGTGATTGAAACATTATACAAAAATCCTAAATCACCAGTTCTTAAATATGTAACATCAGGATTACCATCAGCAATAACACCTCTAAACTGAGTTTGAGCAAAATGATCCACGGGTCCCTTTGGTCCGTTAGTAAAAGCAGTAAGGTTGGCTTCAGAACATACCCAAATTTCTCCAAATTCTCCTTCTTTACATATTTTCCTTGTTTCTGGATTAACAATGGCAATTTCGGTACAAACAGGTACCATACCAGAATCCTGAATATGTAATGCATTAGGAACTTCAGCTTGATTCACCACTGATACATAACCTTGTCGAAGAGCAATAGGATCCAAATAAAGATCAACCGGTGCCACCGTCATATATGACCTTGAAGAAATCATTGGGTTGAAATAATGATTATAAACCGTTGACATTGACGCTGCACTAAGTTTGGTGGACAGGAACACTTTAGCAATTTTTCTTAATAAATCAATTTCAACTCTATTTTCAGTACTAATCATCATATTTTTCAAATTCGATAAATTGAACCCCTTGGGGGTGAATTTAATGGCAGCATATTTAAGCATTTGTTCAGTAACAAATACATCCTTCACTTTGTGTCTAGCAAGTAATAAAAAGAATGATAATGGATTTTCAGCGTAATTGACTGGTGAACTTAAATAAGTGGTTGTACCCAAAAACACACCCAATAAACAAGCTTGTAAAAACCCAATCCCAGAAGTATGTCTAACACAACCTATAATTGCTGATTGAGAACTTAAATTACAAGTTTCTTTGAATACTTTACACACCCCAATAATGTTTTTATTACTCAAAGTTGCCCCCACTCTATAATGATCAGAAGTGAAATTTAACCATACTAAAGCGGTAGTGTTTTCATCACGGAAATTCACTTCTGCTTGATAACTAGCAATCTTTGAATTTAATGACGCCATATTAGAAACTTTAGTTAATTTAACGGTATTTTTAATTTTCAAAGATTTCACTCGTTTATGAGTAATTTTTTTTAATGAATCAGCTATAGGCCCATTTTTCAAAAATTTCTCGACTTCATCATTAACTAAGATTTCTGATATATCAAAATCTCTAATGACACCAACAAATGCTGGGAAATCTTCACCAATTCTATTGGAATCAAAGGGTAACATCGGAACAGCAATGATTCCACACATTAAACATGCATATACCGCAATGACAAATTCTTCTGATAATGAATACATTAATATAACATATTGTCCTGCCTTAATATTGGCTTTTTCAATTAAATATTGACATACAGCATAAGCACGATTCTCTAATTTCTTCCAAGTTAATGGTTTACTTTTCGAATTGTTGTCAACATTTTGAAATGCAATGGAATCACCAGATTTAGCTACTCTAAATTTCAAAATATCAACAATGGTTTTGAAATCAGTCAAGGGAGCGCCAGTTTTATCATCAATTGATTTTTCACGATAATCAATTGTAGAATATTGATCTGGGAAATTGGCAAGTGCTTTAGATCTTAATTCGGAAACATACGGAGACCAAATCCCACCAATTACATCTTCACCATGCGGGATCATACTAATGGATTTTCTAATGAAAAACTTTACAAAATCAGCTTTCAATGAACCTTCAAGAAATTTCTTTTTGCACAACATATTGGCGATTTCTCTACCACCACTTCTTAGTAATTTCGGCAAGGTATCACAATCGACAACCACAACACAATATAATCTCAAAAAATGTCTTTTGTATAATGTATCAAAACATTTTTGAGCAATAGCATTCAAGACGGGTTCATTAAGTGGTACTCCACTAACATGGACAGATTCACTCGCCTTGGCATTACCTCCTTCAGCACCAGCAGTTTCGTCGGCAACTTGTTTCCGAATAACTTCAGCTTCAACAATAGCTACTGGTAAATATTCATTACCAATGAAAATATCGAAAATCGTACAATCATAAATTTGTTTAACTTCTGATGCCAATGTTGCAAGCAAATGAGAAGAATAATGATACCTGGAGCCATTACCTATAACAAGATCACGATGTAGTTTTTGATACAATGCTTGATCAATCCAACTCACTCTTTGTCTGATTCTATCTTCATACAACCCAAGAACATAAACTTTCCCATTAAAAGTGAACCCCAATAAACCTGTTCTCAAAAAATCCATATCCAATTGTCCATTTGGTCCACGACATTTGGCATGGAAAATCAGCTTCGATTCCTTACGTAAACCATAAAATCCACCGGAAAGACATGGACTATCAATCCAGATTTCTCCTAATTCGTCTTTATTGGCAAGTACTGACAGTTCTGGGTTTACCACTGCTAACGTTGCATCCGGTAAAGGATACCCAAAAGCGTCAACACGTAAAAGATCATGACCAATATCGTCATTAGCAGAAGGATTGATCTCAACAATCTTGACAATGTTTCTTGATAAAGCTTCCTTATCAATTAAAACTGAAGATAAATCATTCGAGTCATCATCTTTCATGCTTATACCCAATTTCTCTTTACCACCAATCCAATCTCGAAGAGAGATGACCATACCCCCATACTCACTCAAGGTTAACATGGGGATAATAGCATTTTCCGGATGTTGACACCCCAAGGGACGCAAATATCTTTCTGCTAAAATTTCCATAAATTCTCCATCTATTGTAAGGGCATTCACCAACGCCCATTTCACTGACGATAAATCCACTCGTTGGGTTTTGGAAAAATATCTTGTGGCACTGGGTGATTGTTGGTAGTCATAAGTGACTCTTTTCAACCCAAAGTAATCGGCCAATAATAAAGAAGCTCTCCATTTAGAAATCAAATTTGCATATAACCCTTGTATTTCCATAACTTTTTGAGGTGCCCATATATGTACATTACCAGAATATACTGTGAATAAAACCCCCAATATTATACCAATGGAAAACCGAATATCCAAAGTAGCCAACACCACTTTTTTATCTGCACGATATTGTTTATAACTTCTCTGAAGACCACCACCAGAGTTTGGTAATGACAGAAGAGCCAAATCAAGACAATGCATCTGATGAAAAATAGTTCGATGACTTAAGGCAATTCCTCTCAACTCACCCACGGGAGATCGTGAGAACTCGACATAGGCTAAATTGGTATTCTGTTCACTTGAGGTTTTGTTGTCCTTCTTTAACTTTTGTTGTTTGGCATTCCAGTGCGACACTTCGGATTTTCTAGCGGATCCTAAATCCGTTGTTCTCCATCTTAATAGTTTCGATGGCCAATTGATTCTCAGATTCTGAACACTTAATCTATCCAATTCTTTCGCCACGGTTTCCGAATAAAGTAATAATTTTGTTGATGTTAAATTGATGATATTCAAAACTTCCGTTAAAGAAATATCTTGATGGATTGGAATAGCTGTTACCCCAGCCATAAAACAACCAAAAAGGGCTACCACAAATTCAGTGACTTCTCCATCTTTATACAACAAGACAACACTGTCACTATTCTTCATAGTCAATTTATGTTGAATTTCATAGGCAACTTTGACAGCTTTCAAATATAATTTCTCCCAACTGATCGAACTAACTTCTTTGCCTTTTGCATCAAGCACTATAAATGCTAATTCTGATTTGTATGTATTCGCTCTATAGGTTAATATGTCGATCAAATTGTCGGGACTAATTTTCAGGAAATCTCCAGTTGACATCCTTGGATTTAAAGGCATCTGTAATTTTAAGGGATCCAAATTGAGCAAATCATCATTTTGCTTTTGATGTAACCGATTTATTGATTGCATAATTTCTTCTCTTCTATTGATAAAAGTCCATTGATCAATCACTTTGTTCACTAAGAAATCTTCATCTAATTTTTGTAACAATATTGCCATATCTGGTGGTATATCACCACCAACACCAGAAGTACCACCTATATCTGGAGTGATATTAGTTGACGGATCGGTTTCATTTAATTCACCAGTTATTAAAGTTCCTGTGGTTGGATTTAAACTTGCAGCAGATACTGATCTGTGCCTATTATTATGACGGTCTGAAGAGGATGAGCCATGATTGGAATTGGAACCTGATAAACTATTACCAGGCACCTTTAAATTAATATTATTATTTGAATGGGACATTAAAGAATTAGTTTGACATGTAATATAAAAGAAAAAAGAAAGAAAATCTTGAAAATATTTTAATAATCCATATAAGGATCAATGATTGAATAAGATTAACGAAAGATATTAAACAAGGAAGCTGTTATTCTATTAAGAATAGTTGAAGTTGAATAAGGGGTAAGTTTTGTCTAATATTAATTGGAATGAAACAGTTGAAACAAATTTTTCTTGTTGGTCTCTTGTTGTCTAACTTCTTTGGTGTGTGTGTGTCCCTGATTACAAAAACCAAATACAGCGTTGATTACATAATCACATCACACTACACCTAAAAATTTTTTTTTTTAACGTTTTCATTATTATATGTTACACAACTATTCTAAGATACCTTTCAATAGACAACACCGAATTCTGTGGGAATATGATACGACTAATAAGATGGAACAACGTACAAAGTTTAGTGTTTAAACGGTGCTTATTTGTGCCGAGCAACAGTCTTACCAATAAACGAAAGAGAAGAATACCTCCATCGAAACCCAGATCATCGAATAGGAAAGATGGAGATATCGAGCCATATAGAATGACTGATCAGAATCAGACACCAAATACCGGTTCTATAGCAAGATTACCTGCCGAGGTCAAGAAAGAATTAAAAGATCTTCGGAGTTTTACAAAAGTCATCGCACAACATCTAAAACCAGAACAGGAAAATGATTCATTAACATCGGCTGAAAAACCAGATACATCCCAATTACCTCCCATAGATATAGAAGAAGCCACTGATGATATTTTCGGAGAAATTTCAGGTACTAAAAAATTGTCGGCAAATGCAGTGCCACCACCACCTCCACCACCTGGCTTAGATATCCCCGATGAAATCAAAGAACGTTTAGGGTTATTATCAGAACTTTTAGTGCCAGCGAAAACCAGTAATAACAAGTTACCCGAGAAACAGGTGGAAAATAATTGGAAATTATTATTATCACAACTAGATCAAGCTGGAGGTTTATCTGGGTTATCTAAACGAAGTGTTTCTAAATTTTTCCTGAAAATCCCACCTAAAAACTTGAAAAACTTGATTCCTATGATTGAGAACATGTACAATAAAGCAGAAATGAGTATACCTCATCCAATATATTATATGTTTGTCCGTTCATTAACTTTAGGGGATAAAATCTCCGATTCTCAAATGCAATTGATTAACAAATATTTCCAAGAAATATCAAAACAAACAGATTTGAAAATTGACCATTATGAAACAATGATACTTGCATACGTGAAAAACAACCATATGGAGAAGATTGATGGAATTTTGGCACAGATGAAAAAGAAAAACATTGAAATTCTGAAAATGATTTATACATCCATAGTTAGGGGTTACATTTTTTATCAAAAAGATCACCAAAGGGCATTGGATACGTTTGATTCGATGAAATTCTTATCTCAGAAAACCCAACCAGACGAAAAAGTGTATACCGATGTTATAGTTTCCTGTGTTATGCATCGAGAGATTGAAAGAGCATTGGATTTATACTATGAACTCAAAGATAAGGGTATGAATGTGAATCAGAATTTGCTCTCTACATTAGCTAAGGGATGTTCAAGACTGAAACAGTTTAAAACTCAAGCATGGAACTTTTTGTTTCAAGTTTATGATCATGGATGGGTTCCAAATTTGCAAACATATGAACATATGCTTTATATTGCTGCAAGAGATGGAGATGTCGAATTAACAAGAGCACTTTTTTATAAAATGCTTCAAACAAATTCAGTTACTATCCGAGCATTTAGATATTTGATTTTGTCCTATTCCAAATATGTCCCACCACATAGGAGAAAGGAAAAACATTTGATCTTATTAAATCATAAGGGTCAGTTGTTTAGACAGAATATTTTACAAGATGTTGATTTTAGTAAACCTGTACATGGATTCCCCTTCTTGCCATCTTCACATATCCCAGACTCGAAATTTGTTTTGGCTGAATCAAGTGCTATTTGGGCACATACAGTTATGAACAATCCATCCTTTTTAAGACAACAAACATTGGTTGCCTCATATGTATCTATTGCTCTTGAACTTGGCGATTTTACTGAATTTAAAGACCGATTCGACAGTGCCTCATATTTGAATACTGATGGAATACCAAAAGTAAGAGAAATAGAAATTATAGAACCCCGGCAAGATGAACCAACCGAAAAAGCAACCACTACCGAGGAACAAAATGCGCTGAGTGAGACTGACAACAACAGTTTAATCAGATCGCCAATTCTTAACCAACTTCAACAAAATATAAACGATAATCAATTTAAGGCACCACGTGATTCATATCTTCATAATCTTGCCATTAAAGCAGCAGGTAAATTTAAGAATTATGGATTTGCACAGGAAATACTTCATGAAAGAGGACAATTTAGAAAATCTAATAGTTTTAAATTATTATCACCAAAGCAGCAAAATCAAGATGATTTCCAATTTGCTGGATATTTAGTGGAATGTTGGACAAATATGAATTTATTAGAGGATGCTTATGCAGTTGTATTACTGTCAGTGGATCGTTTCCCATGGAGTTGGCGTGAATTGGGTGTTCTCAATAATGCTGCTATGAAACTTGGTAGTTTAGAATTGGCAGAAGCTGTAAGAAAAGTGGCACAAGTGACTCAAGTCAAACATCATGGAAAAATAAAACGACAGGATTTCAAAACCTACGTTATGAAACGTGGATACTAATACTACAAACATACTTGTAAATAGAATATAGATTTGTGTATATATACAAAAATTTAATTGATGTGGAGTTACGAATTATATACAAATAGGTGGGTACTCCCAATCTCTATTTAAAGACTATACTTATCATACTAGGTTTTGCAATCACTTTTCTAACTGGTCCAGTTATGAGATCATTGAATTTTTCAACACCTGAGATTTGTTTCACGATTTCAGTTTCAGATTCTTTGGCAAATGATTTAGGTGCTTCCATTGTTCCTCTATGTTTACCATTTATAAATATATTATACATGGTCAAATTGGATTCAATAGGAACATCGGTTGGAAATTTTTCATAGAATATGGATTTTGGTGCTGGTTTTCCTTGGTTAAGGGCAAATCTTTCCCAACATTCTTCAGCAGTTGCAGGTGTAACTGGAGACATACAAATCAATAATTTTTGATAGCTATCGAAAATCAAATCTTGATTGTAAGTGTTGGTAGTTTTAATGGCTTCACTTATAGTATTTGTCATTTTCATCAAATCTGACACAATGGTATTGAGTGAAAACTTAACTTCAATAGAGGAAGCAATAGATTGAACGTAGCCTTGTATAGTATTATAAAGTTCGAGTTCTTGACTGTTGAATTCAATAGAATCATAGTGTACTTTGTTTAAGGTAACATTTTGGAAAGTCTGCAGTGAACCTGAAGCTTCAGTCTTGAATTGATCTTTTGGAATTTCAGTTATGGAATCACCCAATTGAATCACACGTCTCAACCATCTATCTGTACCGGAAATCTGTTCTTCTTGCCAATTGAGGGTGTCGGAAACTGGAGCCAGGAATAACAAATGGGCTCTGATGACATCAGCACCATACCTTTCAATAAATTCACCAGGATCAGCGCCATTATGCTTAGATTTTGACATTTTTTCAAAAGTAACCACAGGTGTCTTACCAGTGGCTTTGATAAGTGGATTGGCAGGATCAGTAAAATCAAGTTCGTCAGGTATTAAGAATTTCCCAGTTATAGGATCACTAAATGTTTTACCATGAACCATTCCTTGAGTGACTAACTTCTTGAAAGGCTCCTTATGATGAGGCTCACCATCCCATAATCCACAATCACTAAGGAATTTAGCAATAAATCTAGAGTATAATAAATGCAAAATTGCATGTTCAACACCTCCCACATATAAATCCACTGGCATTTGTTTATTGGCTTCAGGTCCAATAGGTAGATTTTCATTCTTTGAATCCAAGTATCGGAAAAAGTACCATGAGGAATCCATAAATGTATCCATTGTATCAGTTTCTCTTTCAGCGTCGTTACCACAAGATGGACATTTACAGTTGACAAATTCTTCAATATTCCCTAATGGGTTCCCCTTGCCAAAATGTTTCCCCTTGACATCTGGCAACATTACGGGTAAGTCTTTATCTGGAACTGCTACAGGTCCACAGTCGTGACAATGAATAATTGGAATTGGGGCACCCCAGTATCTTTGTCTACTGATAAGCCAATCTCTGATTTTAAATTGTGTAGTATAATCACCTAATGAATGGGACTTTAAACAGTCAGTAATCATTTGGGTCGCTTTTTCAATTGTTTTACCCTTATATTCTCCAATATCATTCAATCCATGAGTTAATACTGATGAGTCCTCTAATGTGCCCTTTTTCAAAGTATATGGATAATCGTCTTTTGCATTTTGTTTTTTGGGAGTAATGATTTGAATTGCCGGTACACCCCTTGGACCATTCAATTTCCAAAAATCAAAATCTCTTTCATCATGTCCGGGACATCCCATAACTGCCCCATGTCCATAGTTCCCTAACACATATGGTGCAGTAAAAACTGGTATATCAAATGATTTCTTAATATTGTTATCAACATCGATTGGAATAGATGCCTTTATATTTTTCAACATGTAACCTGCTTTCGATGTTGGATCATCGATTGATTTGGCAGATTCAATAAATGCTGCTAATTCTTGATCTTCCCTTGCTGCTGCTTCCACGATGGGATGATTCAATGCCAATGCTACAAATTGCATACTAAATAATGTATCTGGACGAGAAGTGAATACCGTTACATGTTCTAACCCAGGGAAGTTGACTGGAATATTAATCTCGACCCCATTAGATTCGCCAATCCAATTCTTTTGCATAGTTTTAACTTTTTCGGGCCAATCAGGTAAGTTCTTCAAATCACGATTCAATTCTTTAGCGTATTTAGTGATTCCAATAAACCATTGTTCTAAATTCCGTTTTTCAACAATGGCTCCACTTCTCCATGATCTTCCTTCAGCATCTACTTGTTCATTAGCAAGGACGGTGTTATCAACAGGATCCCAGTTTATTTCTGCTGCTTTCCTATATGCCAATCCTCGTTCAAACAACATTAAGAATATCTTTTGAGTCCATTTATAATATTCTGGTGAACTGGTATTCACTTCACGTTGCCAATCGAAATCGGCTAAAAAAGTCTCCATTTGATTTTTCATTTTAGCAATATTTGTCTCAGTCCATTCTGAAGGATTGATATTTCTTTCTACAGCAGCATTTTCTGCAGGTAATCCAAAGGCATCCCATCCCATAGGATGAATAACATTAAAACCTTTGGATCGTTTATATCGTGCCACTACATCGCTGATGGTATATACTCGAAGATGACCAATATGAAGTACACCAGAAGGGTATGGGAACATTGCTAACGAGTAAAATTTTTCATTTGTTTCTGGTATTAGATGTTTTGTTGGATGTAGGGAACCAGTTGGTGATTGTGATTTCCATTTTGCTTTCCATTTTTCATCCAATTTAGAGAATTGGATTTTTTTAGCAATGGTAGAGGCCGTTGAATACCGTACTCGGTGAATTATTTCAACGTGTTTTATCATTCAAAACTGAGGAATTGAGGATGGGTGAAAGATAGAGTTTTTTATATAACAAGTGGTGATTTTAGATCTTACTTCTTGGTGTAAAAAGATCTCAAATGAAAAAAAAACCATTTGATCATTTTGCACTACTTTTTCATTGGAATAATCTTGTTGCTCAATTTTGTTAGCAGAAGCAAAAAAGACAAAAAAAAAGAGATCATCATCATCACCACCACCACAGTCCATCAATCTCATCTATTCACATCTTCCATCAATCAGCCACAACTTAAGAAGTAATAGGAATACCAAAACAATCAATGCCAGATAGAAAAAGATCATTAAGTCCACACACCGAGACATCTTTTAATAATCAAAACTCACGTGAATCATCAAATAAATTATCCAATGGTTCTTTGAAGTTTAAACCTTCAACTGCTGCAACGGCAAATGAATCCTACAAATCCAATCAGTCAACAACATACTCTCCACGTGGAAGAAAACAAGACCAAATCGATAATGATATAGATTTAGATGGACCAATATTAACTAACTTCGAATCATCTGACAAAAGAAAACGTTTGTCCATACAAGGGCACCCTCCAGCATCAGGAATACCACGATCATCAGTTTATAACTCAGAATCGTTGCCACAGAATAAATTACGATCATACCTGATAATATGTACCGATTTAAAGACTAGTGAAGAGGAATTGAACAATGATCTAGAAGTTCGAGTGACAACAAAAGACAATTATAACAGATCAATCGGAGTTAGTGATGTTGAGGATTCCTCAATGAGTCGTGATGTCTCACCATTTGTTAACTTGCCACATGCACCAAACTCTGATATTATTACTGGTGCGGCAAAGTACAATGATGAGTATGATGATGACAAAATTAGTGATGGGGGTAGTGTTGTATATAATGAAGGAGCACTAGTAGTGCAAAAGGAGTTTGGATCATTGTACCAAGATGAAGATGGAAATCTTATACGTCCTCCGTTTATCAATTTAGATCCTCGTGAAAGATATCAATTGTTACAGTTGAAGCGATCAATTGAATTATCTGAATCCTTACAGAAGCGGATAAAGTATATGATCAATCCCAATGAAACTAATGGTAAAAGAATTCCAGGAACCAATAAAGTGGAAATGTCAACTCAAACACATGATCTTAATTATTTGTCGACAAAATTAAACTTCAAGAAAAGATCACCTTCATTATCATTCGACCGAACTGAAGTGTCTCGACCTATTAAAAAACCAAAAAGAAAAGGATTTGCTATGAAGGAGTTTTTGTATGATGTTAACGAAGAAAAACCAGTTTCTTCAACATCTTCTTTGAATGGTGCTTTGGGTAGCATCACCAAACCAAAATTCAATTCTCAACCAAAAACACAAGACAAATCAATGACACAAATAATACCTCGTGAGGATGAGGAACCAAGTTTCAAAACTTTTGGCAACAAAACTGGTCGTGATCGTGAAACTTTTGGGGTCACTAATAATGCCAAATTAACATTAGATCCAGAATACTTGGAAAAGACTAGCTCGAGTTCTATATCGGATATAATAAAACTAAAAGAGCCAACCACTTTGGAAAGCTCCAAACCAAATAAACCAACGACTGGTCCATCTTCTGGGTTTAAGTTTGATATCAAGAAAAATGATTTTGAAAGTATTATTAATGATCGGAAACAAAACCAAGAAATATTGGCAAAATCTAAGTTGGCTAATGAAACTGTTCCAGAGAATGTGAAGAGCACTGACCTGAACCAAAGTGCCAAACCTGGTTTATTTGGTTCTAAACCCGTACCATCACAAGAAGCTCCCAAAAAGAAAAGAAACTTATCTGATTCTGAGAGTGATGACAAACCACCAGTGCCTTCTTTCCTGTTTGGATCTGCTAATACCTCAAAGCCTGCCACTCCTTCACTTTTTGGTAACAAAGAAAAGAGCTCAACCACAACTTCATTGTTTAATATAACTAATCCGAAGTCTAATGAGGACAAAGATACAGCTACGACCACAAAACCTTTATTTGCCAAACTTTCAACTGAATCTGAAACCATTTTCGACAAGCCAAAGTTTACTTTTGGTGCACCAGCTTCTTCAAATAAACCAACTTTTAGTTTTGGTAAGACCCCAGATTCTGCTGAAAAAGAAGCAACGCCTAATTCTAAACCAAGTCTATTTGGTGATGCCTTCAAAGCTTCTGACAAGACTGAGTCTTCTACCACATCTAAGCCGTCATTTTCTTTTGGGTTTAACAACGCTACAACTACGCCATTTTCATTGGGTGGTGGCGAGAAGAAAGATACTACACCTTCAAGTACACCTTTCACCTTAGGAAAAACTGACACCACTAAAGATGATACTAAACCAACAGAGACAACTTCATTATTTGGTGACAAATCCAAAAGCGGCTCTACAACGCCATTCACATTTGGACAAAAAGATGATAAGGCTGCTGGAGATTCAAAAGAAGAAGACAAACTGGCTTCAACAACTAAACCACCTAGTACAGGGTTTACCTTTGGAGCACCTGCTAAAACTACTGAGAGCAATGATGGATCTAAAGGAGAATCAAATAATGATGCTGCTTCAAGTACAACTGCAACAACAACATCGTCAACTCCCTTCAAGTTTGGTATTACTAATAAAGCAAGCACAGATGCAGAAGATAAAAAAACCGAAGAACCAGCCACTAAGAAATTTAATTTTGCAACTCCATCAACAGATAAACCTTCGACTCCATTCTCATTCCCAAGTGCCAATAGTAGCAGTACATCAAAACCAGCGTTCAGTTTAGGTGGTATTGGAACAACTGATAACAAAGAGAAGAAGGACACATCGAGTTCACCGTCTATTACACAATCCACAACTGCCCCTCCTCTTACATCATCCACATTTTCTTTCAATACTAAAAAACCAGACGCGCCAGCTACTACTGCCACAACCGATGCTGATGCTGCTAAGTCTCTGTCCAATTCTGGATTCAAATTTGCAGCAGGAGTGAACCCACCATCACAAACTACAAGCAATAAGCCACCATCAATATTCAACTTTGGTGCCGCATCACAACCATCAGCTACACCTGTGTTTGCAGGATTTGGACAACCTCCACAACCAGCCAATACTTCTGGCGGAGCGTTCGGTGGTAAGAGTTCGTTTGGTCAAGGTACAAATAATGCATTTGGTAATACTGGTGGAATATTTGGTAATAAGACTGCTGCAACACCAGGCGGTAATGTATTTGGTGGAATGAATAATCAAAGTTCTACTTCTACACCAGCTATAACTAATGTTTTTGGCGGTGCAACTGCTGGTGCTGCAACAACAAATGTATTTGGAAGCCGTCCAACCACACCTGCATTCAACTTTGGTGGAGCAGCTACCACTACTGCTGCTGCTGCTCCTAGTGGTTTTGGTGCAATTGGTAATAAACCACCGCTGTTTAATTTCACTGGTAGTAAAGAGTCTACTCCTGATCCGGCTAGTGTATTTGGTCAACAGAATAGAAGTGGTACCTCTACACCTTTTAGTAGTGGTGGAGTTGGTGCTGGTGCTCCTGGTGTTGCTGGTAATGTTTTTGGACAACCAGGTCAACAACCAGGGATATTTGGTGGTACTACTAATAACAATTCATTCACATTTGGTGGTGCCCCTAGCGCGCCTGCTGCTTCTGGTGTTCCTGGTGTTCCCGGTGGAATGAATATGCCAGTGATAACTCCAGCTCCTAATCCTCGTAGAATTCTTCATCCTAGATCAAGAAGAAGATAAGTTAATGAGTAATGGTTACTTAATTATATAATTAGTTTTCGTGTATAAATGTCGAATATAAATCAACAGAAGTTAATTAATAACAATAAGATGAGAGAAAGATATATAAGTGTTGGTGGTGGACCATTTGAAAGAATCTACACTAAATTGTGGGGTGGGGAAGTGTGTGTGTACCAAAATCAAAGTCACATGGCCAATTGCTATATTGCTTCTGCTGGCACTTTTTTTTTTGGTTTCATTGATTGACAGACCCAACAACAGCAACTCCGCTAATGAACAAAAGCTAAAGAGCAACTGAAAAAAAAAAGGAACAATCTAATCTCTAATACCAAGCAACAATCGCTTATTTATGCAATGTTTTGATGTACAAGACATGTTTCTTTTTTTATCTCTAAATTTTGAATCATATCTATGTATAGAACACAGGGTTATTAAACACGAAATTATATCTACCTAGATATGTCAATTCAACGTATTCTCATTTTGCAATCATATCATATGTAAGCATAGGAGTTAACAAAATCATTTCAATAACACCTCGGACAAAAAAAATAAATAATTTTTCACTATTCGTATTAATTTCCAAATAGGGAAAGAACCAGATTGGTCCAAAGAGAAAAAGAAGAATTTATTTAGATTGTTAATAGATAGTTCCTAAACTTGCCTAATAAGGAAAGTACTAAATATTATGCAGTCTTACATCCACTCAAACTTGCAAAAAATCTAATGATTGGTCAAAACATGTAAAAAAGTGAAATAATCAAGGGTGGTTCTTTTGTAGTTTTTTTTTCCTAAAAAGTGGGGGAAAATGATACCGGACCTAAATTTTTAAAAGAGAGGGGGGCAGAGTTGTTGATAAGTGAAATTAATCTACACATTGAATTACAGCTAGGATAATAATAAAATAACAATTCAATGCACACATGACAGGTATTCACCAATATAATATAACTGAAACGGTTCCAAATGTGATTTATTTATGCTGCGTAGACCAAGTAAGAGAAATTGGAGGATATCTGTTAAGTTAATAGTAAAGCTAAGAGGTATGACATCAGTGTTCTGTTTTTTTTTTTTTTTGGAGGTAAGGCGGAATGAGGGGACGAGAAAACTATCATTAAATAGTTGCAACTAATAACTCCGCTTTATACAGCAATCGTGAGAAGCACAAAAAGTACACGGGCAAAAGAAAACTATCAAGATATGAAACGTTTTAAACAATTGAATGTAGTAGTAGTACCAGCAACTAGTGAATACCAAACAACAACAAAATATGGTGGAACTGATTACATTGCCTCAGAACATGGTTAGAAATTATATCTACAACCTTAAACCCAGGATATGATAACGTTTAAATACAAACCCTTCCAATTAAGAAACCATAAAATAATAAAAAGAGAAAAGAAACGTTTTATAAATAACCAGAGCAATTAATCAAAGGTTATTAAACATATCGAGTGCTTGCTATAAAGATTGGTTAGTGGGTTAATGGATGATAGTGTTGATTGAAGGTTAATTTAATTTAGAGGGTGGGTAATTTGAAATGTGGAGAAAAATAAAATGTCAGTATCTATACTTGACTGCATATAAAGTTAATATAAGTTTGTGAAAAAAAAAAGAGTAATCAAGAAAATAGATTTTGCTGTATTAGGTAAATAGTTTGTTTCCTTTCAACTATTGTTTAGTAGTCAATGGTGATATACCAATCTATTACATTTCTTGAATAAGTGTAGAGTTGTGAAATCAATTGAAATTAAAGTCCAAAAATAAAAAAGAAAAGAATTTTAAAAGTGTGGGAAACAGAATTTCTTGAAATTGCTTGTTAAGTTGGGCTTTTTTTTGTTGTTTGTTTGTTTTAGATTTTACTAATAAATTGAACATATAATGGGAAATCTAATTTCAAAAATATAAACGAATGTGATAAGTTCAAAAGTCCCTCTTCATTGTGATTGTATCTAATTTTGAAATTCACATATATATTCATTACAATTTCCTCCTTGCTCTTTTTTTTGATTTTTATTTTATTTCGAGTTTTATTTTATCTCAAATTTTAATCCTTTTCTCGTATCCCCCCTTCTCCTCCATAGATAAAAGGAATCACATCAACCCAGAACTCACCCCCCCCTGATCTTCCCAATCTCCAATTTATTAACATAATATATATATATATTGAAGATTGAATCACATTTATTGATTTTCATCATTTCAAGTTTATTCCAGATTTTGATTTGATATCTTTAACTATTCCAAATTTACTTGCTCAATTGAGATTATAAATCTTTCCACAAAGTATTCAAACAATTTCTTTTTTATTTGTTTGGTTTCATTTTTACTGAAATTTTCTTGCACTTTTCAATATCCCCAATTTATTGCAAAAGATCTACAAATTTCCTTGTATTTGAAATAGGTGCTTGATACATTGCTTTTTTCTTCTACTAGACATATTTGAATTGATTTTTGTTCTTGGATTATATCATAAATATCTTGAATATTCCCAGTTGATTTCAATTAAAAGAAAAGACAACCAAAAATAAGTTTTTACAACACCTGAAAAGAATAAGAAAGATCACAACTTGATTATTTTCTGTTCAAATTGCCCCAACAAAGTTACACGCACTTGTCATCAAAACTGCACCCACGCACGCACGATTTTTTTCTTTCTATTTTTTCTGTCTTCTTTCTTCTGAAAATCTGAAAATCTCAACGATCGGCTTTTTGGTACGACAGACACACATTTTTCACACAAACCACATTTTTTTGAACAGAGTTAGTTTGTTCCCCCTTTTTTTATTAACTTCAATCGTTGTTCATTCTTGAATTATATCTAATTATCTAATAGAGAATAGAGGATTTTTAGCTATTTAAAGTATTATCAGCCAACCCCCAAGAGCTTTATTCCATATTCACACAGTTAAGTTTTTTTTATTTTTTTTTGTTCCAATTTTCCAATATTGCAACACGCCATATCTAGTATAGATCTCAATCACTACAACAACCATGGCATCTGAGAACGTAAAATACCGTTTGCAAAGAATACAAACTCTTAACGGTGACCAAGAAATTGTTTTAAAACAAGTTTGGGCCTACTATTTGAAATTTTTTGGCTACCCTGTTGATATTTCTGATTCCGATTTGGCTTACAAACAATGTTTTGTGGCTTCCACCTCGACTGCTGATTTTGATGAATCTCAAGCCATTCCAACTGCTGGTTTATCTAAAACCAATACCAGAGGCTCAATCAATTCAACCCAAAGTAATGCTTCTAAAAAGAAAAGAGGTCTTTTTGGATCTAAAAAATCCACTGCTTCGGCTTTGAACAATGGTGGTACTGGTACTGCCCAAGGTTCTCCACCAGCTAATTCCAAAAGAATGATACAAATTCAAACTCAATCCTCTTCAGAAAGATATGTTCCAGTAGATATTGCAAGTGATGAATATTACGCTATTTATGCCCATCACCACAAATCCAGTTATGAATATTCTGACGATTATGATCCAAGTTTGGATAATGCTGCTGGTGCTGGTGGCTTTTCTAATGGTGGTGGTGTCAATTACAATAATGGCAATGGTGGTGCTTATTATGACAATGATACTGCTTCAGTTAATTCTTTGGAAACTTTTGTTACTGCTGAGACTACTATTACTGATTATGACTACACTCCAGCTACTATATTCAAGAATGGTAATAATAACAAAATAAATGGTAATTATGGTGGTAGAATTGGTCATCCTAACAAGTTCCAACAACAACAACAACAGCATCAGCAACAGCAACAACAACAATACTATCAACAATCCAATGGTGGAAGTGGTGTTAGTCGTCATCAAGCTACAATCAACACTCCTATTCACGTAAATGCTGGTCAAACACCAATCACCGCCCTTAGTCAATATGGTGCTAAAGACCAACATCGTGCGATTTTGAAAGTCCCACGTACTGATTTGATAGATAACCTTGTGTTGAGATTTATTAGAGCCAGAAAATGGGATACTGAAAAAGCCATTGAAATGCTTTCTAAATCATTACATTGGAGATCTAATGATTTCCCCGCTGATGACTGGGCTATGGAAGCTGATGGTCCATCTTATCTTAATGGAACCAACAAAGGGTTTATTAAAAATTTCACTACTGAAAAATCTTGGATTAAAGGTAGAGATAAGAATAATAATCCAATCTTTATGTTCCAAGCTAAGAAGCATTTAACTGCAGATTCTCCATTAGAACAAAATCAAAGATATGCTGTTGTCACTATTGAATGGACCAGATTGTTCCTTAGAGAAGTTAGTGAATCAGTTGATACTTGTACTATTGTTTTCGATTTGACTGGATTTTCTTTGAAAAATGCCGATTATGCTACAATTAAATTTTTGGCTGATGTTTTTGAAGCTCATTATCCAGAAACTTTAGGGTTCATCTTGATTCATAATGCTCCTTGGATCTTCTCCACTGTGTGGAATATTATTAAGAATTGGTTAGACCCAGTGGTTGCCTCTAAGATTCATTTCACTAAAGACGCTAAAGAATTGTCTAAGTTTATTGATCCTACTTTAATTCCTGATTATTTGGGTGGTGAAGATACTACTAGAGGTTTTTACCCAATTCCAGAACCACAAGATGAATATCCTCCAAAACAAAAGGATGCTGAATTTGCTAGATTGAAGAGAGAAAGAGATGAATTATTGGTTAGATTTTTTGAAACTACAAGAAAATGGATTGAATCGACTAACCCTCAAGTGTCTGATAGATATTTGAAGGATAAAATCGATTTGAATATTGCTCTTTCCAGAAACTATATTCAATTAGATCCATATGTTAGAAACCGTGGTATCTATGATAGAGATCATACATTAAGTATTGGACATTAAGAGAACGTTTTCATACAGTAACGAAGGTAGGAGGACGAATTTATTTATATATAGATTTTTGTTTAACTTTTCCAAATTTTTTATTTGTTTCTTTCTAAAAAAAAGGAAAGAAAACCAAGACAAATTATAAAATACACAGAGAGAAATCGAGAGAAACTTTTTATTTGTTAGGGGTATTATTTATACTTTTATTTATTTTGTTTTTATATATATATTTTTAAAGTCTTCATTGGTTGTTATTCTGTTCGGCGTTGAGTTAATATGTAGAAGGTTGGAATTGAACTGAGTGATATAGTAAACTGTTGTAATGCGCACATCTTCTACGGGTGTTCATTTGAAACTTTAAATATTTGGTATTTAGTACATTACTAGATTAGGAAAATATGAGCTATTTTGTACTCAAATTTTTTACCAAATTCCATACAAAATCCAATCGTGTAAAAATACAATGTCCCTTAAATTGGGATTTTTGAATTATAAAATTCACACGCATAATGTGGTTGTCAATAAGATATGCTAGCTAGCTATATCTTGCCAACAATAAACAGGGTTTCGTTGGGATGTTGTTACCTTTTCAACATTTGGTAGCATGACGAGACCAATGAAATCTTCAAATTTTTTTGTTTTATCCGACAAAGAGAAATTCGGATATAAAAATAACAATTGATTTCTTTTTTTTTTTTTCGGTCATAATGCGCAGTGCGATAAAGCCGATAATTATCCGAAATCTAGGATGGCGCACCCACGCACAGACGCATTTCCATACATTAGTGGGTTTTAGGTTTTGTTATATCCGATGGGCATATTTCGAATTTCAATTATTGCTCTTTGACTTTCTACTTCCTTCTAAAGGTCCACAAAATCTAAATATAATAAACACAGATTATAAAAAAAAACTGTTTCTTTCTACTTCTTTTTCTTTACTTCTTTCTTATAGAAGAATCACCTTTTCAAATAAAAAGAACACCATGTCATCTAAAACTGTTCCTCGATTTCCGATTATTCGAAAATTTTTTAAATATACCTTATCTGGTGTGGCATTAACTGTGGTTGGTGGAACTTCCTTTATTGCTTATAAAGTATATCAAGAATCACAACCAGTTGATCAAATCAAACAATCACCATATTTCCCTAATGGACAACCTAAAAAATCTATTGTCATTTTAGGATCCGGTTGGGGTGCTGTTTCTCTTTTGAAAAATATTGATACTAGTTTATATAACGTATCGGTGGTATCACCAAGAAATTATTTCCTTTTCACGCCATTATTACCTAGTGTCCCAACTGGTACGGTTGATATGAGATCAATTATTGAACCTATTAGATCAATGATTAGAAGATGTCGTGGAGAAGTGAATTATTATGAAGCAGAAGCAATTGGTATTGATCCAGTGAATAACAAATTAACAATTCAACAATCAACAACGGTTCATTCAGGACATTCTGGAGATGATACGTCATCCAACGACCCTAAGATCCATCAAGAACATAAAATGGAACATATCACTACTGAGTTAAACTATGATTATTTGGTGGTTGGTATTGGTGCACAACCTTCCACTTTTGGTATCCCTGGGGTGGCTGAACATTCAACATTCGTTAAAGAAGTACGCGATTCAATTAAAATTAAAAAGAAAATTATCGATTTAATTGAAGCTGCCAATTTATTACCAGTTGGTGATCCTGATCGTAAACGTTTATTACATATTGTTGTTTGTGGAGGTGGACCAACTGGGGTAGAAGCTGCCGGAGAAATCCAAGATTATATTGATCAAGATTTGAAAAAATGGATGCCACAAATTGCCAAAGATATGAAAGTATCATTAGTAGAAAGTCAACCAGTAGTTTTACACACTTTTAGTTCCGAATTAGTCGAATATACCAACCACATATTCCAAGATACCAATATCAATTTAGTCACCAATTCAAGAATCGTTAAAGTTGATGATACTCATGTTGATGTTATGCGGAAAAGTGATAAATCAATCGATAAAGTACCTTATGGAATGCTTATTTGGGCCACTGGGAATTCTGTACGTGGATTCACCAAAATTATAATGGATAAATTTAGTGAACAACAAACTAGTCCTCGTGGATTATTAGTTGACGATCAATTAAAATTAAAAGGGTCCGATAATATTTATGCTTTGGGTGATTGTACATTTACTAAATATGCTCCAACAGCTCAAGTAGCTTTCCAACAAGGGATATATTTAGCACATTATTTTGAGAAATTACAAAAAGTTGAAAAATTACGATACAAAATCAAACAAGATCCTTCAATTAGTGAAGTTTACGTACATAGATTACAACGATTAGAAAACTCCTTACCGAAATTTGTTTATAATTATAGAGGTTCTTTGGCTTATATTGGGTCAGAAAAAGCCGTGGCAGATTTAGCGGTTGGGTCTTGGTCTAATCTTTCTTCTGGTGGTAATTTGACATTTTTATTTTGGAGATCAGCTTATATAATGATGTGTTTATCAATCAAAAATCAAGTTTTGGTTTGTTTTGATTGGATAAAAGTTTATTTATTTGGTAGAGATTGTTCTAGAGAGTAGAGTTAATAAGATTTGCTTACATAGTAAGTACTAATAGATATTTAATAATTGTAATAATAATAAGAAAAAGAGTGTCAACTAGAAAAGAATAACAACAACAAAAAAAAGAAAGACCTAAAAGGATGGCATTTTAATCGACACTTATAACCTAAAAAGTAGGTATCTCTAGGTAAGAGCAGCAATGTTTGAAGCAGAAGTGTATTTAACTTGAGCTAAAGAAATTTTATCATCATCCAAATCATAAACAAGGTAAGCTGATCTCAAAAAGTTATCACCAAGAATATTAGCATCACTAATACCTAAAAGAAGTTGACATTTTGGATAAGGTTGACCGTTAGCGTAGCTCAACGGAGCAGTAAACTCAGAAGCTGGAACAGAAATCTTGGCGTTGTTGTCAAAATTGAAATCAACAGTTCCAGAAGTTTGACAATCAGTAACATAGAAAGTATGACCTTGACCATCCAGTTTCAATTCAGCTTGGAAGGCATCAATAATATCTTGAGCAACATCTTGTTGAAGATAAGTAATTGTGGTACCAGAATCTAAAAGAACATCGATATTACCATTGATATTTTTGCCAACAGCTTTGAGAGAATTCAAAGTGATTCTTAATTCTCTATCAGAAGTGACAGGAACAGCAATCAATGAACCACTGTATTTAGCTTTGTCAACCCCACCAAAAATGATTTGTCCAGTGGCAGCATTGGGAGAGTTGAGATAAAGTGAATAAGCATTCTTGGCAATAACTCCTTGGTTCTTCAAAGTAACTGGAACATTATCATAATCACCAGCAGCCTCATTGGTTTTATAACCAATACCTAAAATCCCTTGAGGAATAGAAGTCTTGGTGATATCGGCAAAGACTTGCTTTGTGATTGAAGCACCACCAAAACCAACAGTATCTTTATACAAAGTGCCTTGAGAGGAACTACCATCACCATAACCAATATAGAATGGGGTACCCAAATTTTGAGAAGTGGTAGAAGATTTTGGAGTGTAAATACCTTTCCCTTTACAGAAATCTGCTGATTGACCAGGACGAGGTTTATCACAAGTAACAGAAGCATCAGGAACCCATAAATCAGAAGATCCAGTATCAACAATAACATTAAACTTTTGTTTATTGGAACCAATAGTGATGTCAGCAGCATAACTAACGTGTTCATTATTTAAAGTAACTGGAATGGCTTGTCTTTTAACTTTACCTTCTTGACCAGTAGCATTAACAGGAGTTTTAATGACATCAAAGTCTAAAGTGACAAAACCTGGGGATCTTTTAGCTGGAGAAGCATCAACTAATAAAGCAATAGCAAGAGCAATAAAAATATTCTTTAAAAACATTGTTTGTTAGAAATGGAAGAGTGAATTGATTGATTGTTGGATTAAATATGATTTATTTCAATAAAGTTATAGATCCAACTCCCATATTTATATGTTTTTCAAGATATAACATTATCCATCAGAATATTATCCCTTTGAGTATGGCATCAACCAGCAAAAGCTATAGGGGGGGGGGGGGGG
>OKKB01000245.1_pt1 | contig 22972 bp, 12 predicted proteins | sample 1613931 | NCBI WGS metagenome assembly OKKB01 (sample SAMN04436893, study PRJEB24849) | human gut metagenome | biome: human gut; feature: NICU; material: stool | host: Homo sapiens | place: USA: Saint Louis, MO | collected 2012-02-08
TCATCTGTTCAATCTTTTCGAATATAAAACTAGCTTGAGGTGGTAATTCTTCTAAAGATACCAAAGCATCAAAATGTAATCTCTTCAAGACAAACCATTTTTGTGATTCAGTTAATGTAGTAGCAACTTCACCAATGGAAAGAGGATTGGAAATTATAGCTTGTAAATTAACTTCATGATCTTGGACTTGCAAGTGACTTCCGACTGATTGTATAGTTGGTTGTCCAGCCAAATCTTTCTCTGTCATATTTGAATTATTTTGCTGAGTATCGTAACTACTAATAGTTTCAATTAACTTTAAATTCAATTTGCAATCTTTTAAAACCATATTTATAGTAAATTTTGCAAAAGGATGTTGTACACGGCATCAATTATTTTGTAAATTTAGCATCTGAATGTTTAATGTTGCTTTACGGGGAATATTAATTAAAGATAACGTATTTAAGGTATTGTAAATTGTAAATTGTTGATTGGTTATTAAGAAATTAAATGTGGCTTCCTAATAAAAAAATACCAAATTTGGTTGTAAAAACCAAGAAAAAATTAATTCGGTAAAATATTTTATCACAAAACAAATGATAGATAGAGTATTCTTCGTTAGTGGTGGGTTTGTTTTTTTTTTTCTTGTTCACGCCATAAATACACCCACACAATTTATGAAAGAAGGAAAGAAAGATAGAAAGCAAAAAACAAGTGGTTGCAAATCACATTCTACTAATAATAAAATAATAAATTAGAATTGAAGCATTGATTTGATAAGGTGAACTAATAATAATATCACTATTAGTGTGTGTGTGGATTATTTCTTTGTCAATTTTTAGTTGCTTTTAATGATATTATAAATTGCCAAGAGTATTTTTCTATTTTGAATTTGAATTTTTGCTTTTTAGCGCATTTATCTCTTGACAGGTTTATCAGAACCAACAAGACCATTATATAGTGATATTTAATAACATAGGTTTCTGATAATTAATCTGACGTATATTTTCCAACGGTTTATTTGTTGTTTGTCACTTAAAACAGAATGTAAAGCTGTTCAACTTTCAATACATCTTTGTATCCCTATTGTCCAAGCTGTTTAAATACAAAATAAACCGATTTTATACATATCATCAGGTTCTTTGAAATTGTACAATCCTAATCTTAACCGCTGTGCTTTGTGTTTGTTGTCGGCTTTGTTACTTTGTAGCTGTCACGGTCTAATCTGTCAGAATGAATATTTGCTTATCTCTCTCTGTTTGGAATTGTGGAAATTTTTTTTTTTTGATGCCGTACAACACAAACAACTTTTTTAATTATCGGGTGATTGCGAATACTAAGATTTTTGTGGGGGAAGTTAATTGATTTGTTATTGACATTCGATTGTCAATAATTGGTATGAATTTGCTCTACTATGATCCACAGTATAAACTGTGGATAAATTTATTAATTCCATCGTTAAATAACAGTTTATTCTTGCTCAAACTTCAGTGGTTTAAATTCATATAAAAACTTGTCACCAAAGATTTCTTGTAACCATTACTTTTCTCAAGCAACATGTGTCAAAACTAGTCTAATTTGATACTTATCTTGAAATTATAAGATAAAATAAAAGCCAGAGACTGATTGACAATATTGATAACGATAATAATAATTCTCATAAACCATCCGAGTATAGCTTTTGTGGCTGATTTTGTCCCCATCGTATATAACAAAATTTTGATGCCGTACCATTTGATTAGCTCAACTAAGACACGACCCCTGTTTAATTTATTCTCTCCTCTTATCTGCTTGACTCACTAAATAGGTGAAATTAAGTATCAGTTATCGTCATTATCGTACTACCCGTAAATGATACTTCCAAGCTCGAATTTTTACTAAACTATTTACGGATGTGAAATGTTCTGAATAGTATCATTCATTTAATTTCAACTTTCCTGTGGAACGGCACCATATAATTGCATTTTTTTGGGGATCAAACGATATCCATTGATTGTTTGTGGTGTAGTACTAAATCTGAAACTCAAGCGCAGCTATATTAATTAGCATTTTAGTTGGTTTACCTTTTATAAGTGGCAAAGAAATCTACTTATCTCTTTTGAGATATGGTGATCATTTGAGTTGAGGGGAAAGAAGAATATGAGACCCATATATCTAGTATTAAACACTATCCTTGTTTGGATTTCTTAGTATTCTCTTTTCTGTATAAAGTAAAGTAGGGTTGAATTCAAATGAGAAAAAAAATGCTTCAAGTGATTGGCGTAGTCAATAATGAATAATTACATGCAATAAACACCCAAATATTCATCTATATAGGTATCTGTTCTATTTATAATCTGAAAAAGAAAACTAGGCAAGTATTACAGCAAATTCTTGGGAACAACCAGGATAAGAACAAACGACGGAATTCCATACTTTATTTTCTTCATTTATACAAATTCAATTACCAACCATCTCCCCAGTTATCATCATTGTCATCATCGTCAACTTTTAAATTCAATTGCAAAGTTTGTTTCGGTTTAGTTGTTTTGGAACCCAATTTCAAAGATGTAGTCTTTCTTGGAGCAGGTTTTGATGGCAATTTTTTAGGAGTTGTTATATCAGTAGACTTTCCTAAATTGATCTTTCTGGTTGGTTCTATAATGGTATCTGGTACATCGACTACATCTGGTTCATCATTGACCCATTCATCATTGAAGTCATCCCAACCATTGTCATCAATCTTGGTAGCAGCAGTATCATCAGCAGTAATTGTAGGAGATGTCGCTCTAGTTATATCTGGAGTGGAACGATTGAAATCTTTATTCATTTCTCCTCCCAATGAAGTAAATTTACTAACCATCCCCCAGCCAAAAGATGAAGCTGTATTGTTACTTGTATTTCCTGTTGAAGCAACATTGTCTGTGCTTGTGTTATTGGAAGGGACACTAGCAGGAGAAAACTTTTTGAAAAACTCACGCTCCTCTTCGTCTTCATCTTCATCTCCTTCTGGTAACAGGTTTGCATGGGATTCCACAGAGTCCAAATACAATTGGAATATTCTTTTTGCTTCTTTTCTAACTTTACTCAGTTTCCTATCCATAAGTGAGATTGCCAAATGACCTAGAATTTTGGAACATATTTCTTCTAACGAAAATTCGTCTATCAATGACTCAAAACCTTGTAATGCGGTCATTTTACATGGAATAAATGTATCACGTAATGATTTCGCAAGGGCAGTGATTAAAACATTATTTTTCGAGGATTTGTAAATTTTCAGGGAAAATTTAATGATTAAGATAACTGTATTCACTCTAATTGATGGTTTTGGATCCATTTGAGATTTGGCTAAAATCCTCAATAGCTCTTGGTTAACTTGTTTAACTGATATTTTATCAATAACAATTGTAATTGACTTTAATGTGGTTTCTCTAATCATAAAATTGGTATCTTGAAACCCAGTTATCAATTGATTAAATATCTTGTATTGAATATCTGTTTCAGTTAAAAATTGTTGGTAGTCGGGTAAATGTGTTAACAACACTAGTCTAATTGATCTATCTGCAAGAGCAAAACTATCAATAATAATCGGCTTTATCGTCTTGTTGAATTCATCGGCTTCTAATTTAATCCCAAACTTGATTGTCAAATTAAGTATAGTTGATAGTGTTTCTTGACGTCCTGGGTCTGCTGTGGGGGATTTGGATAATTGCTTGTATTGGTTAATCAATTCTGGCAATAATTTGTAACTCAATAACCCTGGTGGGAATGAGGAATCATCTTGAATATATTCTGGCAACTCGTGTTTGAAGAAAGCTATTTTTTCAGACTCCTGTAAAAACTTTAATTCATTGACTTGTTCTGTAAATTTAATAACTGAATTTTGTTTGTGCCATGATTCTAAATCTTTCAAATACATGGTAATGGTACTTCTTAAATTTGGTTTTTGCAGTAAAAGTCTCTTGACGGACGCTGACATCTTAGGAGGGAGCTTGCTATAATTTGTGTCAATAACACCATTATTAAACACAGTCATAATGAAATTACCAAATCTGTATGAATCAAATTTCTTAGGATCTTTGCGAATAGTCTCCGAATCCAAATCATTGGAATATTCTTTCCAAGAAATAGGCATGTATCTTGATAATCTGTAGATCGGTTGATCTGGGTCAGATGTTAAATTGGTAAGCAATTCGAACCCCATTAACTTCCAGTCGCCTGACAAAGTAACATATACGGAAGAAAAATAGTTTAACCCACCATACAAGGAATTGGCTGCCTCATTTATAAAGGAAATACTTTGGGCAACTGAATAAATACCAGCAACTAAGGAATCACCTTTAAGTCCAGTTTCTTCAAGGTAAATCAGTAAAGGTTTAACAGGTTCTGTGATTATATACAACGAATAATCATTGTCGATAAAATCAACTATGGAAATTACTCCGGGGAATTTAATTAATTTCAATTTTTTAAATGTATTTCTGGCTAAACCAATACGTTGTTGATTAGCTGGGTCTTTCAAATTGAATTCAAATACTGATACTGGTGAGTTATCTTTTGGATTAATTCCATCATGTAATGTCCAAATCGAGTTACGATCCAATGATGTGGTAGGCGCCAAAGGGTCAACTATTTTATCTTTTAACTTATATGGAATAGATCCCCCGGTGAAGGAACTCAAGGTCTTGGTGAAGAATTCCATAATTCAAAAGTGTATTTGGTTGGTTCAATAATGATGTTTTGATAGATCAAGATTATTATTTTTTTCGTGTTCTTTTTATTTTTTTTTTTGCTGTTTTGTTACACTAGCCTCAAAGAGTTGTGTATATTTTTCGAACACATACAGTTCTTACAGTGATTTATAGTATTATCTCAAGCTGGTATTGTTATATAACTTATCTAACAAAAACAATCTGCGAGTCCTAGTATAATTCAAATGATAAAATAAAAACATTCACAAGTCTCTGCTTGAAAGTCTTAAAGTTTAGTGTGTGTGTACATGTGTGCGTTCTCTGCATCACCTAGTACTGACGTTCTTATCTACAATTGATTTAACTAGTTGGTTAAAAACTAGCTAATGTCTTCTATAATGATTAACAAATGCTATAAACAATGAAAGAGTCCACCACAATATTCCTATACTATAATATGTAAAGACTTTTCGTGGGCTATTCTTTGTAGCTCATTAATATCTGGTTGCGGCAAATAAGTTGACATTAATTCTAGGGTGAATCCTGTCTTGCAAGATATTATCATCTGAGGATTGATGACACTTAACTTGGTATAATTGAGTTCCCATCTTCGTAGATTTGGTAGAAGCAATCCCAAATCACAATTTTCGACAAGTTCTATGTCGTTCTGATTCATTAGTAATTCTTCTAATGTGTGTGGAAGACATGATAGAAATTGTTTAGAAACATATGTGAGCATGTTGTAGTTGAGGTTTAACAGTTTCAAACCGTTGGGGAATTTTTCCTGTCGGCCCCAAACATCCAAGTATTGTCCATAGTTACTCTTGAGTAAATTCTGCAGCATATTCAAAGAAACAAGTGAAGTGAATTTGGGAAGTAAAAGAGACCACTGTGGCACACACATATTCCCTATATCACCTGCCTTTATAGTCAAATGCTTCACTTTGCACGCAAGTTCGGGGTGGTCACTTAATTCCAATACCAGTTTGATGACGATGGCTGTTAAGTTGTCTGGATTTTCAATCAAGACCAAGTTAGCATCAAGATACATGTTCACTTGCAATACTTTTCGAAAGTATTCTTGACAATTTGGGTCTTTCAATAGCTCATGAAATTGCTTCAAATTATAAATGAAATTCATGTAGTCACAATGCTGTCTAGTAAAATTGAATTCCATATAATTTGGACGTGTCAGTCGAAACATCAAGGCTTCCACGGATGTGTCCAAAAATTTGTTTTGGAACTTTTCTAGTGTTAGTTGATAGTCTGCTATATACCGATGATTGGGTTGATCATTTGTTATCAATAACTTCCCACTGAGTAGTCGCTGATATAATTTGTCGACAAATGGCTGAGCTATATGGATGTCTTCAATATTGGTAATAATTTCACTGCATTCATCAGGTGATAGGTGTTTAAATATTGTAAGGACGATATCGTCTGGTAGACAAAGTACCAGCAACATATATTATTGGGCGAGATTACTATGCGAGTAAAACTACGGATTCAAAAGATCAAGACCAAGTTGTAGATAGACAACAAAGGAGAGAAAAAAAAAAACTAGCAAATTGCTACAATTACATAATTGCTGCGATCTTTGTGACTTTTTTTTTTTTTACTACAAATGATTAGAGATCCTGTACCATTACTGTATCATCATCTAACTCTTCAAATTTCAAATTATCTGGCTCATCATCAGATACATCCAACATATCGAGATCTTTGTCAAACTTTAAGTTATCCCAATAGTTGTATTTGAGATCTTGATAAGCATCTTGTTCTGCTGTGACCTCTTCAAACCGTTTTTCCAGTCGTCTCATCTCTTGTTTGAGCTCTAATCTTTTCATTTCAAGTTGATTTTCCTGGTTTATTATATTCGCTAGATCTTCTAAAGTGATCAACTTATCCCTAACTAACTTCACTATATCTGCGAAAGAGTGAAACGTGCTGATCGATACTCTGTTTCTTTCATTATATTTCTTGATAAACCGGTTGAACAATTTGATAAACCATTTTTGATATCGATACATTATAAGAAACTTGGAATTATACCATGGTATCAATCGTAACCCTGATTCTAGTACATTTTTGAAACTCCTAGTTAGTTTTTCATTTAGGTTGGATGCCAATTGTGATTCTGTAAATGAGGAATAGCGTGATCCAGATTTACTAAAAATATTTTCGTACGTGATTTTGGGATTAATTATATATCTCTTTTCGTTTTCTTGGTCTTTGAGGGACAAATTCTTCAAAAGTGAATCTAACTTCACCCGTTTTCCGGAATAATCATGTAGAGAATCTTCCTCATCGTCATCTGACCTGGAGTGCTTTTTCGGATTTGTCGTCATATGCATAAAAACATAATGGGAAATAAAATTAATTTATTAAATTTCAAGTTGTGTACGAGGCAGAGTAATCTTGCTACCAAGGGTTGGTTGGTTGGGAGGCAGGTTGGATTTTTGCTTCAAATATATATTTTATGTGTAGGTCCATAGACGGTTCTAGAATAAACAGAAAAATTGTGTATCAGAAAAAGTCGTGTCCAGTGCGAGGTGACCTTGAACAAATCAGATTGGCTGTAGCAATAATAACAACATACACTACGTGAATTATTCGAATCACCCAAACTTATGATTTCATAATCATTACTGCTTGCAAAAGAGACATATCATTTACAAGTTTTCGAATTTCATTCACTAAAAAGGATATTCAGACGCGTGGCACGTGATACGCGTTGTGAAAGATGATTAGAAGTCTCGCTTAATTAAAGTGAAACCACTAAAAGCGCCACATTTATTTTGGTCCAAGTAGAGTGAAAAACTCTTGAAATTTTTACTTTAAGTTTGATTCGGGACATTTCCAAGGTGGCTGTGAGGGTGGGGCTGGCTGGCAAGTGGGCTGGTTTTTGTTACTATCGCGATTCTGGATTCTGCATGTAATTGTAATTCCCTTGATCCACTATTGCCATTTTAAGTTGGAATGTAAATAAATTGACATAGTTTGTCTATAAAAAGAAAACTCGTCCCACGCTGAGTGGCTATAATATTGCCATATGTTGTAATTTTGCATACTAGTTGTCTGCATAAAGAAATGCGCGAACAATAGGATCAAATCCTGATTTATAGTCTGTGCCACGGTGATCGATCCAGGGAGGCACTGCTCCTTCAAAATGCCAAGTAACAAATGTGTCCCCCTGAAATTAAGAGAAGAAAAAACGCTATATACAGTAACTTTGTACTGCACAAAACCCGTTCCAGGTGTGTCAATGTTTCAACAAAAACATACACTACACATACCACGCCCGGACACCAAAAGCTTTCACAATATAAATACCCCAAGACTTGGACTTTTCAGGTCCATCAATTTTTTTTTTTCAATGAAATATTTATTTTTCCTTATTGTTCAACAATACCTTTAGAAATTAGAGTCAAGTTATATTTATTTTCACTTTTAAATCAATTTATCAAGTTTAAACAACAACATTTATAAATCGAAATGAGAGTTTCCACATTAGTTTTATCCACATCTATAATCCCAATTGCTACTGCACTTAACATTTCCCCTTTCCATAATATCGAAAAGAAAGATATACTTGCTGACGCTGCTTCTGCAGCAGGGGGTGCAGCTGCTGCTGTCACATCTGGTGCTGTCGGTGCTGCTAATACTGTTGCCTCAGGTGCCGCCGGTGCTGCTGATACTGCCACCTCAGGTGCTGCCGGTTTTGCTGCTGTTGTTTCTTCTGCTGATGGTGGTGCTGCTGATGCTGCCTCTTCTGGTGCCGCCGGTGCTGCTGATACTGCCACCTCAGGTGCCGCCGGTGCTGCTGATACTGCCACCTCAGGTGCCGCCGGTGCTGCAAAAACTGCTACTTCTGGTGCTGCTGGTGCTGCCCTGGGTGCTGAAACCGCTGCTGGTGCTGCCGCCCTGGGTGCCGAAACAGCTGCTGCTGGACAAGAAACTTCTGGTGCAGGAAGCTTAGTTGGTGGTCTGGGCTCATCTAATAGTACAAGTCCCTCTGGTGGCTCAGGTTCATCTAATGGTACAAGTTCAGGCTCAGGCTCCGGCTCCGGAGCTGGTGTCGGTTCTGGTTCAGGCAGTGGTTCAGGATCTAGAGGTAGCATTACTGGAAACTCAGTTGCTACTGGTGCTAGCTCTGGTCCAGCAGGTTTAGGCATTTCCTCTTCTATTAGTCAATCTACCACTAGACAATTGCAGACTTCTGGTTCCTCAAATTCAAGTAGCTCAGCTGGTATGGGTAATGTTGTGGTCGGAATGAATGCTGTTGCCTTAGCAGCATTGGTTTTGATTTAAAATATAGAGTCAATTGTATAGGTATTTGAATAGAAAATTCGCAAAAGATTTTAACTAATAAATTTTAAAGTTTTTATAAAAAATGTGGTTTTCCCTTATAAATTGTGTTGGGTGTTTTGTGTTGGGTGCAAAATTGACCCGGAAACATAGTGCATCAATTTGCAGGGGTCTTTTTTTTTTCCAAAAAATGTAATATGTACATTCCTATGTATTGATGCATTAATATGTCATATCAAAGCATTGTTATTGTCCTATAGCAAGCTCTTGTCCTTTCCTTGTCTAGAAAAATCATGTATTCAAGGGATGTGAAGGCGGCTGTAAAGCTTGTGCTTAAAAAAAAGAAGTATTGCACTGAGTTGTAATTTTCATTTTGATCCTGTTTTTCTTTATCACAATTCATTTGTTGTTAACTTATCAAAAAAACATGAAGTATTCGACTTTAGCTTGGCTTGTTATAGCATCATATACAGTATTTGCTCAAGATGGTACATCTGTGACCGGATATACCACGACTATAGTGATTCCTGGCTCTCCTCCTGCTGGTGCAGGTACGGCACACGGTGGTACAGAGAATACGGGAACTGTTCATACAACTGAGCACTTGACAGGAACTGAAGAAACACATACAACTGGTGCTACACCAGAAACAACAACTATTGTTGCTCCAACCACTACCCATGAGAATACAACTACTCATGAGACGTCAGTCGAAAATACAGCAACCGTTCATCATAATACAACCACACTTCACCATAATACAACCACAATTCATCCAAACGCCACTGGAACTGAAACCCATACTGAAACTGGAACTGGTACCTTAACAGGCACCGGAACCGAAGGACCAGCACTTACAACAACAACTGTTGCTGAAGCCTTCTCATTGGCTGCTGGTGCATCTTTGGGATATTTGGTTGCCTTATTGTTCTTATAGTTGTTTGAATTTTATTAATGGTTTATTTTTTTTTAATTGGCGTACACCTATTCGTCACTTTAGTTTTTGTTCGTGATAATTTTGCTATATAGTATTTTAATATGTTTGTTTATTAATAAGTGTATGCAACCCTACTTTTAATATATAATATGATAATAACCAAAAAACAAAATAGTTAGCCAATGCCAACCATGGCAATATACTATTGAAAAACATCATGTCAATGAGCCCAACTACATAGTTCTATAAACTATTGTTACTTGAAGTGATGATAGTTGCAGTACCAAACCTATCACTGGACTCAACTGATTCGGCTTTGCTATTCAAGTCTCCAGCTTCGGGTGCCTCTTTTCCAATAAACTTATCCAATGAATTTGCGTGGCTTCCAACTTTGTCGATTGAGTTTGTTCTGCTGTTAACATAAATTTTGCCGTTGCTTTCGTGGTTTCCATTGGATAATAAGTCCTGACATAGCTGATCATAATAGTTTTTCAATTCTCGCAAATCCTGGATAGAAAGGGATTCGAAATCGGAATTATAAAACTTTGTTAGCTGTTCGATATCAACAATCAATTCTTCCGATAATACTTCTGGCTTTGCTTTAGGTGGAATCGGTGGTTGGACACTGGGTATAGTGGATGCTGGTATCGCCTCTTGTTGTTGAACTGTTAGTGGTTGTGAGTTAGTCTGACTAGGGGACAAGTTACCAAACCATTTATCTAAAATTTGTATGCTCGTAGTTCTGTTTCGACCAGCAGTTGGTCTCCTGCTCATAGTAGCATCACTGTCTCCATCTTCTATGGACTGTAATGAAACATTGGAAACACTGTTGTCCGGATGCAAGTTAGAAGGTATGGCTGGCTGATTAAGTTTGGTCATAAACTCAGATACACCACTTGTAAATTTAGCTGTGATTGAATTTCTTTTATAATGCCCAGGAGTTGCTGTTGCATTTTCTAATGACGATGAGCGTGTACGGGAATGAATCGGAGAAACTTTGCTTATAAAAGAATTAGTTTTCTTTAAATTTGATTGAGGTGAATCATTGTTTTCCTCGTCGTAAACACCTTCTGTAGCTCCACTTGCTGAACTGAATCTTCCCAAAATATTTCGCATCATTGCAAATCCAGAATTCTCTTCAAGCTCTTCCGTCGGTGTTGGTAAACTAGGAAATTTTTCTTTTCTCAAGGAGCTAGACCTAGATCTCGTTTCATTAATCTTGTTACTAATTGTGTTTAACAAAGATGACGATCTCGATCTTCCAGCCTCATCTTCCCTTACCTTGTTTTCAGTTGCTTTCATTTCATTTGCAAGTTCACCATCTGGAAACTGGAAATGAGTAAGTAATTCCTCGTCAACCAATTTATCAATAGGGTGCTTCAAAATACTGCTATTTCGTAAATCTGAAGAAATTTCCGTTTCACTGTTTGACAATAGTTCTGCAATTGTCATATTCGACAAATAAACTATCATGGCCTCAAAATTAGTCAAATAGTAATTCAACTCTCCGGTGTTTAGGAATTTTTGGTTTATATATGATATCAATTCTTTATCGTTTGTGAAAAACTTGAATTCGTCACTAAGTATGTGGCTTTGCTCTTGTGGTAAATCTTGAGAATCCTGCAAATTCAAATATCCAAGTATATCCGATTTCTTGTACTTGCTGCTACTCAAAGGAGTCCTTTCCTGTGCTGGGTTATACGATAAGTACAAATTGATTTGATACAACTCGATTGGCAGAGAATCGATAAGATTGAGGAAATTTCGAATGAATAGGAAAGATAAATATAAATCGTTAGTTTCAAGCTTGTACACAAGCAAGTAGATCAAAGCAGGTAACAACAAATCGTTATTTATCTCCTTATTCTCAAATCCCTTTTGTGAAAATAGTTTGATTAGATTCTTGTGCAAACTAACAATCTTCTTAAGTTTTGCATAGGGGGTGATTTCTGTATTCAAACTTGTTAAATCTTCTTGCAACAGTATCAAATCTTCTTGAGTCAAGTTATCAATAATGTTCACCAACTTATCTTGATTTCCAAGGTCTTGATCAATAAAATGTTTAAATGATAAGTTTAGTTGGCGCAAACAGTTTAATTTCTCCTGTAAAAACTCTTGGTATATTGTGTCCTTCTGATCAAAACGAAATATCTTGTCGTACAAACAAATGTCGTCACCCAAACTAACCGATTGAAACAACTCCAACTCTGCCAAATGGATTGATTCAAATATTGTTAATAACTTGTAGTAGTTGAAGACACGTAATTGGTATAACGCATCGTTATCTGACCTTTTCAATAGTCTAATGGAAGATGTGCTATAATTTGCTATGGCCAATAGATAATCAAACACTTTTGGGTTTTCGTTGAAATAATCACAGTGGGAGATTAGCTGCTTTTTTGTGGAGTTTGATTGAGTGAATATACATATGGTCAACACGTTCAAATCCTGGTAAAACTTTTTGAATAGAGTGGATAACTCAGTGATTGTTAATGGTGCTTGATATCTTGGCTCTTTTAAGTATCGTAGAAATAGCTGGATGAAAGAACTAATTTGTGGATGTAGAATGAGATTTGTCTTGACATCTTCTTCAAGTTTTGAAAGTAGCGGATATGGCGGATCCATAATGTAGTGTATACCTTTAAACTAGTGAAAACAAAGTACTAACTTTAAGATTTGTTAAATTCTTTTACAAAAAAAGTGTGCAACCTTTTTTGAAGAATAAATCAAGCTAGTAACGAATACAGATCAAGAGTAAAAGATAAGTGATTTCTTGTAGCTAAGGTTTCTTTTTTTTCTATTTTCCCTGCTTTAGACAACACCAAAAAAAATTATAACCACGCCTCCTTTAAATCGTCGTACCCGCGTATTCTGTTTTTTTTTTCTGGTTTGGCTAAGGCAATTAGGTAATCAATAATAATAATGTAGTAATATCTGAACATGATTAAATTAAAAAGAGGGGGAGAAACATCACTCAATTTATTTAGTTAAGGAAGAGGCGATGTAAATATATTGTTACAGTATTTTGGAATTGTTAGTACAGTCTTCTGAATACCGTTTTGAGTAATTTGTTTTTTTATTAAACAATAAAATCTGAACAATAAGTGTAGTAGTTATTAAGACTAAAGTGGGTTAATAGTAGTATATAGTGTTTTATGATTTAGGTTGCGTGTATTCCTATCGTTTCCCACCAGTAAATGAAAACTGAAAAACACACGTTTGGTCCAACCCCCCTTTCATTTGAAAGCACAAATTTCAATCGAAAGGCAAAAAAATCTTATACAAGAGACAAACTACGCATTGGTTCATTCAATAAATAAGAATGAGGGCACAGTCGATGCTTTTAACGAGTTAATTCATTGTTTGAACCTGAATTTTTATTAAAAAAAACGTTAAACTGTGGTTATGATTTGTAAGGGTTCTCGGCAAAAAAGAAACTTAAAAAAATGATTCCGCCCAGGATCGAACTGGGGACGTTATGCGTGTTAAGCATATGCCATAACCAACTAGACCACGGAACCAACTGATGAGTGTAAAAGTTTCCGTGGTTACTATTATAGAGCTAGATAAAAGCTGTCAATTCAGCAAAATCTAATCTAAACAGACATTTGTTTACTTAAACATTATAAACTTACACTTAAGTATACAACGGTATAGATAATTTTAATTTTATAGCGTTTTGGAAGCAGTTTTGTACATTGTAAAATTGTGGGCTAACCTGTGTATGTCACGTGATATATTTGCAATCTTTCAAAACTGATACTAAATCTGTTCTAAAAACATTCTAAAGTATATGTATACTATATATCTTATTGTTGTCTCTTAATTACTTATGTATTTGGGTGGTGTTTTGTAGTATTGGCAATGAAAGCTCTTAATTGATTTTGGTTGAAATTTCGAGTTAATTCTAAGTCTAAAAATATGTATCAACCTGGCTTACTATAATTATTCGGTTTTTTTTCGGAGAACTAAGTGAAAAGACCAAATGGAAATGTCCGATCCTAGAAAAGAAGTGATTATAACTTTAAAGCGCTTTATAAAATATGCATCGGACAATTAAATCAATCAAAGAAATAGCTGCAACACTGCAATTCGTTATTTTTTAGGGTTATTAAGTGTATTTTTTTTTTCCTGGAAGAATCTCTACTTCTCACTTTCACACTTTCATATTTAACTAGAAAACTGAAAAAATTTTTTTTCTTCCTCTTCTTCATCACTTTTCTTTCGTATTGTCTTTAACCAATCATATGAGTATGCATTACATTTCCTTTCTAATTGCAAAATGTTTATATTAAAATATTATGTTTATGATGATAACCTTACTCAGCTCACTCAGAGTTTTGACGATGCTGATAACATTTCCTTTTTCCAACATTCATCATTTTAGCTGATAATATAATATTTTTAATTCATTTTTGAGAGAAATTTTAATTTTGTGAATTTATATATACTAACATAAATTTTACTTAGTAGAGATGATTGGACTTTTAGGTCTCAAGTCTTCGATCTCATTTGTTTGTGGGACTAGGAATTGAGTGGTAGTTGTTGTATTTGTATTAGCAGCAATGCCATTATTAGGCTTGTATTTGATCATTGATTTTGCGTACAATTCCTCATTGTATTTGACTGGGTCGAAATTATTGATCAAGACATCAGGTCCCATAATAACCCACCCAGCACGTAATCTGATAGGAGTCGAATATCCCAATTTGGATGGGACCAAATGTAATCTCCTGTTGGAGTTGGAAAAGTTTTCTGCAACTCTGTATATAGCTTCTGGAACAGCATTGTATGTCGACTTTTGCTTTGTTTTGTCACTTGGAGACTCAATTTGCAAGTCAGTATCAATGTTGCAATGAATCAAATGATTATCTGTGGACCTTCTCACAGTACCTGTAATACACATCCAGCAATGCCATTGTTGTCTTTCAAATAATGGAATTACCTCTGTAGCACCAGAGTCGTGCGGATAATATGGTGATTTATCATCTATCGGCAAAAAGATCAACTCTTCTGACCTCCTAAATCTTTTATTGAAATTGTCATTATTCAATAGTCTCGTCAATTCTTGAATCTTCTGAGTTGTTGCCCAGATGAAAAGAAACCCGGGTTTTGAGCACAACCGATGAATTGGAATGCTATTCAATATTGGTAAAATGAATTGATTCTCGACTAGAGCACCAATCATAATGACATCAAAGCGGATATTGTAATTCTCTATCCATCGATTTAATGTGGGTACTATTTCACCAGTGGTGCATCTGACACCATAAGCTTGAGATGTGTGCTTTTTAATTTGAAGACGTTTCAAATGATGCAATTTTGCTAATTTGGGGTATCCTTCTAATGGGTTTTTGACATTCCTAATAAATTTGACTCCCGGCTCACCAGTATGAACATAATGGTTGCAATAATCCACAGTTTCTTTTTTTATTTTGACTAAGTTATTCTTCTCATTTGTCTCAGTTGTTCTGGAAGATGTTCGAGTAGCATAGTTACTTGAGGAGATGGTGTTGTTTGTGCTTGATGTCGATGAAGAGGCCCGAGACCCAAACTTATTGTAAGTATACATCAGTACCAATTATTTTTTCACTAGTAGCAACCAACCTATAGTAACCTTAGATAATAGACAGAATAAAAGAAGTTATGAACAAAACCAAAAAAGAGAAAGGGCAATCAAATGATTAATTTGCCATAATGTGTGATTTATATCCAGATCAATTTTCAGTGAGTTGTAAAATTGTTGTTTCAAATATTTGGTGTTCAAAGATATCCTTGTTTCAGAGTTTAAATTTCGAACAAACAGATCCAAGACACACACATAAAACTTAAAAAGGGACAGAAGATAATTTAATATACACAACCCACGCACGCAGTTTTGGTTGCAAACACTTCAACAAAATATATTAACCAAGGTGTACACAATTCAATAAAACAACACTGAAACGCCCTAAATGTTTATAAAGCAAAATGACTCAATTCATGAAAAGAATACACATAAATTTCAGATTGACTATTTCTTAGAACGTCTTAAAATTCATATTGCAGAATATGTGGAAGTGGTATGTGTTCTTAGTAAAATTACTTATCTAGACGCTAATAGGTGAGGTTTCACTTACTAACTCCAGTTAAGAGCTTACAAAAACATGTCTCTTCTATACAAGAAAAGCAAAACACGGATAAGCTTTGTTTGAAATTAGAAGAGCTATCAAAACGGATCGAGGAGCAAGAGAGTGGGTACAATGATGTGGTGCTTAGAATGCTTGAAACTAATGTTTACATGATGCTAGCAACAATACAAACCACAGACTACAATTTATTCAATCAGCTAACAATTTACTTTAAAAAGCTTATTACTTATACATTACAGGAAGATTGTCTCTATACCGTTAATCAAGTTGGAGAAATTTTTGGATGCCATTTGCATGGTTTTACCAAATATCCTCTTTTAGTGGCATTTCAACTCCCATATATTAACAGGCTAATTGCAAATATAATCAGAATTTGTAAAAAATATCCAATTATATTACAGATTTGGATATTGCCAGATGGTGATTCCGATTTCGCAAAATTGTTTCAATCGTTGCCCAACAACACTAGATTGCCAATGTATCAGATAATTAAAAATTTTCTAGTTGTTGATTCTCCTCTAGACCAAACAGAGAATGTGGTTGAGCTAATTTCTTTAACAAAAGTTTCGAATTGTCTAGACAACTGGTTTTTACAGAATAAAGATTTGGTGAATTTACTAAGTAATAAATGCTCCAATAGCATTTTTCAAATGGAAAACCTAGATTCCAGGTTTCATAATGTTACTGAATTTGCAAAGTATTTTAAGATGTTTTGTCTAATTGTTGAAAACTGTACACCTCAAATTGCACAAACATATTATAATTTTTTTGAAACACAGGTATTAAATGTTGTTCTACATAATGAGATACGTCATCAACATCAACTTGCTTTTTCGGTCTTACAAACTATTGCTGAGATAACAACCATCAAAACTATGGAAAGGGTTTTTGATAATGAATGTTTCACTAGCTGGATTAAAATTGTGTTTGAAGAAGTGGAAAATCTACCAAATTTGTTCATTTCACTAAGCAATTTATTTAGCAAACATGAAGAAATATTAGTGAAATTAATGGCTACAAAAATCAAGCCAAGTGATGAACCCTATTCAATCGAAGACTTACGTTTGAAGGCAATGAAGGTCTGCAAAAGAGATACTACAGAAATTAGTTCTTTTATGGCCACCACACTAAAGCATCAATTCAAGGACTTGAGAATGTACTCGATAAACACTATCACACCTATTACAAAAGTCTATTTGCAAGTACTACTGGAGTATTTTCAAAACACCCCTGCTATGAATGAAGCACTAAATACGTTATCCTCTATTTTGATGCTTAAGCTTACTTTCTTTGATAACAAAGATACCCGGATCGTGATTGAGTTTCTATTTGACTCATACTTTAATTTGAGACTTTTATTAGAAGACTATATGCTATATCGATTTGATTCCATTGAATTACAGAATCATCGAATCTATCAAGACTGCTTCAAACAATATCACAAAAGTTCAGATCAGCAGCAATTGAATGAAGACAACACCATCAAAAACACATTCAAAGATATCAATTACTTAATGTTGGAACAAAATTTGCAATTATTTGAGACATTTACAATTCAATTGTATGTATATTTCAAGCTTAAACATATTGCTCATAATTGGGCAACAGAAATCCCTGATTATTCAGTTCTTCTAAGGTAGTCAATAAGTACTTTTTTATGTAAGACACCATAATATTTGCCATCTTTGATCAAAACAATCACTCTATTCCCGATTCTATCGAAAATCAAATGAGCAAAACATAATTCGGTATCATAATTGATAAACATTGGTACACGATCAACAAAATTTGTTAAATTTGTTAACACATCAATGGAAGATTTTATTTCTAAATATTCATCTTCATTAATTGCCCCATAATTGAAATAATCTAAACTTTGATTCAAAATATTTTTAACCACTTTGTCATTATGCATAGCACGGGATTTAGAAAGACTTTTATTATCTACACCACCGCCATCACCATCATCATCATCAAACAAGTTACAATAAAGTTCCTCTTTCACATCGTGTTTCAATGTAAATGCTCTAATTTGATCAAGACATATTTCCAATTCCAGAAAGAAAAGTAATCCAACACATAATTGATTTTTGATCAAGGCAATACATCCATCAAGTAAACATCTATCTGCCAACATTTGAAGTTTAGACTCTAATGTAGAAACAGGAACATAACCGGAATCACTAACATCAATATATAATTGTCTATCTGGAGGTATATGTCGTGAAATCCGTGTTGTGGGAACAGAATCTTGATTAATTATATCACCAGCTGATACATATGGATCTATGGGTTCAGTTTCTGGTGCCATAAATGGATAATCATTACTAATTAATAATGATTCATAAAGTGAGTTTTTCTCCAATAATCCACCTGACCAATTTGCCACAGCTATAGCTATTGAAATTGGTAAAACATAAGTATAAGATGAAGTTAATTCAAACAAAATTGTTACCAATGTTATATTCATTCTGGTAACACCTGCCATAAACGCACCTGCAGAAATCATAGCATAAATGCCCATATCAACACAATGAGGACCTGCAGATGAACATAAAAGGCCAAATTCCAATGGTGGGGCTGGAAGTGAAAGTGTGGAGAAAGCGGAGGACGATGACGATGATTTCCTGGATAAAAACTCTAACCATCTAATAAACAATGCAAAAATTCTACCAAATAATGCTCCACAAACCATTGAAGGAACATAAATCCCACAAGGTAATTTCAACCCAAATGTTATAAATGTTAAAAATACTTTAACAACAAATGCAAATAAAAGTGACGCCAACTCGTTTAACAATTGTTTTTCTGTCTGTGGACACAATGACCGATCTAATTCTCCTCCACTACATGGTGTTGCTAAATCTAATACCAATTCTGCCGAGGCTTGCTTCGTATAAGGGTTCCAAAATGAAATTATACCAGTTACTGCTGCAACAAGGAAAACTTCAAAAATAGGATGGGTTTTGATGTGTTTATTTGATCTAAATTTTTTGGCCCACCATTGAGAAAACTTGATAAAACTGGCACCAAAGACTCCACCCATGATTCCAATAACAACGAAAAAAATCAATTCCATAGGACTCCAATCTGAAAAATATTCCAATTCAAACAATACTGTTTTCCCAGTTCCATAAGGGTTCAAGAATTTTAAGAACAATGTTGAAATTATTGCACAAAAGAAAATTTGGAACAATTGATTAGATGGTAGGTAATTATTAATTTCTTCAAGAATAAATAAAACCCCACCCAAGGGAGATCCAAATGCCAAAGCTACCCCGGCAGATGCACTAGCAGATAAAATCTGTTTTTCAAAAAAATCATTTTCATAAATAAAGGGGAAAAATCTCGAAGTTATATTCCCGACACAAGTTGCCAAATGAACATAAGGTCCTTCTTTTCCTAATGACATACCCAGTGCAATAGCAAAAACTAATGCTACTGTTTTAGCTATCAAAGTGTATGTCCCCAAGAATCGACGTATTACAAATCCTGATAAAATTGTTTTCACTTCAGGAACTCCAGACCCTGTTGCTGTATAGATTACTCTAGGCTTGACAGAAACAGATCTTCCTTGGTTGGTGGCATTTTCATTATCATCAGCATGTATTTCTTTGCCATGGTTTGATTGATCTTCAGGAATTGATCCACCAGTTATTTTTGTCGACAATGTAATGAGACAAGCAAACATTGCCAAAAGAATCGTCAACACAACGTAAATTATGAAATCAAATCGCATTGTATTTAACCAGTGTTCATGGAAAAACTTATTCCAACTCACCCAATTGTCACAAGTATTATTTGTCACATATCCACTTTTAAATACATTCAATTTTTTGGGATTATCGATACAACAAGAAATTTGACTAGCAAACCAATTAGATCGACAATATCCATGCTTGAAACCAACAAGTAGAATTTCTACTTTATCTATGCAAAATGCTATAATGGAAAAAAAGAATGCAATAATTAAAATAAGAAACCATTTACCCAAGGTATAATAAGCTCTATGAAGAAAAGGGATTGCTTGACCATCATTAACGGAATCATCACCAATCCATTGTTTTTTCTCAATTGAATAATTAAATTGATTCCCCTTGAGATAAGCTTTTGTCCAATCAATAGTTGTGAAATCATTATAAAAAATTCTTATTGAAATAAAAGTGTCATGTACTTTCCCAAAGAATCGACTCCTCATCGATTCATTGGTTTGGGTTGTCCTTAGAGAGTAGGTTTCATCTTGTAATTGATCTAAAGCTGGGATCCTGGGTGTTTGTAATACTGAATTTATGGGGATAGGTGATCGAATGTCAATTTTCCCCAATGATTTAACTTTAGTTAAAGGTCTTGATCCTGATAAAAGTGTATTTGATGATGATGGTGGTGGTGGTGTCGAACAACTATCGATATAGGGAGAGTTGGGTACAGTTCTAATTGTTTTGGTTTGGTCTTTGATGAATGAGGAGTGCGGCGGGTGTTTGATATCGGGAGCAAATGTGAGGTTAGGTTTTTGTAATCCGGGTTTAGTATTTTGATTCAAGTGATTTGATGTACTTTGGTCACTTGACATATTATTTTTTTTCTAATAAAGAAGAAGAAATAAGTAGAATGGATGCATGTAAAAAATGAACAAACAAACGAGTTTTCTTTTTTTAAAAATGAAAGAGAGTTTTAAAAATGGTGATCGGATCAATAAACAAACAATAGAAGGGAAAATCACATACTAAAGTTAAACTTCGAGGAAGAAATAAACAAAATAGGAGGAGACAGCGAAGATAGAACAAAGTCTGAAATTCCTTTTTTTTTTCTTACTAGTAGGTAGTAAGGAGTAACCGTAACTAAAAATAATCGAGTCATTCTAATTTATCAACTGATAATGGTTCCAGTTACGTTTTCATTAGTTGAATGAAATAGAAACCAAATAGAAAATATTCAAACAGAATTGTATGATCTGTCATTTAATAGTGGTTATATATATATTATATATAAAGAATGTTAAATATCCGTTCCGATCCACGTACACGGACACACACGAAACAAAGAATCATTATTATATAAGGAAAATAATGTCTATACTCCGGTGTTTAGGGTTCTTACTTTCATTCAGACACGACACGCGAAAAAAATGACGATGTTGGTGGTTCGTGTTGAAGAGTCCAAATTTTCTTGTTTTTAGATTGTTTCCACAGATGATGGTTGATCTCCCTTTTTCTTTTCCAACTTTTTTGAGTCAAACTTTTTAAAGTTGTTTCATTTTTGACTCCTCTTTGACACGTTTTGAATTTTCATTGCGTGTACTAGTTTACGACAGAAAAGTTTTATTTTAATGTATATATTGCTGATGGATATGTCTTAGCCCAGATTCCAATAGATTTTTTACAATCACTTCATATCGTCTCATTATTGTGTACTTTCAACTATGTAATTATGAAATGGAGCCATAGCCTGTAAACGCAAACACACATATACATTCAGTATTGTGGCTTTGGATAAGATCAGAGTTTCATCCAATAAAAATTGGAGAACCATCGGTGCCGGAAATAGACAAAATTGCTCAAACTAAAAGTCAAAATCGAGAGATTTTAAGTAAACGGATAAGGAAAATAACGGGAATGTAGATCAGTATGGGATTTACTATTCCTTTGTTTAGTTTCGGGAGAAAACCGGATTAATTGCAGAACTCCGTTAATATTTCCCAATTTAGTAGTTATGATAGATTCCGAGAGTTTTTGTGTGGAGTTGTCGCAGTTTACCGTCTTACTTCCCCCCCACACACTTGCATTTTGGATTATACTGCCGATTTAACTTAAATTAATTTAACTTAACTCTAAGGCACAAGGAAAAAAGACAGTTGGCACGTCTATGATTTAAAAAGCTTAACAATCAAGGTCGTATGATACCAAGACAATTAGTATTAATAATACTATCTATTGTATATTACATCTAACCAACAAAAGACCATCCCTTTGGTTGAGTTAATATATTTTGTTAGTATTGGAATCAAAATAAATACGGGTAGATCACAATAATAGTTTCCGAGAAAAAAGTAAAGTTAAGTTAGGAGTGTAATATATTTAACTTCTGGTAGTAGACAACTTCGAAGAGCAAAAAGTGAAATTTCAAATTAGCGACCACATATTTAGGTTTATCATTCCTATTTTATCCTATCAATCAATTAATCAGGTGTGAGTTTTGCTTCTCAACAAGGGTTAAATAGGGTGCGTACTCTAGTAGTTAAGTTGATGATTATAGCTTAATATTCAACAAACCCGAATAACCCAGACAAAGATTAGAGGTTGTGAGAAATGAAAGAAAGGGGAACTCTAGATAATTAAGCAAGAATCCATTAGAAGTTAGTGTGGGTGATTGATTAGCGATTCACGGAGATTATCTATCACTTATATGTCCTTTGTGAATAGTGTATGTGTGTGGATGTGGGTGTGTGAACAAGGTATCCCCGGAGTAAGAGATTCATTATATGCAAGAATCTCACCCTCTCCCCCACCCCACTTATAAAAAGACAATCAATGTATGGTATGTATGTATGTATAAAATATGACACAAAAATAAATGTTTATTATTATTTTTTCCATAATTCTTACTGGATGAAAAAGAAAAAGAATTTTCCAATCATTAAACCCATTCATTCATTTAATGTATTCAGCTTCTTATTCTGGTAGTAGTATTATTTTCTAATTTAAATTTTATTACATAGACAACCATAAACTATCTACTACTACTACTACTACTACTCTTTACTCTCACTTTTTTTTTTCCTTTTTTAGTTTTCTCGAGGAAATCAAGAATCCCACAATAAAATTTTTCTTCAAATTTATAAATACTCCACAAATTTCCCTTCAAATTTTTTTATTTTAATTTCAATTAATAACAAAAAAAGATTTCTATCTTTCTATTTCTTTTTACTTCCTACCTTTTTTTGCTTTTTT